>Ga0310344_10002396_pt1 | contig 14079 bp, 14 predicted proteins | sample HC15DNA20200_MG_FD_203801 | JGI IMG/M metagenome (GOLD analysis project Ga0310344, IMG submission 203801) | Marine microbial communities from station ALOHA, North Pacific Subtropical Gyre - HC15-DNA-20-200_MG | ecosystem: Environmental > Aquatic > Marine > Oceanic | place: Pacific Ocean: North... | reverse complement strand
GGACGGGATCGCAAAGCCGATGCCGACATTGCCGCCCGACGGCGAGAGGATCTGGCTGTTGATGCCGATCACATTGCCGCGCATGTCGAACATCGGGCCGCCGCTGTTGCCCTGGTTGATCGAAGCGTCGGTCTGGATGAACTTGTCGTAGGTGCCGCCCGTGCCGCGATGCAGGGCCGAGATGATGCCCGCTGTCACCGTGCCCGACAGGGCGAACGGGTTGCCGATCGCAACCACCCAGTCGCCTACGCGCGCTTTGGTGCTGTCGCCGAACTTCACGAAGGGCAGCGGCTTTTGCGAGGTGATCTTGAGCACGGCAAGATCGGTCGCGGGATCGCGGCCCACCAGCTTGGCGGTATATTCTTCCTTGTTGGTCAGCGTCACCGTGATCTGTTCGACGCTGGCGCCTTCCGCGCCCGCCGAGACGACATGGTTGTTGGTGACGATATAGCCGTCCGCCGAGATGATGAAGCCCGATCCCAGCGATTGCGCCTGTCGCGTCTGCGGCTGGCCCTGACCCATGCCGAACATGTCGCCGAAGGGTGTGCCGGCGAAGGGGTTCTGCACCTTCACCCGCTGCTTGGTCGAAATGTTGACGACGGCGGGCTGGAGCTTTTCCACCATGTCGGCAAGGCTGGCGGGCGCGCCTGCCGGCGCGGCGGCCTGAAGCCCCTCATTCTGCGCGACCTGGGCGCCGACGTTGGAAGCGGTGGTGACGGCGATGGCGGTGCCGCCCAGCAGCAGGGCGCCGGTGATGGCATAAGCGTAACGCACTCGTGACGGTCCTCTTCAGATCTTTAGGGATGGGCAGGGGGCGGGACGTGTTCCGATGATCCTCAAAAATGCGCCGCCCTGCCTTAACCCTGTTTGAATGACGCTGGTTCCGTAATGATCCCGTGGCGGCGGTTCAGCGCCGCCCCTGAAACTGTTGCAGAAATTCGTTGTTGGGCGACAGGATGATGTTGGTCTGCCCGCTCCTGTCGGGCGAGAAGGTATAACGATAGCTCTGCATCGCCCGGTAGAAATCGTAGAATTGCGGGTCCTTGCCATAGCTTTCGGCATAGATGCGGGCGGCGTTCGCGTCGGCCTCCGCGCGGATGATCTGCGCCTGCTTCGCGCCCTGCGCCCGGATGGTCAGCGCCTCCTGCTCGCGCGCGGTCCGCATCCGCGTGAAGGCGCTTTCCAGCGGCGTGCCGTCGGGCAGGTCCGCGCGCTTGATCCGCACGTCCACGATTTCAGCGCCATATTGGCGGGCGACGCGGTTCAATCCGGTCTCGATATTCTGCATGACCTGGCCCCGCTCCGGGCTGAGCAGCGCTGCAAACGGGCGCTTGCCCAGTTCGTTGCGCAACGCCGAACCCAGGATCGGGCGCAACGCGTCGGACACGCGCTCCTCGCTACCCGCCGCGATATACATGCGCAGCGGATCGACGATGCGGTATCGGGCGAAGGCGTCGACCTGCAACCGCAACTGGTCGGTCGACAGCACCTGCTGCCGTTCCATCTCGACCGACAGGACGCGCTTGTCGATCCACACGATCTGGTCGACGAAGGGCACGCGCAGGATGACGCCCGCGCCCGTCTGACCGAAGCTCTCGTTGGACCGATAGCGGTTGATGATCGCCTTGGGATCGCCGAAGCGGACGATGACGCCCTGCTTGGTTTCGGGCACGATCGCGATGGTGCTGCCGAGCAGGATGAGCGCGAACAGCGCGATAAGCGCCAGCGCGACGGGATGGCGTGCGATGCCCATCAGCGTCCCTCCACCGTGGTCGCGCTCTCGGACGGCGCAGCCTGCGCACGCTTCTTGAGTTCGGGAAGCGGCAGATAGGGCGTCACGTTGGTTCCTTCGACGATGGTCTTGTCGACGTTCGACAGCACGCCTTCCATGGTTTCGTAATACATGCGGCGGCGCGTGACTTCGGGCGACAGCTTATATTGCTCATACACCTTGTCGAAGGCGGCCGCCTCGCCCTGCGCCTTGGCCGTCACCTGCTGCGCGGCGGCGCGCGCTTCGTTGAGATAGGTCTGCGCCGTCTGCTGCGCCGCCGACACCGCCTTGAACGCGTCGTTGACCGCCGTGGGTGGATCGGCCTGCTTGATGGCGACGCCCTGGATGCGGATGCCGGATTTATAGCCGTCGAGTATTTCCTGCATCCGCTGCTCGACCTGCTGCTCTATGGTGGTGCGGCCAGCGCCCAGTGCATCGTCCAGGCTAACGCTCGCCAGCACGGAACGCATGGCGCTTTCGGCGACTTCGCGCACGGTCGCGTCGGGATCGGAAAGCTGGAACAGGTATAGTTCGGGATTGCGGATGTTCCACCGCACCGAATAAGCGAGGTCGATGATGTTCTGGTCGCCGGTCAGCACCAGATTCTCGCTTTCTGCGCTCACCGACCCGATGTCGATGGTGCGGATTTCCTCGACATCCACGGTCGTCACCGCCTCGAACGGGGCGGGGAGGGTCAGGCTGATGCCCGGCGTCAGCGTGCGGCTATATTTGCCCAGCAGCGTGACGACGCCGCGCTCCTGCGGGCCGACACGGTGGAAACTCGTCAGCACCAGCCACAGGACGACGATGATGGCGATGGCGATCGGCCACAGCGCCTTGCCCGAGGCGCGCGGGGGCAGTCCGCCGAAGCCGCCGCCATTTCCACCGCCATTGCCGAAGCTCTCGCGCCCGCGCCGCAGCAGTTCCTCGATCGCGGACGGCCCTTTCTGCGCGCCGCCGGGGCGGCCGGGTTGCGTCCACGGGTTGCGCGGGCCGCTGTCGCCGCCTTTCTTTCCGTCTCCGTCCGGTCCGTCATTCTTGCCCCCCCAGGGGCCTTGGACCATCGCTGCGATCGCGGGTATCCACCCGAATTTTCCTGTCATGGCCTCTTCTATAGGAAGGAGACGCCCCGAAAAACAGTGCCCATGGGCGCGATTATTTCCTAGAGGGTCTCGCCATGACCGATCTTGCCGATTTTGCCGCCCGCCTTTCCGCCCTGACCGATGGCCGCGCCAGCGCCCCGCGTGTGAAGGACGGGGCGATGACGCTGGTGCTCGATGTCGCGGGCCTCGGCTCGGCGCAGCGCGAAGGACTGGCCGCCGCGATCCGCGAAGGCGGCCTCACCGTGCCGGGCGTGAGCGAGGTGCGCATCGTCGAAACCGCCGAGCGCAAGCCCCTGCGCATCCTTGCCGTCGCATCGGGCAAGGGCGGGGTCGGCAAGTCCACCCTGTCCGCGAACCTCGCCGTCGCGCTGCACCGGCTGGGCGTGAAGGTCGGCCTTGTCGACGCCGACATTTACGGCCCCTCGCAGGCGAAGCTGATGGGCAGCGAGGACAAGAAGCCCGTCGCGCAGGACAAGAAGCTGGTGCCCGTCACCGGCGTCGCCGACATCCCCATGCTGTCGATGGCGCATCTGGTGGAGCCGGGGAAGGCGCTGGCGTGGCGCGGCCCGATGGCGGGCAATGCGCTCGGGCAACTGATCGACGCGGACTGGGGCGACACCGAACTGCTGGTGGTCGATATGCCGCCCGGCACCGGCGACATTCAGCTTTCGATGGTGCAGAAACACAAGCCCGCCGGCGCCGTCATCGTTTCCACGCCGCAGGATCTCGCCCTCATCGACGCGACCCGAGCCGTCAGCCTGTTCGATCAGGCGGGTGTGCCCATTGTCGGCGTGGTCGAGAATATGGCGGGCTATGCCTGCCCCCATTGCGGGGAAGTCTCCGATCCCTTCGGTCAGGGCGGCGCTGAACATGTCGCCGGCGACATGTCCGCGCCTTTCCTCGGTCGCATCCCGCTCGCCATCGACATTCGCCGCCGCTCCGACGCAGGCGATCCCCCGGCTGCCGGAGAAGGCGCGCACGCCGACGCCTTCATGGCCATCGCGCGCAAGCTCAAGGACTGGCTGAAATCGGCAGACCTATAGCGTCAGATGCAGGAACTGGTTGAACGCGCTCTTTTCATAGTCGCCGAAGGCCGGACCCTCCATGAAGCCATGCCGCCGGTAAAGCGCGATCGCTGGATCGAAGGCCGGTCCGCTGCCCGTCTCCAGGCTCAGCCGTGTCATCCCCCTTGCCCGTGCCTCCGCCAATATGTGCCTCAGCATCGCCGCAGCAACGCCGCGCCGAAGACGGTCAGGATGCGTGCGCATAGATTTGATCTCGCCGTGGTCCGGCTGGATGGTTCGTAACGCTCCGACACCCACGACACAGACATCTTCCCATGCAGTCCAGATGCTCAGGTCGCTGGCTCGCATGGCGTCGAGACCCAGCGCGAACACGGCACCGGCGGGGCTGTTGTCCTGCATTCCCGACAGGTGGAGGGCCAGCAAGGCTACGGTCTGCGGTTCGGCGAGATCGGCGGCAAGAACATCGAACATAAGCCAACGGTAATCGCGCGTCCGTGCAAAGCAACTGCCTTGCACGGTGCCCGGCGCTCCCCATCTGGAACAGGGAAGGAGACGCCCCATGCCGCTTACCGACCCGCAGGATATCGCTGCCCTGCTCGATGAAACCCGGACCGTCGCTCTGGTCGGGATATCAGACCGGCCCGGCCGCGCCAGCTATTCGGTCATGGCCTTCCTTCAGGACCATGGCTATCGCGTCCTCCCCGTGAACCCGCAGCTTGCGGGCGAGCATGTCCATGGCGAGTTCGTCTGGGGCCGTCTGTCCGACATCGGCGTGCCCATCGACATGGTCGACATCTTCCGCCGCAGCGAAGCGGCGGGCGAAGCGGTGGACGACGCTATCGCGGCGGGCGCAAAATCGGTCTGGATGCAGATCGGCGTCGTCAACGAAGCCGCTGCCGCCCGCGCGGAAGCCGCAGGGCTCAAGGTCGTGATGGACCGCTGCCCCGCCATCGAGATACCGCGCCTGGGCATTGCGCCCGTTTCGCCGCAATAGCGCTAGGCAACCCGGCTGCCGCCGCCTATCAGGGCGCTTATGGGGCGTTTACCGCGACAGCGCGCGACTGGGAATAAGGGCATCGACCGCCGCAGCCTGCTGGTCGGCGGCGGCGCGGCGGCGGGATTGCTGATCGCATGGGGTCTATGGCCGCGAAGCTACAAGCCAAACCTCAAGTCCGGGCGGGACGAGACCGTCTTCAACGCCTTCCTCAAGATCGACCGTTCGGGGCAGGTCATCATTGTCGTGCCGCAGACGGAAATGGGGCAGGGCGTCACCACCCTGCTGCCCCAGATCGTCGCGGATGAACTCGGCGCGGACTGGCGCACGGTGGCGGTGCAGAGTGCGCCCATCAGTCCGCTCTACGCCAACACGCTGCTGGCCAGGGAATGGCTGGAAAGCGACTGGACGCGCCTCTTCGGCGGAGCGGGCGGATGGGCGCTCGATCAATATGCGACGCGCGGCGCGCTGATGCTGACGGGCGGGGGCACATCCGTCCCGATGTTCCACGACGCCTGTCGCGACGCGGGCGCGGCGGCGCGGGTGCTGCTGTGCAAGGCGGCAGCGGCGCGCTGGGACATTCCCTGGGAAAGCTGCGACATTCAGGACGGTCTCATCACCGACGGAGCCGACCGTCGCATGAAGATCGGCGATGTGGCCAGCGAAGGTGTGAACTTCGACCTTCCGCCCATCCTCCCTTATCGTCAGGGACAGGATGGCCGCCTGTCAGGGCAGGACCTGCCGCGCCTCGACACCCCGTCGAAGATCGACGGCAGCCATAATTTCGCCGCCGACATCCGCCTGCCCGACATGGTGTTCGCCTCGATCCGGCAGGGGCCGATCGGCGATGCGACGCTCGCAGGCCTTGACGAGCGCGCGCCCGCGTCCGTCACCGGGTTCCTTAAGCTCATTAAGCGCGACCGCTGGGTCGCGGCGGTGGCGAGCAACTGGTGGGCGGCGAACAAGGCGCTCGATCTCGCCGATCCGGTCTTCACGCTGCGCGGCCGCCCGGTGGACAGCCGGGGCATAGACGCCGCGCTCGAAGAGGCTTTCTCCGGCGGCGCGGGCAAGCGCCTCTACGCGCAGGGCGATCTGCTCCCGGTGTTCGAGAAAGCGACCATCCTCGCCAGCGAATATCAGGTCGATGCCGGGCTGCACCTAGCGCTCGAACCGCCGTGCGCCACCGCGCGTGTGACGGGGGAGGGGGCCGAAGTCTGGATGGCGACGCAGGCCCCCGGCCTCGCAAGGGACGCCATCGCCGATGCGCTCGGCCTGTCCGCCGACGCCGTCACGCTCTACCCGCTCCACGCAGGCGGATCGTTCGGGCGGGCAATGGACTGGGACGCGGGCTTGCAGGCCGCAATGCTGTCGCAGGAGATGGGCCGCCCGGTGCAACTCCTCTGGTCGCGCGCCGAGGATGTGATCCAGGACCGCCCGAGCGCTCCCGCCAGGGCGCGCATGGCGGCAAAGCTCGGCCGCAACGGCGCGATCGAAGGCTGGCTGGCGAAGGTCGCCGCCCCCTGCGCCATGACGCAGGCTTGGGCGCGCATCGCGCAGGGCAAGTCGCCCGCGCAGGCCGCCGCCGATGCCGCCGACGTCTCCACCCGCCTCGCAGTCGCGGGCATGGCGCTGCCCTATGCCGTGCCGAACTGGGCCGTCGATCATTATCCGGCCGACGTGGGCCTGGCGCTCGGCTTCGCGCCCGGCAACGCGCGCCTGCACGGGGCCTTCTTCACCGAATGTTTCATCGATGAACTGGCGCATCTGGCGAAGGTCGAGGCGCTGTCCTTCCGTATCCAGATGCTGGGCGGCAACCCGCGTCTCGCCCGATGCCTCTCCACCGCTGCCGCGATGGGCGGCTGGCAGGGCGGCATAGAGGGCAGCGGTCAGGGGATCGCGGCGCATATGGGCGGCGGCGCCTGTGGCGCGGTGATGGTCGAAGCCGAAATGGCCGGGGAGGGGATCAGCGTCTCCCGCATCGTCGCCGCCATCGACGCGGGCGATGCCGTCAATCCCGACATCCTGCGCCAACAGGTCGAACGCGGCCTGATCTATGGCCTCGCCTATGCGACGGGCGCGTCGGTTCCCTATACGAAGGGGCTGCCGTCGCGCGCGATCATGGGCCGGATGGGACTGCCCCGCCTTGCCGATGTGGGCGAAGTCACCGTCGAACTCATCCGCAGCACCGCCGCTCCGGTCGGTGTCATCGATGTCGCCGCGCCCCTCGTCGCGCCCGCCGTCGCCAACGCCCTGTTCACATGGACAGGGCAAAGGCTGCGCTCGCTTCCGCTAGGGGGCATGGCATGATCCTGCCGCCCGGCCATCCCGCCATCCCCGCGCCGCGCGTCGGCGTTCTCCTCATCAACCTCGGCACGCCCGACGGCCCCGACCCGGCGTCGGTCAGGCGCTACCTCGCCGAGTTCCTGTCCGACCCGCGCGTCGTCGAAATCCCGAGGCTCGTCTGGCAGCCGATCCTGCGCGGCGTCATCCTGACGACCCGCCCCAAGAAGTCTGCTCACGCCTATAGCCAGGTTTGGACGGATCGCGGTTCGCCGCTCGCCTTCCACACCCGCGACACCGCGTTCGGCGTGCAGCAGGCGCTGGGCGACGCGGTGCTGGTCGACTGGGCGATGCGCTACGGCAATCCTTCCATCGCTGCGCGGCTTGCCGCGATGAAGCAGGCAGGCTGCGAACGGATACTCCTTGCGCCGCTCTACCCGCAATATAGCGCAGCGACGACCGCCACGGCGAACGACGCAGCTTTCGCCGCACTGAAGGCGATGCGCTGGCAGCCCGCCGTCCGCACGCTGCCGCCCTATCATGACGATCCGGCCTATATCGCCGCGCTGAAGGCGTCGGTCGAAGCGCATCTGTCCGCGCTCGACTTTGCGCCTGACGCGCTGCTCGCCAGCTTCCACGGCATGCCCGAACGCACCCTGCATCTGGGCGATCCCTATCATTGCCAGTCGGTCAAGACCGTCCGCCTGCTGCGCGAGGCATTGCCGCTCCCGGTCCATATGAGCTTCCAGTCCCGCTTCGGCCGCGCGAAATGGCTGGAGCCGGAAACCGAATCGACCCTTGCCCGAATGGTCGAAGAGGGTGTCCGCAATGTTGCTGTCGTGACACCGGGCTTTGCTGCCGACTGCCTCGAAACACTGGAGGAAATCGCGTTGCGGGCGAAAGATGTTTTTCTGGCGAAAGGCGGATGGAATTTCGCCTATTTACCCTGTCTAAATGCCTCGGCGGAAGCTATCACCTTGTATCAGAGGCTGCTGGGCCGCGAGCTTTCGGGTTGGATCGACTGACCCGGTTGACAGGAAGAGGATGCGCATATGTCGAGAGTGGCGATCGTGACGGGTGGAACACGGGGCATCGGCGAAGCGATCAGTCTGGCGCTCAAGGACATGGGCTATACTGTCGCCGCAAATTATGGGGGCAATGAGGAAAAGGCGCGCACCTTCACCGACCAGACCGGCATCGCGGCTTATAAATGGGACGTGGGCGATCATCAGGCTTGCCTCGACGGCTGCGAGCAGGTCGCGCAGGATCTCGGCCCCGTCGACATCGTCGTCAACAATGCCGGCATCACCCGCGACGGCGTGCTCGCAAAAATGAGCTTCGACGACTGGAACGAGGTCATGCGCATCAATCTGGGCGGTTGCTTCAACATGGCGAAAGCGACATTCGGCGGCATGCGCGAGCGCGGCTGGGGGCGCATCGTCAATATCGGCTCGATCAACGGTCAGGCGGGCCAATATGGACAGGTGAACTATGCCGCCGCCAAATCCGGCATCCACGGCTTCACCAAGGCGCTGGCGCAGGAAGGCGCGAAATCGGGGGTGACCGTCAACGCCATCGCGCCCGGCTACATCGACACCGACATGGTCGCCGCCGTGCCTGCGCCGGTGCTGGAAAAGATCGTCGCCAAGATTCCGGTCGGCCGCTTGGGGCAGGCGCATGAAATCGCGCGAGGCGTCGCCTTCTTCTGTAGCGAGGATGGCGGCTTCGTGACGGGGAGCACGCTGTCGATCAACGGCGGCCAGCACATGTATTGATAGGCGAGGGCGGCTTCGACATGGCGCCGGAGCCGCCCTTCGCGCCGCCGGTCAAGCGCAGCGTCACCATCGCCGGGCATCAGACCGCGATCAGCCTTGAGCCGCTCTTCTGGGACGCGCTCCGCCGCGCCGCGGGAGAGGAGGGGCTGCCGATCAACGCGCTCATCGCCCGCATCGACACGGCCCGGCTGGCGGCGGCATCGACTCCTAATCTCGCCAGTGCGATCCGCTGCTGGCTGTTTGCGCGGGCGCTGTCTGTCGACAGGGATAAAACCGCAATTGATTCGCATTAGTGTTCGCGTTATGGCGGCTGCGAAGGGAGGCAGGCCATGCTCCAAGCCGCAAGCCGCGCCATCGACGACGACCGTTTCGATCCGTTTGACCAGCCCGCACCTGCTGAGCCCTCCCGGTCGGCCTCGGCCGCGTCTCCTGTGTCTCCCGCGCGTTACGGATCGGCAGCTCGCCCGAACCTGCCCATCATCCTGGCGATCCTTGTCGCGCATGGCCTGCTGCTCGCGCTGATCCTCCAGGTGCGGAACGAAGTGCAGAGGCGGCAGGAGGCGAAACTGACCGTCGTCAACCTGACCCCTTCACCGCCGCCGCCCGCGTCCGATGCGCCGCCGCCGCCCGCACAACCACAGGTCGCCGCTCCCCCGCCGCTCGTCCAGACGCCGGTGACGGCCGCACCGCAGGTGCAGACCACGCCCTCGCCCGCCACTTTCGCGCCGCCCGCCATCGTCGCGCCCCCGTCGGCCGCCCCGGCCGCCGCGCCCCCAGTCACTCCGGCCCCTCCCGCCATCGTGCAGGCGAGCGACCTCGGCGCCCAGATGCTGTCGGGCAAGCCGCCCCGTTATCCTTTCGAAAGCCGCCGCAAGCGCGAGCAAGGCACGGTCGCGCTTGCGCTGGTGCTCGATCTCGACGGGTCCGTCGAAAGCATCAGCATCGCCCAGAGCAGCGGCTTTGCCCGGCTGGACGATGCCGCGCGCGACGCGGTGAAGGGCTGGCGCTGGAAGCCGACGCTGCGTGGTGGGCAGCCGGTGCGCGTGCGTGGCACCGTCGAAATCCCCTTCGTGCTGAAGACCGGCGCGGCCTGACCCCATGCTGATCGCCATCCCTGACCTGCTCGACGCAGACGGCGTCGCGGCGATCCGCGCGCTGATCGATCCGGCGGACTGGATTGACGGCAACGCCACCTCAGGCCCGCAATCCGCACTCGCCAAGCGCAACCTGCAACTGCCCGAGGACAGCGCCGCCGCGCGGCAGGCGGGACAGATGGTGCTGGATGCGCTCGGCCGTTCACCGCTGTTCATTGCCGCCGCGCTGCCGCTCAAAATCTTTCCGCCGCTCTTCAACAGCTATGCGGGGGGGCAATCTTTCGGCGTCCATGTCGACAATGCCGTGCGCATCCAGTCCTCCACCGGACTGCGCGTTCGTTCGGACATGTCGATAACGCTGTTCCTCGAAGAGCCGGACGCCTATGACGGGGGCGAACTCACCATCGAAACGCAGTTCGGCGTGCAGCAGGTGAAGCTGCCCGCCGGTCATGCCGTGCTCTATCCGTCATCCTCGCTGCACCGGGTCGAACCCGTGACGCGGGGCCGCCGGGTCGCCAGCTTCTTCTGGCTCCAGTCGATGATACGGGACGATGTCGCGCGCCACACGCTGTTCGATCTCGATCGAGCGGTGCAGGGCGTGGCGGCGGAACTGGGGCAGGATAATGCCGAAGTTATTCGGCTGACCGGCGTCTACCACAATCTCCTGCGCCGCTGGGCGGACGCGTGACCGCTCAGAGCCATTTCAGCTTCTTGAACCGGCTGTAAAGGATCGCACAGATCACCGCGATCACCCCCAGCACCACGAAATAGCCGTATCGGGTACGCAGTTCGGGCATATGCTCGAAATTCATGCCGTAAATCCCCGCGATCGCGGTCGGCACCGCCAGGATCGCCGCCCATGCCGCAAGCTGCCGCGTGATGTCGCCGGTGCGCTGCTGTTCCAGCAGGTTGGACGATTCGAACACGCTGTTCAATATCTCGCGCAGATCCTCGACCATCGTCTGCACCCGCCGCACATGATCTCGCACGTCGCTGAAATAGAGCCGCGCTTCCGGGTCGATGCATGGCAGGTCGATCTTCACGAACTTGGTCGCGACCTCATGCATCGGCACGAGGATGCGCGAAAAGCGGATCAACTCGCGCCGCAGGGTGAAGATGCGCGTCACTTCCTCGCGGCCCAGGAAATGGTCCAGCATCTGCTGCTCCATCGCCAGCACCTCGTTTTCGATTCCCTCGATGATCGGCAGATAGCCATCGACGATGAAGTCGAGGATGGCGTGCGCGACATAATCCACCCCCTGCGCCAGCCGCTGCGGCATCGCTTCCAGTTCCGCCCTGAGCTGGAGGTGGGCGCGCGCCGATCCGTGCCGCACGCTGATGATATGGTCAGGGCCGATGAAGAGCGCGGTTTCGCCATAATGGATGCCGTCACCCTCGATATGCGCGGTGCGCGCCACGACGAAGAGCTGGTCGCCATAGATGTCGACCTTGGGGAGCTGGTTCGCCTTGATCGCATCCTCGACCGCCAGCGGGTGCAGATGATAGGCGCGCGCCAGCGTCTTCATCTCTTCGGGCGAAGGGTCCGCGACGCCGATCCAGATGAATTCCGACTTGTCGCGCGCGCAGGCGATGCGTTCGTCGATGGAAACGGCGCGCATCCGCTCCCCATTGCGATAGAGATAGGCGGCGATCACGGTCATGCGGCACGGCATCCTTGCTTCATCGCCACCGGCTAGCAGAAGTCGGCGGTGCTGTCGCGACCGGCCTGCGCTTCGTCCCGTGTGCGCTCCGGCTCATATGATTTTTCCGCAACCGGCTGGTTTGTGACTTCGGCCTGACATAGTTGCGGGCGAAGGGGGCGTCGGACCGGTGCGAGCCAGCCTTGGGGAGGGGCGGTCGCGCAGTCATGCTGGAGCCGCGTTTTGACGATCATGACCATCGACTTCGAGGCGTCCTGTCTGCCGCGCCACGGACGATCCTTCCCGATCGAGGTCGGCATCGCCACCACGGCCATGAGCCGTAGCTGGCTCATCCGCCCGGCGGACGCGTGGCTCGACTGGGGCTGGACCGCGGAGGCGCAGGCATTGCACGGCCTCACTCGCGACCGCGTCCTGCGCGAAGGATTGCCCGCCGCGCAGGTGCTGGCCGAACTGACGCAGGCAGTGGGAAACTGCCGCCTTGTGTCCGACAGCAGCCTCGACCAATATTGGCTCGACCGGCTGGCCGAGGCCGCCGGTTTCCACCCCGCCTTCCATATCGACCATGCGGGCAGCCTCTTCGACGAAGCCGGGACATCCTCGGCGACCGTCGCGGCGGCCATCGCGCGGGCGGACGCGCAGGTGAGCGCCCGGCACCGCGCCGGGGCGGACGCGCTGTGGCTGGCGCACGTCATCCATCACGCGCTCGCCGCCGAACCCGTCCGCATGCTGGAGGCCGCGCAATAGCGCAGCGACGAAGCAGCAACAATTTGTCATCCGCTGCGCATATGGCGGACATCCTCCTTCTTTAGCTAAGGCTGCCGCCCCCGCATCGGATGGGCGGGCGGTTGGAGGAGAAGTCATCATGTCCCGCCAGGTCGGAACAGGCGCTGAAGGCGGCACGATGCAACCGCACGCCAGCCCCGCCAGTCCGCTCATCCTGCTCGCCGAAACGCAGGGAGATGTGCGCCGCTCCGTGCACGATCACCTCGAACAGACCGGCTTTCGCGCCTTGGCTGCCGCGTCAACGGAAGATCTCTTCCAGGCGCTCGGCAGCGCGCCGGTCGGCGCGGTGGTTCTGGACGCCGCGTTGCGCGGCGCGGACGGCATGGACCTGTGCCGCGACCTGCGTGAACGCAGCGACGTGCCGGTCATCCTGGTCGGCGTCAGTTGCAGCGAGGTCGACCGCGTCGTGGCGCTGGAACTGGGCGCGGACGATGTCATGGCCAAGCCCTATTCGCCGCGCGAACTCGCCGCGCGCCTGCGCGCCGTGCTGCGCCGGACCCGCGCCGAGCGCGCGCGCAGCGCCCGCCGCCGGAAGCGGGCGCGCTTCGACGGATGGCTGATCGACTTCGCCCGCCGCGAAGTCCGGGCGGTCGACGGGGAGGCGATCCACCTGACGGCGGCCGAGTTCGCCCTGCTGGCGGTGTTTCTCGACCACGCCCGTGTCATCATTCCCCGCAAGCGACTGATGGAACTGGCGGGCGTGCGCGACACGCCTTCGTCCGACCGCAGTATCGACGTGCTGGTCAGCCGCCTGCGCAGGAAGCTGGGCGGGCCGGGGTACCGGGCGCCGATTGTTACCGTTCGCGGCGCGGGATATATGTTCAGCGCCGTCGTGGATCGCGACTGATCCGGTCATCCCACGGAAAAGACAAGCCAAACGGGCGCTTTGGTCCCGCCGCCCGATACGACCATCAGACATATTTTCTTACAAACCCGCTGCGACGCAGCAAAACCGGTAGCCTATCCTTCAACCTAAGCCGGTCTCCCCCTGACCCGGCAAAGCCATTCGAGAAGGACAGGATCCATGAACGAGCTTATCGGTCGCGTCTTCAATTTCGAGAAGAAAACCTATCCCGACAAGAACAGCCTCTACAGCAAGCTCGCCAATGAAGGGCAAAGCCCCAAGGCGCTGATGATCTCCTGCGCCGATTCGCGCATCGTCCCCGAACATATCATGGAGGCCGAGCCGGGCGACCTGTTCGTCTGCCGCAACGCGGGCAACATCGTTCCCCCGCACGCCAGCCAGTTGGGCGGCGTCACCGCCACGGTCGAATATGCTGTCATGGTTCTGGGCGTGCGCGACATCATCGTGTGCGGTCACAGCGATTGCGGCGCGATGAAGGCGCTGGCGACCGAAGCGGACCTCACGTCCATGCCCAATGTCGCCGCCTGGCTGCGCCACAGCCATGCCGCGCAGAAGGTCTGCAAGGAAAACTACCCCGCCGACCTTACTGACGCGGAAAAGCTGCGCAACATGGCGCTGGAAAATGTCGTGGTTCAGCTTGCCCATCTGCGCACCCATCCCTCGGTCGCGTCGGGCATCGCGCGGGGCGAGATCGCCCTGCACGGCTGGTATGTCGATATCCACGCGGG
>Ga0310344_10002394_pt1 | contig 14081 bp, 28 predicted proteins | sample HC15DNA20200_MG_FD_203801 | JGI IMG/M metagenome (GOLD analysis project Ga0310344, IMG submission 203801) | Marine microbial communities from station ALOHA, North Pacific Subtropical Gyre - HC15-DNA-20-200_MG | ecosystem: Environmental > Aquatic > Marine > Oceanic | place: Pacific Ocean: North... | reverse complement strand
CCAATGAGACAATTTGAGGTGGATTACGAAACCACCCTTCCGCCATGGCACACAGGTCATGAGAAGGTTGAGGCGGAAGACCTAGATTCTGTTAAAGAGAAGTTTGACAGAAAACATGAGGCGGCACGTATATACAAAGTGACTGAAGTATTATACGATCAACGAACTGCCGTTAAGTGACAATAAAAGTGGAACGATGAAGTTCATTTAAACAAGGCGCTCTCATACGTTGGAGATGGGGGCGCCCTCTGTGACAATCCCATAGTCAAGGAGAATAAATGACTAAACCTAAAGAAGAAAGACATACAGAAATTTCAGAAGAAGATTATGAAAGATATGCATCTGAATATAATAAGCAAGATGCGAAATTATATAAGTGGAAAGAGAAGTACTATAAATTTGAAGATGATTATAATCTTGAAGAAGATCAAGTAGCACCAATATAACTCTTTATAACAAGGACTCCCATGACCTTTCACGTTAATATGAGCCGTTATCAAGTAGAAACTGCATCATCTCAGTTTCAATCCCACATCAAAGAAAAAGCAGAAGACATATATCAACAGTATGTCAGAGAAAATATACCATGTGAATTTTACAAAGATGGTATAGTGCAAAAGGAGCACAAACCCCCTTCCTCATAAATATTTCGAATAAACACTTGACATTCCGGCCTCGTTATGATACAATATAAGTGAACAATTGAGAGAGATCAAAATGAGAATAAATGTTAGAGCGAGAATGATTGACACAAAACTTAGAGTCGCCCTCTACGCGATGACTGAGTTTGCAATGTCTAAGTTAGTTCACTCCAAACGATTGAGAGATAATGTTTCCATCAACATTCACCTGAAGCATCATTGCGAAGGTGGAGAAGCTATGTTGGAAGATTATGCCAATCCCTACCGACCAAGAGATTTCAAAGTTATTATAGACCATCATCGAGCAGAGATAGATGATTACGGAAGAGAGCGTGATGCTACTGAATGGGCACACACTATTCTTCAGACACTAGCCCACGAAATGGTTCACGTAAAACAATATCTTACGGGTGAACTACGAATGAGAGCAAAGGGTCTTTGTTGGAGAAAAGATGTATTGACAACCGATTCAACAACATACGAAGATTACTTTGAACTCCCCTACGAAATTGAAGCATACGGCAGAGAAAAAGGACTGCTAGCGATGTTCTTGATACGATGGAAAGAAATCGAAGAGGCATTAGAAATTAATTATTAATCTTAATGAGAAATATTGTGAAGAATAAATGTTTGATGATTTTAAAATGGATAAGTCAAAAAACAAATAAATTGAGAGAGTCACTTGAAGAGTTATTATTTACAACAAACCCGTTCATGTTAATGTTTCAGGAAATAATTTGAATAAACACTTGACTTTCCGGTGAGAATTTGATATAATGGTACCTGTAAATGAGAGATTAACTTTTAATGAGATTTGAAATGACAAAATTGAAACTGAGAAAACTCAAAATGGTTATGACCGAACTTGAAGCCGCAGAGCGAAAAGTTGATGAACTTAGAGGCGTTAAGTGGGGTCTGGTAACTGACCTCAAAAACTTAGGTCACGATTTCACAGCAACAACAGAGGGTATGGATGTAGTATTGTCTGCATCACCTTCTTTTAATTGGAGTAGAGATAATGTGTAGAATAAGATGTTTTTACGAAGGATTTGATGGTAAACTTAGTTGGGCAGAAATAGTTATGTCCTACGAAGATGACATTGCCGGTATGGTTAAACATTGGAGTTGTGGTGGCAAAAGAATGGTTACCACCGAACATATTGAAATGGTATAAAAATGGAAAATAACGAAACTTACTACATTGCAAGATTGACTAAGAAAGGTAAATTCCTTTCTTCAGAAATTTTTGAGACATTAGAGGCAGCAAGACTGTGGGCAATGAAAGAAACCAAGTTATTAGTCTCAGATACTTTTCTGAGAAAATGTAAAGCTGATGACATCTGTGTTGAAATTGATAAGTACTTTTTGGCATACGAAATTGATTCAGAAGAATTATTTAAAAATGGAGTGAGGGTATAATGAGTAATTTGATAGTAGCAGAAACGATTTTAAAAACACTAGGCGGAAATAAATTCCGTATGATGACAGGCGCCAAGAATCTTGCCGGAGATGAAAATTCTTTGTCAATGAGAATCGGCCGAAATAGTTCAAATTCGAACTATCTGAAAATCACATTGAACTCAATGGATTTGTACGATATGAAATTTTGCAAGTTGACTAGAAAGTTTGAAGAAAAGAGTGTTACAGAATATTGTGATGTTTACAATGACATGTTGACAGACGTATTTACAGAACATACTGGAATGTATACGAAATTATTTTGAATAAACACTTGACATTTGGACGGGTTTTTGATATAATATACCTAGATAATGAGAGATAACCCCTTTGGAGATTATGATGAGAGAAAGTGTAGAAGAATTTATCGCGAGAGGCGGTAACATTTCAAGAAGTGAAAGAGTTTTGGGAGAACCAAAAAGAAGTATTACGGCAAATTATAAAGCCGGACATGGAAAGACTAGAATGGGAAAAAATGGTTCTGGTAAATTCATGAAATCAGAAAAATATTGGTGTGTATTATGAGAAACGAAATTGAAAAAGTTTTAGAAGCAATGAAAGCCGATTATAAAGATTGGTCAGATCGTTGTGCTAATGGAGACGAAAGCAGAGCGATAAATACAACTATGTACGAAGAATATTGTGATGGCCTTGAAGTTTCAGAAGGTAGTCGGTATTGGAAAATTACTGGTAAAAGCGGATCGAGTAGATCAGTTAAAGGTTTTATCGTAAAAGCTGGAGACAAAAAATTCCGAGAAGGTGATATGTTGAAAGCCGCCGGATGGAATGCACCAGCTAGAAACTTTGCTAGAGGAAATGTTTTTGAAGAAAGAGGAAAAGTCCGTTGGACAGGGATTGGTTAATATGAATATGTTTATGAGTACAAAAATTATAGGAATCAGTTTATTAGTCTTAATGTTAATTACTTATATTTCCTTTTTTTCGGGATTAAGTTTTTTACATCAAGACTTTTTAGCACTTTTAAGATATTTAAATGCACCAGAATTTATCTGGCACTTTTTAGATACTTATGTTTATAATGGAGCATTGTAATTTTTAAAATGTGAAAAAAGCCTAAGCATTCTGAGTAGGTGGATGGTGATTTGGATCAGAGATAGCATCAGTTCGTTGACTGCTCTGCTAGGGTAACTCCCCCTAATGTGGCTCTGAGGTAGGAATGTTATGTGCGAATGTTGCAGTCGGGATTGAAGAACAACGATGACAGCATATCTAGAGAGGTGATGACGATTCGTGAGAAGTTCGCAGACTCAAGACTTTAGATATCGAAGTACAAGGACACTAGCATGGTTTTTTCACACTTACTATATTATCGAGAAATAAAATGGCGAAGAAAAAAACAGTAATAGAACGAAAACCAATTAAGATTAAAAAGACACGTAAAATCTCTGAAGAACATAAAGAGAAGTTACGAACAAGACTTGCAGAAATGAGAGCAAAGAAAAAACCGGCAGAGTATAAAAATATAGCAAAGTCTGTTCTCGCAAAACCCGATGATGACAAACTATCTTTGAAAAATGTTAAAGCATGGATTAAAGAAACTAAAGAAGCAGTATCATCACACTCAAAAAATTCAAGAGGTCGTGGTTTGACACCACAAGTAAAACAACGTGAATTGAATTTAGCAGATAGTAAAAAAGCGTATATTAGATATATGGAACATTATCTTAGAACCGGTGATTGGATTTCTGATTTTATGGGGCCACAAGAAAATGAAAGAACTACATGGAAATGTGTAGCGATGGCATATAATTCAGATGGTTCTCCTAAACGTTCAGTAGGTGTATTTTATCCAGATATTAATATGGTATGGAAATCAGATATGATTGAAGCAGATTATGTACCTGTGGAAAACATTGCAATTACAGATAAACAATTTATGGCAAACTTATGATTTGTTCTTATTGTTACGATACACAAATAAATCCAAAGCATGATGTGGGACATTGGTGGAATAATCCACTAGATTCAGTTTATGTATGTTCAGATAAATGTTATACTGAACTAGAAAAACTTGTCAAGGAAGGTACATGGATGGATCATAAACCAAAAGCTATCTTTGGTAAGAAAAAACATACAACAAGTCCAAATTTTGAAAAGAAAAAACCACAATCTATAACCGATAAACAATTTACAGGTGATTTAGGAAAGTTCATGACTTGACATTTTAAAAAAATGTAGTATAATAATATAAAAGAATAATTAAGGGGTAACACCATAGGTCTAATCGAAGTTCGCCGTAGATTATGTCCTATGGTGTTGTTTTATATGAAGGAAAATTTATGGTTAAAGCAGTTAGTACAGAAGACGCGAATAGGATAAGTTCAACTGATTCTATATCAATAGAAAATCCTGAAGATGATGTAGAATTTAAGATAGATTTTGAAGAAGATAAGGCCGGTGAATTACCAGCAGTATCTAAAAATGCAATAGGTGGAACAGAACTTATGAGAAACTGGCTCTATGATCACATGGAAAAACGCGAGTCGGGTTTGCTTGATAATTTTCAAATCATTAGTACAAGAGTTAGAGAATTAGAGGAAGATAAAAAAAGAATTCTTTGGGTTCATGATTTAGCAAATGATCCAGAAGTACAACATTTAAAAGAAGAAGTAAGTTTAAATAGGTTTGAAAGAGTTGTATTTGTTAGTCATTGGCAGCAATATCAATTTAGTGCTTATCTTGGTGTTCCTTATGATAAAGGAATTGTAATACAAAATGCTATTACACCAATTCCTGCACATGAAAAACCTAAAGATGATAAAATTAATGTGTGTTATTTTTCTACACCACATAGAGGACTTGAAGTATTATTAAACGCTTGGGACTTTATGAGAAATACACTTAAAGAAGGATTAAACGCTGAACTCAATGTTTATTCAAGTTTTCAAATATATGATAGACCCCATTTAGATGAACAATTTAGACACATATATAAACGAGCAAGAGAAACAGAAGGTGTAAATTATCATGGTACAGTTTCAAATGATGCTATAAGAGAAATGTTACCTAATCAACATATTATGGCTTATCCTAGTATCTATGAGGAAACAAGTTGTATTACATTAATTGAATCCTGTAGCGCTGGGTGTTTAGCAGTAGTACCGAGTCTTGGAGCAATACCAGAAACAGGAGCAAATTTTCCTTGGATGTATGGCTTTGAACAAGATGTAGAGAAACACGCACAGGTACATGGCCATATTTTGGGTCGTGCCATAGAACATTTTTGGGATGAAGATATACAGAATCTTTTAAGGATTCAAAAAAGTTATTTCGATATGTTTTATAACTGGGGATTAAGATCAGGACAATGGCAACAGTTTTTACATGCTATTAAAGATCCTATGGAAGTCCAGCAAATAATTGATAAGAATAAGAAAGATGTCGCTACTAGTTGATTTTTCGCAAATCTTTATAGGTTCATACATGACTTCAGCAAAATATGGTGATGTTAGTATGGAAGTATTAAGACCTTCTGTATTGAATACTTTGCGATTATATAGAAATAAATTTACAAAAGAATATGGTGAAGTAATTTTATGTTGTGACTCACCTAAGTCATGGCGAAAAGATATTTTTCCTAATTATAAAGCATCAAGAAGAAAAGCTAAAGCTACTACTTCTGATATTGATTGGCAGGATTTATATGATTGTCTAAACTTATTAAAGTCAGAATTAACAGAATGGTTTCCTTATAAAGTTTTACAGGTAGAGGGAGCAGAGGCTGATGATATTATTGCTGTTCTAGTGAACTTGGCAAATGAGAGAACTTTAATATTATCGAGTGATAAAGATTTTGTACAGTTACATAAATTTAATGTTAGACAATATTCACCTATACAAAAAAAGTTTGTTGAGGGTGATTCTAAAAGGTCTTTACATGAAAAAATTATAAAAGGTGATGTTAGTGATGGAGTACCTAATATTTTGTCGGATGATAATGTTTTTGTTGATGAGGGTAGAAGACAAAGGCCTATAACAAAGAAGAAAATTGATGCATGGCAAGACCTTGATCCAGAGATGTTCTGCGATAATGAAATGTTACGTAATCTGAATAGAAACAAACAGTTAGTAGATTTGGGTGAAATACCCTCCTCAATTTGTATAAATATAACTAAACAATTTAAGGAAACACAGGTTGGAGACAGGAAGCGATTACTTACTTATTTTGTAGAACATAGATTAAAAAACTTAACTGAAAACTTATCGGAGTTTTAATTTATGGCACTTAGTATACCAATAATATTTGAGGATATCGCAAAAGCAAAATCTATTACAGAGCGTAAGAAGATTTTACTAGAACATGGATCCAACCCATTAAAGGAATTGTTAAAATATGCATTTCATCCAGATATCAAATTTTTGCTCCCCGAGGGCGCTCCGCCATATAAGACGGTAGGTTCACCGGACGAGTACAATCCCACTTATCTCTATCCAAACATTAGAAAACTTTATCTTTTCGTTGAAGGAGGTAATGAAGGATTGACTACATTAAGGAGAGAGCAATTGTTTATTCAGCTATTGGAGGAATTACATCCAAAGGAGGCCGAAGTAGTAATACAGGTTAAAGACAAAAAGCTGAAATATCGGGGATTAACTTATAAACTAGTAAAGGAAACCTTTCCGGATTTAATACCGTAATGAAAAACTTTAAAAATCTAGAAGAGAGAATAATAAAATTTAAGCGCATATCCAGCGACGGAGAAGAAGTGAACCGCGAGGCGGAAATTAGAAGAATGATCTCTGAAGGTGGTGAGCCACGTTCTATAACTGTCAGGTTAGCAAATCCTGTTAACACCATGGCCGATTTTGATTTTGATATGGCAACCCAACAATTTAAGGGTGAAAGGGGCGAGTATACTTGGATATCTGATTTCGATTGGAGGGAGTATATGAGACTTAACGATTTTGGTACAACTGACAGATATATTAAGAGCCCCAAATATAAGTAAAAAAATGAAAAGAACGGAAACCCTATTTCAAGAGGAATATGAAGAAAATATTTTTTGTTTTTTTTGTTATGTTCTTAACGTTTGGAACTTTAGGAAATAATGCAAGCACTAATATAGGCAAAAAATTTGAACAATCTAATACACAACTTGAACAACGGTTCTATTGGAAAACTGATATTACACCAATAGAATTACAAAGTCAAGAAAATAAAAAACAGATTATGTGTATGGCGAAGAATATATTTTTTGAAGCTGCGACTGAAAGTACAGCAGGAAAATTAGCTGTAGCTCAAGTGGTGTTTAATAGAGTTAATTCTGAACACTTCCCAAATTCTGTTTGCGAAGTTGTTTATGAGGGTCCACATTATACTGCTGAAAATGGTAAGAAATTCCCTGTAAGAGATCGTTGCCAGTTTTCGTGGTATTGTGATGGCAGGGGAGATGATCCCAGAGAGAGTCGATTATGGACTGAATCTCAAAGTTTAGCTAAACACTTCTTTCTGTATAGAGATAAATATATTGATATTACAGATGGAGCTACACATTATCATGCAAACTATATTGATGACCCTAGATGGGCTAGGGCAGATAGAAGGACAGCTTCTATAGATCAACATCATTTTTTTAGATTATAAATTTTAAAAAGGTCATCACTATCACGGTGGTGACCTTAAATATATTATGAGTGAATTATACTTTTTAGATATAGATACAAAACTTTGTTCGTATGCACATTGTGATGAACATGTGATAGAAATGATACCAAAATATACTCAGTACTTAGCTACTGCACATTTCATCCATAATAAAGATAGTAGAATTACAAAAGCTGCAGAAGATTTCGTTTTATCATTAAACGATTCCGATGTAATAAACTGGGTTAGTGAGAATACATCTAATTATCAATGGACACATGATTTATGGTTTTGGTTACATAAAGAATTTTGGTTTAGATATGATGAGATGCACGAAATATGGGCAAAGTTATATAACAAATTAAGTCATAAACCAGATGGTATAAAAGAAGGTGAACTTACTAGTCCTCCATTAACCATTGCATCTGGATTCCAAGTAGAAGGTTTAGAAGATGATTTACAGAATACTATTGAGGGATATAGAAATTATTATATAAAATGGACTAAAGATAAAAATGCTAAATGGGGTGGAATAGTTGAAAACATGAGACAACCTCCAAATTGGATAATAGAATATGCCAACGTATGATTATAAATGTTCAGAATGTGGACATACATTTGAGGAGTCTTTAAAAATTGCAGACCGCGATGCTCCTACTGAAATGCCATGTGAACAACAAATACAACAGACTAAACACATGTTTACTAAGTGTGGTGGTAGAGTTGAACAAATAATTGGTGTTCCTTTATTTGCTTATGATAATATTAAAACAAAACATTTTAATAAACCTAAAGAAGTTGGTCAACTTAAAGATAGATTAGCAGATATTAAGAGTAAACATCCTAATAGTACTATATGAAAAATTTTGTACATCTTGCCAATCGACCAGAGTTGTCGTTTGGTATGAGAACTGAAAATAGAAATGGAAAGAGACATTATGTTACCCCTGAAGGTAAATTATATCCATCAATCACAACTGTCCTCGGTGAGCTCAACAAAACTTCAATACTTGAGTGGCGAAAGCGTGTTGGAGAAACAGAAGCAAATAAAATCTCGACAAAAGCTTCCCGTAGAGGAACGAGCGTACATTCTGTCTGTGAGTCCTATATTAAAAACGAAGAAGGATATCTTGACGGACAAACACCTAATATTGTCGAATTATTCGGGAGTATTGAACCGTACTTAGAGAGAATAGATAATATTCATGGAGTTGAACTTGCATTATACTCTAATCATTTTGGGTTAGCCGGTAGAACCGATTTAATTGCCGAATTTGATGGTAAGTTATCTGTAATAGATTATAAGACAAGTAATAGAATAAAGAAAAAAGAATGGTGTGATAATTATTTTGCACAAGGATCGTTTTATGCAATAGCATATGAAGAACTTACAAATATTCCAGTTTCACAAATAGTAATTATTATTGCTGTTGATGAGGATGTTCCACAATTATTTGTAGAACATCGTAATAATTGGATTGATAAAATTTGGGAAGCTAAGAAATTATATGAACTAAATAATAATGAAACTGTTGAAGTTTCTGAATAGCAGTTAAGACACCGGTGCGATTCCGGTCAGCTCCACCAAGGGATCATATGGAACATTGGGCTAAATGGACTTTATTATCTTTACTTATTTGGTGCGTAATCATATACGCAGTTGTGTATTTTGGTTTCTTGTGATTCATTGCTGGGGCTGTAATAGAATTCGATTGATTGTGATGTTAGAGAAAGAGGTTTCGTTTAAATATAATCGCAAATAATAACGATTATGAACCTGCTTATGCCTACGCACTCGCTGCGTAGAATTTAGCCGAGTTGTGGCCGTCACTCGGGAACAGAAGCACGGTCAGCTAACTTTTTAAAAGGAAATATGTCAGATTACCGAGGTGGTTATAAAGCAATACCAGCAAGATATGTTCAGATTAAATTTGATCGAACTAAATATGAAAATTCTTTAAAAGAAGGTGATTTAGCAGAACGGCAAGCAGGGATTGAAAGGGGTGAACCCAATGCAATTAATCCCTTATACGCAGGACGTGATACTAACTTAGGTGGTGAAGATTACGTTTATTTTTATCCTGAACCAATGGATATGGGCAGAGTAAAAGTTTCACATGAAAACAATGATTGGGTTTTCCAATGGGAAGACAGGAGATATTAAAATGTCAGAACAAATACAAGCTGTAGAGGTAAGAAAAAGAAGAGCGCAATGGTCAAGAATAAGTTTATCTTGGGCTATTGTAGGAACCTTTATATTTTTAGTTTACTTATTATTTTTCGCAGATATAAAGGAAGATTCTAAAGATTTAGTTAATATATTGGTTGGTGCATTTGTTGCAGTTTTAGCAAAATCGACTGATTACTGGTTCAAGGACAAAGATGATCCTGAACATAAGGAAGCTGAAGCATTAAACGGTAATTCATAATATTATATAATGGGTACAAGATTAAATAATTCTCTAGTGTTTTCTGAGAATATAGAACAGTTGGTACGTAGTACTAATATGACTTACATTGATGCAGTTTTACATTATTGTGAAAAAAATAAATTAGAACCTGAAACTGCAGGTAAGATGATTAACGGAAAATTAAAACAAAATATCCAAGAAGAAGCTGAAAATTTACATCTAATAGCCTCTTCTGCTAAACTTCCTTTATGAAAGGAGGTACTTGACAAATGAAATAAATATGTTATAATATAGTTATATTTCGCAATACAATTAATACAACGCAATACAAAATATACGAAAGGAAAATATGTCGTTTGCAGATATGAAGAAAAAACGTGGAGATAAACTCCAATCCCTCCTAAAAGAAACCGCAAAACTCAATACACCCTCACAAGGTCAAGGTGATGATGATCGTTTCTGGCGTCCAGAATTGGACAAGTCGGGTAACGGTATGGCAGTAGTTCGTTTTCTGCCAGCTCCTGATGGAGAAGACCTTCCGTGGTCACGTTCATGGAATCATGGATTTCAGGGACCCGGTGGTTGGTATATCGAAAACTCTTTGACTACTCTAGGTCAGAAAGATCCAGTTAGTGAGTATAATTCACAACTTTGGAATTCCGGTATTGAGGCAAACAAAGAAATAGCACGTAAACAGAAACGTAGGTTAACTTACATTGCTAACGTTTACGTTATTAAAGATCCTGCAAATCCTCAGAATGAAAATACAATTCGTTTGTATAAGTTTGGTAAAAAGATTTGGGATAAGATTAACGATAAGATGAATCCAGAATTTGAAGATGAATCTCCAGTAAATCCATTTGATTTATGGGAAGGTGCAAATTTCAAAATTAAGATTCGTAAGTTGGATGGTTTTTCTAATTATGATAAGAGTGAATTTGAAAATCCTTCTGTTCTTAATGAAGATGAAGCCAAGATGGAAGAAATTTGGAAGTCTGAACATTCATTGGCGGAATTTACTGATCCCAAGAACTATAAGACTTATGCAGAGTTAAAAGAGAAGTTGGATCGTGTACTCGGAAAACAAACCGATACACCAACTCCTACTGATGTTCCGTTTGATGGTGGTAAGCCTATGACTCCTGCTCAAGCAGCTGTTAAACCACCTGTAACTGAGACTCTTGTTGCAACAGCAGAAACTGAAGATGACATGAGTTATTTTAAACAGCTTGCTGAAGAGTAATTTTAAGTTGTAGGTAATCTATTACTTGATCCTACTTTAAGGGCTGGCGCCGGCAATACATATCCTGAACTATTAGTTACACTACTATTATTAATAATTGTCGGCGCAATGTTTCCTCCCGCCGGACCCTCACTATTTAAATCAATTCTAGCTCTTTGTAATTGTGCAAGAGTTTCTGCTGCTTGTGCAAAAATACCTGCGGCTTTGTTGTCTAACATTAATTCATCTTTATGTACTATTGCTGGCCCCGTCTTTGTGACTAAACCTCCCGTATCAAGTTTTGGAATTGCGGCTAATTCTTTTTGTATTTCTGCTATTTGCGCGGCTCTATCAGCTTCAGTAAATTTACCGACTCCCATGAATCCTTCGGAAAGTTTTTTACCTTGTGTAACCTTAAGTTTAGTTTGTAATTCTGAACGTTTCTGGGCAGCTTCTTCAGGAGTAAGTTTTTCTTCACCCCCCAACCAAGTAGGAAGAGATATATTAGAAAATATATCTTTAACGGTTTGAACTATAGATTTAAATAATTCAACTATTTTATCTGGAATCTTTTTAAACAATTCTATAATCTTTTCACCTAATCCTATCTTTTCTCCGCCTTCACTTTCAAATGTTAATAAATCTTCAAACCATTTTTTAACTGCTTGCCACTTTTCTGATACGAATCCTGATAATCCCGTCCATCCTGCGGACAATCCTTCTGATGCCCAAGATAATGCATTAAAAAACCATGCTTTGACTTGTTCCCATTTTTCTGATATAAATCCTGTTAAACCTGTCCATCCTGCAGCAATTCCTTCTGATGCCCAGCTCCATAAACTTGTAAACCATGTTACTACTTTATTCCATATATCCTTAACGAATTCAGAAACTCCTATCCACGCATTTTTAAGCCATGCCCCAACAGCACTAAATGCTTTTGCAATTCTCTTTGCACCAATAAGACCAAGAAGTCCTCCAATGGCTGCACCAACTAAACCTCCTACAAGTGTTCCGACTACTGGGACTACACTACCAATTCCTGCTCCTATTAATGCCCATTTTCCCATATTTTTAAACATGTTCATAACTCCACCATCAGCTTCTCCTCCAAAGAAGCCTCCTAGAAAAGCTGAAATCTTACCTACGCCCCAATCCATACTTGAACCCATAGCGGATATACCATCTTTAACTGCTAATACTAGTCCAGTTATTAATGCCATAGGACTTAAAAATTTCATTAACGTTGGTCCCAACAATCCTTTTATTCCCATACCTACTGAAGCAAATGCCGTTTTAATTCCTCCAAATAAAGTAGTACCAAGAGTCAGTAATAATTTTTTTAATCCACCTTTTTTAAATAGACTACCTAATGACATTCCTCCCATTGACCATTTCATCATCAACATCTCTTTTAATGAATCAAATAATCCTCCACCTTCTTCTTCTTTTGTTTCTTGCCAATTTAGAACATTAACATCTTGTACACCTGCTTTATCTTTTTTAGCCCTTGCTGCTTCTTTTCTTGCCTCAGTTTCACTAGCCGCAACAGCCTCTTGTTGTAACAAAGTGGCTCTACCTTGATCAACTAAAGTTTTTGTTAAGGCCTTAATATTACCTAATTCGACACCTTCTGTTTGATTTATTTGTGAAAGCTTCGCACTTACTTCACTTAATTTTGTTGTTTCCGGTGAATCGGCCATTTATTTCCTTTGTTTAGCTTTTCTATTTTGTTCAGCTATTCTATCATTTTCTTCTTTAATCCATTGTTGTAATAACATTACATATACTTGTCTTTCAAAAGGTACTAAGTTTTCTATATCACTAAGACTCCACTTATGATGCTGAATCATGGCGAAATTAGTTCTATAGTAATTTGCCAGGGAATCGTGACTCAGCGCTATGCGAAAAAAGCGTCAATTCCTTGAAGTTTTACTTCAGTAGTTTTTTCACATTTAGAACATTTCCATGTAACATCTTTAGTTAACTTGGGCATGTTTTCAAAAAACCCCCTAACATCTGCAAATTGTTCAGCATTAAGTGATTCAATAAAATCATTTAATTCTTGTTTAGTAGAATCTTTTGCTTGAAATATTTCATCACCTTCCCATATATATTGAATACAATCTGAAATTATTTTAAATATTTCATCTGCAGTAGGATCATTACCCGTTGCAATAAATTTTTGCATTGAATCTATATCAGGATATTTTAATTTTATTCCAATATCCTCAGTAATTTTTATTTTACCATCAGGTACATCTTCTGTATCTAATTTTATATCTTCAGCATCCATGGAAACTTCACATATCTGTTGACAGTTTTCCGTCTCACAATCTACTGAAGCTGGTTTTCGTAATCTAACTTTAATTTCATTGCCAATAGATTTTGCTCTTAGTTGAAGAAAGAAATATTCAATATCAAATGGTGCAAGTGTGTCAATATTTACTTTACTTTGAGCACATGCGGATAAAACACTTTTTATTGTTTTTCCTATAGCAGCACCTTCAGCATCTGCTGCCATCATTAACATCTTTTCTTCTTTTACAAGAAAAGGTCTATATTTAACTATTTTTCCCGTAGACGGGATTTTCAATTCATAAGTAGCTGTTGCTACTTTTGGTAATGCCATAATATTCTCCTTAATGCATTATATTGGTGTTATGCCCAAGAATAGCCCCCATAGCCCTTGTTGGTCTCGTTGGTCTGTGGTTTTTGACTATCTTGCGATGCACTTGTTCTAT
>Ga0310344_10002393_pt1 | contig 14082 bp, 4 predicted proteins | sample HC15DNA20200_MG_FD_203801 | JGI IMG/M metagenome (GOLD analysis project Ga0310344, IMG submission 203801) | Marine microbial communities from station ALOHA, North Pacific Subtropical Gyre - HC15-DNA-20-200_MG | ecosystem: Environmental > Aquatic > Marine > Oceanic | place: Pacific Ocean: North... | reverse complement strand
GAGTGACAGAGGTCATGCTCTCCAGGGCAGTCGAGAAGGCAGGGGACAACCTTCCCGATTCCCTTGATCTCCAGAGACGCGTCGATGCTGAAATCTGGGGTGCTCTTTCGGATTCGGGGGGGTTCGCCAAGGACATGATTACCCGTCTGAAATACAGGAGGCTTCTGAAAGTCTGCCTGAGTAGGAGAAAGGAGGACCTTTCCAAGGAAAATATTGAGTTCCTGGCATCTCTGGCCAATGACTCAAAGGCCAGAAGGACACTAGAGGATGAACTAGCTCATCGTTCAGGCCTGGAACCGGGTTATGTCGCAATTGATGTTCCTAGTGTCAAACTTCTCCTATCCGAACCTAGAATGTCACAGGTCGATGTGAGGATCGTAGGTGATGATGGGAAAACAAGGTGGTTGAGGGAGATGACCCCTATGGCCGATGCTCTGAAGAAAAGGCAGGTAAGCCAGGATGTTGTCTACGTAATGACTGTACCAGGTTCAGAGAAGAAAGTCGCCGAAATAGCAGAAAGGCATCTATTCTCATAGTCCCCTCTCGCTCACTTGACCTTTGGAACATTGAAAAGGGTGATTCTTCACGAATGCCCGCCCAGACTTCAAGGGATTAGGTCAAACCGATGGTGACCATATGAACAATGTGATAAAATCAGTTTACGATAGCGTGATAGCAAGAGATCCGGACCAGCCTGAGTTTCATCAGGCAGTTGAGGAGGTTCTAGATAGCCTAGGTCCGGCACTAGAGGACAACCCTTCACACATCGACGTAGTGAAGGGGATGGTGGAGCCCGAGAGAGTAATCCAGTTCAGGGTACCTTGGTATGACGATGACGGACAGCTCCATGTCAACAGAGGATTCAGAGTTCAGTTTAACAGTGCAATAGGCCCATACAAGGGCGGTCTAAGGTTCCATCCAAGCGTAAATCTCTCTATCCTAAAGTTCCTGGGTTTCGAGCAGGTGTTCAAGAATAGCCTTACGGGACTTCCCATGGGTGGCGGAAAGGGCGGATCAGATTTCGACCCCAAGGGTCGGTCTGACGCCGAGGTCAAGCGGTTCTGCCAGTCATTTATGAGTGAGCTCTGGAGGCACATAGGCGCAGATCTTGACGTTCCAGCAGGGGATATAGGAGTTGGAGGGAGGGAGATAGGTTTCCTTTTCGGAATGTACCGCAAGCTAGCAAACGAATTTACAGGGGTACTTACCGGAAAGGGCCTTCCATATGGTGGGTCTTTGATTAGGCCCGAAGCCACTGGCTACGGTTTGGTGTATTTCGCTAGAGAGATGCTTGCAACGAAGGGGAAATCATTCGATGGAGCCACCGTTGCAATTAGCGGGTCTGGAAACGTTGCACAATTCGCCTGCGAGAAGGTTCTAGATCTGGGTGGGCGGCCGGTTACAATGTCGGATAGTAGTGGCTACATCTTCGACGCGAAAGGGATTGACCGCGAGAAGCTATCTTGGATAATGGACCTCAAGAACAATCGCAGGGGGCGAATCAAGGAGTATGCAGAAAACTTTGACGGAGTCGAATTCACAGAGTCAAAACCAGAGCCAAACCTAAACCAACTCTGGAGTACGAAGGTCGACGTCGCCCTGCCTTGTGCCACCCAGAACGAGATCAATGGCAATGAGGCCAAAATGCTAGTGGATGGGGGGGTGATTGCGGTTGCAGAGGGAGCAAACATGCCATGCACACCTGAAGCAGTCGAAGTTTTCCAGAAGAACGGCATTCTCTTTGCCCCTGGCAAGGCTAGCAATGCAGGAGGGGTAGCTACATCCGGTCTGGAGATGAGTCAGAACAGCCTGAGGATGAGCTGGACAAGGGAAGAAGTCGATCAGAAATTGGAAGCGATCATGGTGAATATTCACAAGAACGCATTTGAGACAGCCGAGAGGTACGGTATGCCAGGTGACTACGTAGCTGGAGCCAACATCGCTGGCTTCCTTAAGGTAGCAGAGTCAACTATGGCCCAAGGAATACTATGATTACTCGTAGTATGAATCTAGTCATTCGTCCTCTCTAGAATTGGCTACAAACGCATATCCGGCAATGCCAGTTCCAATCAAAAGTGCGATCATAATTGGCACAACCAATCGACTACCCTCATCTTCACTCGCGTCTGACCAAGTCACGATCCCACTTGTCATCACTCCCCCACCGAAGGATGAATCATCCACGAGTTGCGTTGGAGTCAGAATTCTGCAAGAAAGGAAATCATCACCCACTGCAGTTGTTCTCCAACTGAAGGAAATCGAGGCTTGGGAACCAGGTCCCACCAAAGTACTGGGGAATGAAGGGGAGATCTGGGCAGTTTCCCCAGTGCTATTCCCATCGCAGTTGATGGCTAGCGATGCAGCAGCAGTCCCGGTATTGGAAAGTACAGCTTCTACTTCCACCGACTCTCCAATCTGGACAGAATCGACGGTATTTCCATCTTCATCTAAGGTGGTAACCGAAATCCACTCAATGTGAGGTGTGCCTTGGTCTACTACGACTACAGAATCCAAACCAAGATCAAACTGGCCGCCACCATAGTTGCTTATTCCCGAGGCTTCAGGATTCCATGCCGTCCTGTAGTCAGTAATTGTCACCACGGCCTGCTCGACCCATATCGAATCGTCTTCCCAAGTATTGTGCTCTGACCATGCTATCTCGACCACTCTCTCCCTTCCGCCATCGATGAAGGAAACTCCCATTTCGTTACTGAAGTTGGAATAGCTAGGAAATTTATGCATCCCGGATATCTCGTATGTGACGAACATTGCATCGAAGGAAAGACTCTGGCCGGATATCCTCCTCTCCCACTTGTCGGTTAATCCGCCGGAACCGCTCACACCTTCTCCCCAGATGATTGATGAATGTGCCATGGCCCTGACGTCATGATCATCTGTACTGTTTGTGATTTGCGTATTTCCCCCTAGGTGAATTCCTGCATCATCGCTAGTCAATATGATTGGTCCGACCCTATCAAGAGATGAATCGTTAATGTGAATACTTCCCGATGAGGAGATATGTCCCCCGAATACTGAAGAGACAATTGACTCCATGGAACCATCAATATCGATAGTGAACCCAGGTTCGCCATTAATCATCATATTTCTATGGGAGAAATCTGCAGCATCGGACCAGACCCTCTCTTGGCCACCCTTCTCAACACTGATCTCGCCAAGAGAAATCGGATGGCAAAGCGGACCAGTAAACCCCACCCACGTATCAACCGGGCCGTTTCCGAGAGGAATGAAATCCTCATCGCCACTCAGGTCCTTAGTATCGTTTCCAAAATGGGCAATTACGCCGTCCAGCGTGAATCCTTGAATCGGCCGTACATACATCCTAACATTCTGGTCGGAGGCTGAAGAGGCCAATACTGCCGACCTGTTCCCTTCGTCACAATATCCGAATCCGGCTAATCCAGATGGGGGTTGGCTTGCACTTAATCCCGAATTTTCTAGAGTCAATGAGGATGTTGAATCGACATAGATATTGACTCCATTGCTAATATCTACTTGCGAATTTACTAATGATAGTGAACCCCCGTTAACTACTCTGACATTCTGTGATAGCGTCATGTCGTCCGACCATGATATATTCGACTCGATGATGATGTCATCTCCTTCCGCTACAGCATTACACGGAATGAAGGCAACTGAGAATAATAGTACGAGGCACAACGTAATCGGATTTCTTCTGTTCATTGCCAATCCGTCCCGACAGTAGGCCATGAATATCACCCCTCCGGACTCAATCTTTCCACAGATTCTTCTCTTCCGTAATCGTGCGAAGGTTCATCCTCCGAATTTCACTGCCACGGGCATGTCATCGAATTCACTTCCTTGGGATGACCCCTTTATCGCACCACTTCTGGTGCTCTGGCTATATCTCCCAGGATACCTTTCCAATACTGCTGCAATGCTAGGTGGAAAGTGGATTCCCGATTTGACAGGAATCCCCGTATTCAATATTGATGGAGGCAGGGTGATGTCAGATGGGAACCGAGTTTTGGGGGATGGCAAGACATGGAATGGTCTAATCGGGGGAACCATAGGAGGGGGCCTATTGGGGGTCCTAACTCATTCAATTTCGAATGGAAATTCAGTGGATTCTGCTCCATTCCTCGACCCACTCTCGACATATGGGACGAACTCCTCGGAGATCTCAGATTCATGGTTCTACTTCGGAGGAGAATCGGTTACTGCATTCACAATCGGATGTGTTCTTGGATTTGGGTGCCTGGTGGGCGACTCAGCGGGGTCCTTCGTCAAGCGCCGACTAGGTCACAAGAGGGAGGGAGACGTTAGCTCACAGGCCCCTCTGCTAGACACCCTTCCCTTTGCAATCTCTGCGTTTCTGTTCGGACAACTATTTCTAAGCCCGTCAATAGTTGGAAGCTCCGAGCTACTAATGGGTATGGCCATACTTCTCATTCTTACCCCTATTATGCACCGGTCTTTCAACGTCTTAGGATATCGACTTGGGCTAAAGTCTGTTCCATACTAGGCAGACCGCATATCGGAATCCATTATCAGCCACATTACTAGCGCAAACCGTGGTTCCTTTCGAGGTGTTGGTGGTAGGAAGCGGCGGAAGGGAGCATGCATTGGCTATCGGGCTTTCAGAGAGCACCTCTGTCTCAGTTGTACATTGCTGTCCAGGAAATGCCGGGACCTCAATGGTCGGCATTAACCACGATGTGTCTGCATCAGACATTGATGCCATTGTCTCCCTTTCTCTCGAACTCGGTGTTGGACTTGTCGTGGTGGGACCAGAGGCACCACTTGTTTCAGGACTAGCAGACCAGCTTAGAGCCCAATCCATTCCTTGCTTTGGCCCTCATTCCGAGGGCGCAATGCTTGAGGGTTCCAAGTTGAACGCAAAGAAGGTCATGCAATCTATAGGGGTGCCCACGGGTGGATTTGAGATTGTGAAAGAGCAATCGATGATCGAACCGACATTGGACTCATTCGAGCCTCCTTGGGTAGTGAAGAGAGACGTTCTAGCCGGGGGAAAGGGAGTTACTGTTACTTCTTCTAGGTCAGAGGCATCTAAATCGGTCCGCGAGGCAATAGATGAAGATGGATTCGCCTTGGTCGAGCAATTTCTTTCTGGAGAAGAGGCATCAGTCCTCGTAATCATGGATGAGTCTGGATACATAATGCTCCCCCCAAGTCAGGATCACAAGAGGGCATCGGACGGTGACGAGGGACCGAATACGGGCGGAATGGGGGCCTATGCTCCCGCTCCCATTGCAACTCCAACAGTATTGACCAGAGTCAGAGAAGAGATAGTGGAACCAATGCACCATTTTCTCCGTAACGAGACTATACCATACAGAGGGTGCTTGTATGTCGGGCTGATGATTGATTCGAATGGTTCCCCTAGTGTTGTTGAGTTCAACGTCAGGCTTGGAGACCCAGAAGCCCAGGTGACAATTCCTCTGATTGAGTCGGATCTAGGACTCCTTCTTTTGGCCTCGGCAAGTGGGGAGATTTCAGAGATGGAAGTAGAATTCCGCCCCATGAATTCCACTACCGTAGTCTTGGCATCGGAGGGATATCCGGGAGAAGTTTTTACGGGGAGGAAAATTTCTGGCTGGGATGTTCAAATCGAGGAAGGCCAGGTTTCCGGTTTTGTCCACCTAGCTGGAGCAAATTTCGATAGCGACGGACTTCTATTATCCAGTGGGGGAAGGGTCCTGTCGGCAACCGGATTAGCACCTACATTGGAAGAGGCACTGGAGGCAGCATACCAGATAATCGACGGAATCGCGCTTGAAGGCTCCCACTACCGCTCTGACATCGGATTTAGGGCCCTTTCGCGTTGATTTCTGCTATGTTTGGACTGCCCCCCAATTCCAACCGTTCTACGAACGGTTAAAACAAGCGTGAAGGTCGCGGCGCTGCTGAGCCCTAGGCTTGATGGTCCGGTGGATGGGATGGAGACTGAGAGCGATACCACATCTGGGCACAACATTGTGTACGATATTGCCTATCCAGCGATAGCTACTATTACCCTACTTGGACTTCTTTTTGCCACTTGTATTTTGGAGGGAAGGGACCTCGGTGGCGAATTCATTTTCGATGCCATAGCACTTCCTCTAGCCATCCTAGTCTCTTCGCTTTCCGGACGATTCACGTCTCTTATTCCAATCGCCTCATCTGGACTCAGGGTTTCTGCGCTCGCATCTGCTTTGCTGGCCTTTTCGCTTTTGGCAAATATCATCTCCCCTACGAATTTTGACCACTTGTTCGTTACGATGTTCTTCATCACAGGTTTGGTATCGGCAATCCTCGACGAATGCAAGAGGTTCGAAGAATCCTCAATTTTCTTCTCTGTAATCATTGGAATGCACATTTCAGTGACATACGCAGCGGGACTGGGGATTTCTACCGGCACCACATCATCAGAACTACTTAATGTCCAGAGGACCGCAATAGGTACTGCGTTCTTTACATTCTGGCTCGCCTCAATTTCATTAGGCTTCCTTGTTTTGCTGGCAATCAGAGGGGCACTTCAGGAACGTGGCTCTGGTAAGTTTTTCTCCGGCCTACCTAATTTCTCTGAAAGCAAAACACCAGTGATCTACTCTTCTCTAGTACTTTTATCATTCATCATTCCGTTGGTTTGGCTGGGAAGGCTTGAGGAACTCTCGGAGTTCTCGGATGGAAAGCATCTTGGTTTTGTCTGGGGTATTTTCTCGGCCTTAGTGGTAATCACTCACTCATTCTTCAGGTCCGAGGGTTGGCATGTATTGGGATCCGTCCTAGCAATAAACTGGGTATTGTATACAATTGGACATCTACATGAGATTGGCAATAACCTGCCCTCACTTTTCTCCGAGGAAGGATTCATTGGTACATTCACATGGTTCTTCCTTGGCTTCTGGTTGAATTTCTTCGCAATTTTCTTCGCATCTAGGGGTGTTTTTGGAGACATCGCACCAAGACGGGAGAATGGCGCCTTCAGGAACTGGTGGGGAGAAAACTCCTATGCAGTGTTGGTTGGGTTGGCATTTGTCACAGCACTGGTAGTCAGGACTGCCTGGAACATCATTCCGGCAATGAACGCCCAGGGCACTGGTCATTGGGATTTGACAGGAGGTTCTGACCCTTGGTACATGAAGAGGGTCGTCGACTACGTGATCGCAGAAAGGAGCCACCTCATATTCGATCACGATAGGTCATATCCATTGGGCGGAATAAATCCTCGGCCGCCTCTTTTCTCCTGGTCGCTCGCACTTGGTGGTCTCGCGCTTTCCTGGGTACTCGAGGTTACTCCAGGAGAAGCCGTCTGGTGGTCAGTCGCGGTATTGCCAGCATTTTATGGGGCTCTAATCGTTTTCCCAATTTCTGGAATAGCCTCGCGTGTACACAGTAGGAATTCCGGCATAATTGCAGCTTGGTTGATTGCTTTGATGCCGGGCCACATGAGTCGTTCGACCCTTGCAATGGCCGACCACGACTCATTTGCAATGCTATTCCTTGCAATCGCATTTTTCTTCTGGATCAAGGCACTCGAGAACCTTGAACACAAGAAGATATTTGATTCAGCTAGCCCAAATCCTCTGTATATCGTTGCAGGGATGAGAGAGACATGGCGTCAGAATCCCGCCCTAATGGCAAATGCAACTATGTCAGGAATAGCATTCTCCGTGATGGCATTAGGTTGGAAGGGATTCGTATATGGGCCAGGGATCCTATTCCTTGCATATTCTTTCCAGGTAGCAGTAAATATATTCCGAGGTAGGGACAGCCTCCAATTCACCTCGGCTGCTCTTCAGATGATGCTAACCTGCATCATTCTGCCAGCACCATTCTATGCATGGCCAGGGATGAACCTTCTTTTGGCCCCAAGCGGTATGCAGCCGATGTTCTACATTCTTGGCTTCACCTTTGCCGTAGGATGGGTCTCGAGCTCATTCAGAGACAAACCGTGGTTGCTTGTGGTGATTAGCGGCTCTGCCCTTTTCGGCTCAATTCTTGCTGTTCTTTACGTGCTACAGGCTGCTGAACTCTACAATGGTTGGGACATCCTCTTCACTGGTGGATTCTACTTCTCAAAGAACAAGATTTTCAGCACAATTGGCGAGGCACAGGCTCCGGACAGGGGAGTCCTTTTCGCATCATATGGGCCAATTATTTCTCTTATCGCAATCGGCTGTGCATTCGTATTGCTATGGAGGGGAATTAGGAGAAACAAGTCAAGCCTGACTCTACTGGGACTATGGGCGATCATTGCGACGTACATGGCTTGGACAGCGGGACGATTCATCATCAACGCGACCCCAGTGATGGCCATCGCAGGAGGCATTGGAATCTCGATGCTATGGGATAGTGCGAACTTCTCAGCGTTTACCAAGGTCAGGAGGAACTCCGGCATCGGCACTCCAAGAACCAGGTTTAGATCCTTATGGCCAGCCACAAAGGCTCGTCCTGGAGTCCCTGCAATGGTACTGGTGATATTGCTGGTGTCCTCCCAACACGCCACATATGGGATAGACTCAGCCATTCCACGAGGTTCAGAAGATGCATGGGATATGGACGAGGACATCTATAACCTAGCACCAGACATATTTAGACAGGATTTCTTCAACCTATTCTCCGTACTAAACAGCGAGAAGTATGCCCCCGCTGAAACACGGGATCTATGGTATATGGGGACGTTTGGCCCGAGCTTCAACCAGGTTGGCTGGAATGAGGCGTTCGAATGGCTATCGCAACAGGACTCGGATGTACCATTCAGCGAGAGACCAGCATTCGTGTCATGGTGGGACTATGGTTTCCAAGCCCTTACATCAGGTCAGCACCCAACAGTAGCAGACAACTTCCAGTCAGGCATTCCACAGAGCGGGGCCATGCTGCTGTCTGCCGGACAGGAAGACGTACTTGCGATGTTCATTGCAACCCTTGCTCAAGCTGATAGGAAACAAAATGGAGGGGACTTGGGACAAGAATTCGATACCGTACTTCTATCTCATATGAGTCCCGAGCAAAGGGATGAGTTCGAGGCGATTCTGAGTACAAACACTAGAGAATTCGTACTTCAAAGGGCCATGGGGGTTTCTGCGGTATATGGTGACACCGAACTCTTGAGTGGCTATTCCCTAGGTTCTGACGGAATTCCCCAATCGCTGACATCGTGGAGGGTTATTGACGAGGGAGAACAGTACGGCGAGTTAGTGTTCAATGAGTCAGAGGCCATGGCCATGTTTGACGAGGCACGCGGCTCCTCATCACAATCCGAAATCAGAGATAGCCCAGACCACTATGATTTCGGAGGATATCGATATACTTCCGACCTAATCAATGACTACGAAGACGTTTCTTCTGACCTGCATCGGATCAATGCCAAGTTTGCGATGATGAAGGCATTCCTGACTGTCGCCTTCGATCTGTCTGAATTGGTATCACTTTACGCCGGAATCTCTTCCATTGACTCATATGAGGTATCGGACTACGAATCTTCCGGAACCACCAGTAGGAATCATGAGATTAGGTATTTTGCGGTGGATAACAAGCTGTATCCCCTAGGTGGACTATACTATGGCGACTACCAGAGCTACCACCGAGGTCAAACTACTGGGATTTTCCACGCCCCAACTCGCCTTTCGGGACTCGACATAGGGACCTACATTTCTTCCACATACGAAACCACGAGAAACAACGACGTTGCTCGGATGACTCAGGCCGAGTACGAGGAGCAGTATTTGTCGGATATCAGAGACCAGGCCGCAGGAGTGATAACTGGGAACGAAGTGATTCGTATGACCGATATCGACTACCAGCACCTGCCCGCATTCTTTGACACGATGATTGCGAGGACATACGTGGGCTATGGATCTTCAACACTTGGTCTCTCGGGACCAGCGGAGACTCCTTCTTCCTGGTTGGCTCCGCAGTACATCTCCGGAGCGCCCAATAGCTACCTGCAAGGGGCCATGGCACTTCCCGGGGCCATGATGAACCACTTCGTCATTTCAAACTGGTACGATGGGACCGATGGCGGACATTGCGAACTAAACTCTACAGGAGATAAGATCCAGCAGTCATGCGGAACCGAGTTCGACTCAAACAGACTCGTCAAGATTCTGAAGTATTACAGCGGTGCAACCATTGAGGGAACAGTTTCACTCGATGGTGTTGGGGTGATTCCTAACGCACGCATACTGATCGAACGCGATGCATTCAGTGGCGAAGAGGAAGCAGACGAGAACGGAACGGTTACCGATAGGGACTCTAGGACATTCTGGATCCCAATTGGAAGCACCCAAGCCGATGAGAACGGGCATTTCTCATTCACAGTCCCAGCAGGCAAGATCAAGATTTCCGCATTCTCAGGAGAACCGGATTTGGACGCCGGAAGAGCGACTATCCAGATGTCCGGATTGGGCAGCTCCATGTACGAGCTTTGGGACGAGAAAAGCATGAACAGGAATGTAAATCCCGTTACGGGAATATTGGGCAACGTTTACGGCTCTACCTGGCTATCCGAGACAATAGTAAACATCTCGGGTGAGGACGGACACAGCAACGGCCAATCGCAGATTGACGCATCAATCACCGTAAACCCCTCTACTGCATCAGGAGTTCTCACCTGGTCGGGTGAATTGGATTTCGATGGAGAACCTGTTTTCGAGGCCAGCGTCTTACTGACCCCCAAGTCAGAAGAAGTAGCCATCCCCCCCTATTCAGCACAAACCTCCGATGGCATGATGGAGGGAGAATCACTAGAGTTCAGCGGGATCGGAGAGGTCCAATTCACTGGACACGGCACCGTTGTTACTGAGGGAGTAGCCTCAGTTTCTGCATTCACTGGCACCCACACGCAGTCGGTTTTCGACAACCACAGCGTCACTGGTGAGGGGCAGTTCGATGGTCGGGGGACTCTTGAGGGCTCCATTACTGATGACAGTCCCACTCCAGAATGCACCGATTCAATGGTACCAGCTGGGAGTAATGTTTGTTACCTGGAGGATGACAAATACATGCTAAACGGCACAGTAAATGCTACTGGAAAATTCACATCCGAGGGAAAAAGCAAGTTCTCGAGGTCCCTTATCCAGGCGACTTTCATTGGTGCTGGGACCTTCGAAACTGACACGTCGGAGGAACTGACTACATACGGGACCATCAACGGAACTGGGACATTCTCTGGCTCAGGGATTTTCAGCGGCCCAATGGTGCAACCGGGCAGCTTCCACATAGTTGATGCACTTCCGGGCCAATACTCGATTTCCGTTGACTTTGGAAACGGTACAATCGTAAATCTCTCGACACTTTTCACAATTCCACATACCCCAGTTTCGGGTCATATACCGATTTCGGTTTCGGGTGGAGCTATGCGGGGGTCCGTTTCTCTGCCCTCAGGCAGAGTGCTAGATACTCCCGTATTCATCTACCCAATATCAGACTCTGCTGAAAACGCCTCAGTCGAGTGTGCAGCAACCGCATCACCGCCGTGCATGGTCACTCCTAATCAGGAAGGATATTTCGAAGTCGGCCCAATTGTCCCTGGCTCATACGTCTTTGAAGTGGATGTAGACGACGACGGCTTCCCTGAGATTTCATCCACCTACGCATTCGGGCCAGATGAGGCTATCATGGCCGAATTCCCGTCCGTGGTACCTTCGATGTCGGATATTTCTTTCTCACTAGAGGACTCCGGCTCCATCGTAAGGGATTTGGAAATTATACTCAGGCCGGAGAACCAATCCCTATCGACCGTTATCGCTGTTTTCGACAACGATTCAGGGACCTACTATGCAGAGTTATCCGAAGGAAATTGGATTTTGAACTACACCCTTGGTGACGAAAAGCAGATTTGGCAACTTATCGAAGTTGGCAGTTCAGATATCACCGGTGAAACTTACCAATTCAGAGGTAGCCAGATTGTTCAAGGCAGCATCCATATGCCACAAAATAAGGACAATCCGGATCAATCGCCCCAAACGGTCCCCTTCCAGGGCCTAACTTTCCAATGGGATGGATTCGTTCTCTCAACAGCCACAGACGAAGAAGGTAACTTCAGCGTCATTCTCCCCCAGGATGCAATGATTGACGTCACAGTAGAGCGAATGATGGGGGTCGAGGGTTTCCTCTCAAATGGGAGCAGATTCCAGGTCATTGAAGATATGGGGAGGCTAGAAATCGAACTTGTTGATTCTATAGTCGTATTTGGATCTGTTAGCCTGAACAGAGAGGATAATACCTACAACTCCGGATACTTGGGTTGGGAACCCGTGGACGTTATCGCTAGCAATAATGATGGCGAAATCACAGGATTCTGGAAGGAGGAGGTAAACCCGATGGGACTCTTCGAGATGCTGCTCCCCCTGGGGAATTGGACATTCATTCTCGATGCCGGAGAGCTGGGAACCGGCCCCGCAGTACAGAAGGAGGTCAACACCACTGTGAATGTAGAACTACTGCTTCTCGTCGATAACAGCACTGTTCGGATAGATCTGTTCATCGATGATGCAATGGATGACAACGCATCCAATGGGACCTTGGTCCCCTATCCTTTCGAAATAATGCCACTCACATCAAACGGTTCCGGTTACTCTGTAGCCATTGATGGGGACGAGTGGTACTCCGAAGGCAGGGCAGAGGTCTCCCTTGAGCCAGGTAAGTACCGAATTGTGATAGACCGGGCCAACGCCTCCGCTGATGAGCCGTTCGATACCCTATATGACGTCAACGAAGTTTTCGATGTGGGCATGGATTCCTCAGTGATTGTCGAAAGGACGGTAGGATTCGAGCCCCTTTGGCTCGCAAATATCACATTCAGAAATGAGAGTGGCGTGCATCTCGTAAATCATGAGGTAATGTTCCACAATTTGGAAAGTGGCTGGATGCAGACTCATAAGACAGACGAAAACGGCCTGATTGTCGAATACATGCCCGAGGGCGAATGGATAGTCATTGTCGATGAATTCGAGACTTACCCAGGTGTGTACGAGGGATTAAGAGAAGCAATTTCTGTTTCCCAGGAAACCGCAGCTATCCGGGAAAACTTCCAGACCTCCCAACTAGCTACGGTTTCGGTGTTCCTATCCTCCGACTACGTAGGCGAGGCAGTCGAGGAAATGTATCTGAAGTTCACCTCCCAAGAAGGATTGGGATACTTCACAGAAGCGGCCATTGGATTCGATCAGCCGATTGTGATTAGGACCACTCCAGGTCTTTGGAACGTTGAGATGAACCAGACTAATCAGGAAGGTGTTAGGATTTTCGTCGAAAACACATCATTGATAGATGGTGGTGTTGTTGTTTCCGACAACGTCTCATCATTCCTAACCGTACAGAGACTCGTCGAGCTCAGCGGGAAGGTTTACTGGGACCTAAATGACGATGGTACTCCTGGGTTCAATGAAGGATTAGAAAACGCCACAGTGACCATTGGCTCCGAAGATCCGGAATCTCCTGCAATATCTCACGAACTCACAACAGGGCAAAGCGGAGAATGGTCAATTTTCCTACCTTCAATGAGTGCGTGGAACATCAGCGTGGACAAGGAAGAATACGGTAACTCTTCATCGTCTGTCTCACTACAGCAGTCTTCAGTAGTGGAAAATATCGAAATTGATGCAGGCGAAGTAGGAATATCCGGGACCGTCTCTTACGTCGACGACACATGCGTAACAAATGGCGAATGGGAAGTTGTGCTGATGCCCTCACATGGGATATCTCGCGATAGAGTAGTTGCTGAAAAGACGGGCAACGCCTCATCTGGTTGGCCCGGTGGTTGGACTGCATCATTGGAACCAGGCAGTTGGATAGCATATGCCTCAACTACAACCCAGTCTCAGTGCCAGTATTTGGTATCCATAGAGCCAATCTCAGTCGACGTTGATGGTGGTTTCGTGGAATCTGAACTCTCAATAGGTGGAAACCTGTTACTAGATACCCAGTGGTTAGATTACGAGGGTGTCGAACACGAACTAACCGAAATCGAGGAATACGATCTAGAGATCAACGTGGGAATGGGCATATCTTGGTCTGAGCAGCTGGGTGATGATGGAATTCTGAGGATTCTATTGCCAACCGGAAACATTGGGACTTCTAGCGAATTCATTCTGA
>Ga0310344_10002391_pt1 | contig 14087 bp, 9 predicted proteins | sample HC15DNA20200_MG_FD_203801 | JGI IMG/M metagenome (GOLD analysis project Ga0310344, IMG submission 203801) | Marine microbial communities from station ALOHA, North Pacific Subtropical Gyre - HC15-DNA-20-200_MG | ecosystem: Environmental > Aquatic > Marine > Oceanic | place: Pacific Ocean: North... | reverse complement strand
CACTGTTGAGGGGAAAAAATCATCTGCAATTCGGGCTGCCAATCTCGCTGTACTTTCGATCGAGCCACCCATATGGATCGGTGGGTGTGGATCCTGATATGGCCTGGGACGAACCAGCGCTCGGGCCCCCTCATATTCAAACCACTCACCCTTCCAAGCCTCTTTCATAGCTTCGATACTTGTCTCCATGATCTTGGCCCGTTTTTTCGGATCGATACCGAACATTTCAAACTCTTCCATCCGGTAACCGGCGCCATACATAGGTATCACTCGGCCTTCACTTAGGTTGTCCAAAACTGCGATTTCTTCGGCGGCGCGTAGCGGATGATGCAAAGTTAAAAGCATGACACCAAAACGAATTTTGACATGTTGCGTCCGAGCCGCAATAGCAGATCCAAGCAACAAAGGGGCAGGGCAGTATCCATCTTCGGTTGCATGATGTTCGGAAATGCCAATGGAACTAAAGCCGCGCTCATCAGCCCAAGCTGCCATATCGACTGCTGCCGGATATAGAGCTCCTGGGCTCGCAGCAAAATCGGGTGCTCGCATATCAAATCGCATATTCAAGGTAAGGTCTGCCATTTTTTTTCCTCCTGGTTTTGTGCCAACTTCCAGTGAAGCGCTCGTCACTCCCCGTCAATCCTCGCCAAGGCTGGCTCTTCTCTTTTCTAATCGGTCGGACCTTTCGAATGGAAAGGTGATGTCAACTTTACTCTTGTCCTGCCATACTTCGTCAAGGAAACTTGACCATTCGCGTAGTAATCAATATTGTGACGTTACCTGTAGCACACTAACCTCAAATGCAAATTATGCTAATCGTAGGCATATCCCATCGGATGCTAAAGCCTTTATCCTTGGACAAATCCAATTGAGAAAGTTAAGGTAACGAATTCATGAATGCGAACGCTCCCCTAAGTATTGGTGGAAACCAATACCGATTGATCTCGGCTGACGGCCACTACGTCGAACCAGGCGATATTTTTACCTCACGCCTCCCTGAGAAATACCATGATCAGCTCCCAAGGATCGAATCATTCGAAGAAGGGGACGCGTGGATAGGTGGCGTATATGAGAATCCGAGCCCTTTTGGGTGGTTCTCTTGCGCCGGCAAAGCACCAGAAGACATGTACCCATGGATTCGGTGGGAAGAAGTCCGTCCTGGCGGCTACGACGGCAAAGTACGTGTAGAAGAAATGAATGCCGACGGAATCGACGCTGAGGTCCTATTCCCCGGTTTAGTCGCAAGTACCATCGCAACAGAACGCGATCCCGTATTCCACCTGGCACTAGTCCAAGCCTATAACGACTGGATTCTGGAATTCTCCTCTGTAGCACCCCATCGTCTTGGTGCCGTGCCGTGGATTCCCAATCGCGGTATTGAAGACGCCCTCGCGGAAATCGACCGGGTTAAGGATCTACCAGGTGTGGTTGGATTTCTCCTCTACTGCTACCCGAATGGAAGCCTCGATATCAAACCCGAGGATGACGCAGTTTGGGAAGCAATACAGGACACCGGCAAATCAATCAATATTCACGTCAGCATGATGGAAGAACCACCGCATCTAAGGCCACCGCGTTCTGCAGCGATGACACTCCCGGGAGTTGGACATTTCTATGACGCTCCAGGTCGGATGCTTCAGTTCATTTTTTCTGGAGTGTTGGATCGTTTCCCCGAACTCCAAATCAACTTGGCAGAAGTTGACTGCGGCTGGATGCCTTATTTTCAAGATCAGTGCGACGACAACTTGCTCCGTCACTCAAAATCCCAGTTCCGGGACCATGGACTTTCAATGAAACCAAGCGAGTATATGAAGAAAAACTTCAGCGCGTCATTTATTACCGACCCAGTTGCTCTTGAAATCCGTAACCGAATTGGCGTTCATCGTCTGATGTGGTCAAACGACTATCCACATATCACTTCTGACTGGCCAGAATCTTGGAAAACTATCAATGCCACTTTTGCTAACTTGCCCGAAGAGGACCGGCATGCCATCCTGTGTGGCAATGCTCAGCGAATTTTCGGGTTCGGCCAGTAAAAGGCAATGTCACTCGAACGATGTGACAACGGTTCAAATTTCTTCTATCATTTGCTCGCCGCTGCCTTACCCGACCCCAACCAAGACGGCGCCTAGGCACTAACCATGACTGACCAAGAGGTTCGCACCGATTCTAGCAGCAACCTTGGATCGGGTTTACGCGGCCTCTGGAGTGACCCCGTTTGGGGTCTCATTCCGCGTTCCATACTCGCTTTTGTAGGTATCATCGCTGGCTTCAATATCTTTTTCGGCTCTGTACCCAGTAGCGGCGTCTTCCTCCACGGAGCTTCTATCGGCTTGCTTTACTCCCTTGTGGGTATGGGACTAATTCTTATCTATAGGGCGAACCGTGTTATCAACTTCGCTCAAGCAGGTATGGGGTCGGCAGCGGCGCTAGCAACCATTCTCCTCTATACCAATAGAGAGTGGCCCTACCTGCCCGCAGTTCTTCTTGGTCTAGTAGGTGCACTTTTGCTGGGTTTCGTAATCGAAACCCTCATAATCCGCCGCTTCCACAAGGCTCCCCGACTCATACTTACTGTCGCCACTATTGGGGTCTCTCAGGTCTTGGTATTTCTAGAATTTCGGGTGCCCGACTGGGTCGGCGGGAATCGTGATGTTCTCGTTGCATCTGGCGCTGTGGACACTCCCTTGCGGCAATACCAGAAACAGATCGGCGGAATTATTTTTACTGGTGACCACGTTACCGCAGTCGTCACAGTCGCTGCGCTCGGACTCGGTTTGGTTTGGTTTTTAACCCGCACTCGTCTTGGAATGGCCGTGCGAGCTAGCGCAGAGAATGCAGAGCGTGCAGCGCTTCTTGGTATACCGATTAGGCGAGTATCAACCACGGTATGGGTAATTGCAGCTGTTATGTCCTACGCAGGCGTTATGTTGCGTGTTCCGGTGGTCAATTCAATCCCGGCTGGAAGTGGTGAGTTGTTATCCACGGCAGCTCTGTTATACGGCCTTGCTCCTGCTGTCATAGCCAGAATGGACCGGCTGGGGGTCGCATTTATAGCCGGCCCTTTCATTGGCATTGTCGATCAGGGGATTCTTTTCGAAACTCGGAACTCAAATCTTGCTACGGCATTAATGCTCCCAATAATCCTGGGTGCCCTGCTTCTTCAGAGCAAGTCGCTGTCCCGAGCGCAAGATACTGGTGTCACAACCTGGCAACAGGTGAAAGAATTCAGGCCGATCCCAACTGAAATGCTCCATCTTCCGGAAGTGAAGATTCTCAAATGGGGAGGACGATTACTCTTTGTCGCCTTTATGATCGCTATCCCTTTCATCATAAACGAATTGCGAGTTGACCTCGCCAGTCAGATGATAATTTACGCAATAACGGGAGTTTCTCTAGTCATTCTTATGGGATGGGCCGGACAGATCAGCCTAGGACAATTCGCGTTTGTTGGAATCGGAGCGGGTGTTGCTGGCGCTATGTCCGCTCGTTATGGTCTGCCATTCCTGCTGAGTCTACTAATCGGCGGAATTGCGGGAACGATCTTTTCACTAGCGGTCGGCCTACCAGCTCTGCGAATACCTGGCCTCTATCTCGCTGTTACCACACTGCTTTTGGCGCAGAATGTCCAAACATACTTTCTAAATCCCACCTATTACGGTTGGTTCCTTCAAGCATCGGGCACGTATGCAGAACGGCCGAATCTCTTTGGCTGGTACTCCTTCAAACCGGATCGAAGTTACTACTATCTCTGTCTATTCTTTTTAGCCCTAGCCATGTTGTCCGCGCGCTCCTTACGACAACACCGAGGTGGGCGCCTACTAATCGCCTCGCGTGATAACAGCAGAGCCGCACAAGCTTTTGGAGTTCCACTGGAACGTAGCAAACTAGCAGCTTTTGCAATCGCTGGTTTCTTTTCCGCAGTTGCGGGTGGACTTTTCGTCCACCTGCAAGGAGTTACCAGTGCCGGGGTATTTCCCTCCGAAATTGGCCTAAAGGTATTCGCTCTGGTCGTTATCGGTGGAGTCACTTCCGTTGGTGGAGCCGTAATCGGAGCTGTTTACTACATCGGTTTTCAACATTTTCTTCCCGAGTATCAAATCCTTGCAACGGGTGGAGGGATGCTCATTCTGCTACTCTTCTTTCCCGGAGGTCTTTCCGAAGTCGGCTTCAGTCTCCGAGATGCCTTCCTTCGTTGGAGAGCTGAAAGACGAGGCCTATACGTCCCAAGTCTGGTTGCAGATATTCTCCTTGACGACGAAGAGCGAATCACTCTTTCCCGTGAATCTCTACTCGACAGCCCACAAGTCCAGACAACCCCCAGCGACTCAACTTCTCAGGCCGAGGAAACCTCTCTCAGCGGAGACAGTGCAGCTGGTGACAAAAGGGGAGATGTGGAATGAAGTCACCGTTAAAGCGAATTACAGGCGGCGAAGCCGCCTTCCCTCTAATTGTTCTTTGTGGCCTAAATGCGGTAGATGAACTTGACCGCGCCGCGTTTAACGTGCTGCTGCCCAATATTCGTACAGCCTTTGGATTGGATCTCGGCGGTGTCCTACTGCTGGTGGCGGCCATCGCTCCTGTCACAGTATTACTGAGCCTACCTATCGCCCACTACGCAGACCGTCTTGCCCGCACGCGAATGGCTCGTGCCGGGGCATGTGCGTGGTCATTTTTTAGCCTGTGCACAGGATTTGCTGTCAACGTCATCCATGTGGCATTTGCCCGAATTGGCTCAGGAATCGGCAAGACAGTCAACGACTCAACTCATAATAGTCTTATATCCGATTACTACTCCGTCGAAGTTCGTCCAGCTGTTTACTCGACTTACCGCTCGGCCAATTCAGTCGGTCTTTTCCTTGGCCCGCTTTTAGCTGGCTTTCTTGCTCTCTGGTTTTCTTGGCGAGTGCCTTTCATTGTGTTCGCAATACCGACGGTAGTGTTCATATTTCTGAGTAGACGACTAGAAGAACCGGCCCGAGGAATCCAAGACCGCCGAGCACTAGGCGTTTCTGAAGAAAAGGCAGTGGTAGAGGAAACTCCTGCAGATTTTGCAGAAGCTTGGAGTTCTCTCTATGCAATTGCGTCTCTCCGTAGGATCTATGTTGCCTGCCCCTTTCTTGGGGCCTCAGCGTTCGGTTTAGGAGCACTTCTCTCTCTTTTCTACGAAGAGGTCTACAAACTCGATGAGGCAGCGCGCGGCCTGGTTTTTGCCTTCAACGAACCGTTTCAGATAGTCGGACTTTTTATCGGGGCACCAATCGCCCAATACTTTATGAAACGAGATCCAGCGCTTGTTCTGAAAATTTTGGCGGTGACGGCAATCGGGACAGCAGGAGGACTCTTTGTAGTAGCCATTTCACCCAACCTTGCGGTAGCTATAGGCGGCCAGTATTTCGGTGCACTGATCGGAGCCTTTTTGACTCCCGGGATCCTTGCTGTCTTTTCCATGGTCGTCCCGGCTCGAGTTAGGGCTGTTGGCTTTGTATCAGGCACTCTCTGGTTCCTTCCGGGTCTCCTCCTTCTCCCAGTACTCGGAGAGATCGGTGAGACTCACGGACTGCGTACTGCCGTCATGCTCCTGATCCCGGTCTACCTGGCGGGGTCATGGACACTCGCATCTGCAGGTAAGTTCCTCCCCCGCGATATTGAAGCCTGTAGAGTCGGTTCGATGGCGGAGCAAGAAGTCCGCGAGGCTCTCGCTGAGGGTGAACCAAAACTGCTTATGGCTCGCAAAGTCGATGTGTCTTACGACTCTGTCCAGGTCCTATTCGGCATTGATTTCGAGCTATACGAGGGCGAGATAATCGCTCTGATGGGTACTAACGGGGCCGGAAAATCCACCCTCCTCAAAGCCATCGCTGGCACGGTTGATCCTCACGGTGGAGCTATTTACTTTGACGGCAACGACGTCACTCACAAAGGGGCGAAGGTCTGTTCCGAACTTGGCATAATTCTCATGCCAGGTGGTCGATCAGTGTTCCCCACTCTCAGCGTGCAAGAACACCTAGACCTAGCCACTTGGTCGGTCGCCGACGATCCCGAACATATAAAGCAATCCACCAAAGAAGTCCTGGAAATGTTCCCCCGACTTGGAGAACGTCTAGGTCAAGCAGCAGGCAATCTTTCTGGTGGTGAGCAGCAAATGCTCGGGCTTGGAATGGCCTTTATCAGCAAGCCCAAGATTCTCATGATCGATGAGTTGTCCCTAGGACTTGCCCCAATTGTCATGGAACAACTACTTGAGAGTGTTCGACGGATAAATGAACGCGGCACTGCAATAATCCTCGTTGAGCAATCCGTAAACGTTGCTTTGAGTGTCGCCGAGCGTGCCTATTTTCTTGAAAAAGGTGAGGTACGTTTCTCAGGTACGACAGCTGACTTAGCTGCACGAAACGACATTGTTCGTGCTGTTTTTCTCCAAGGTGCCCTCGATTCCCAAGAACGACTTGCTTCCGAAACAGGCGAACAAGGAGATTCAGGCACCTCCACCCGCCGCCAGAAATATCCACCAGAGTCTTCAAGAGAAGCTACCCCCGTCCTTAGTGTGCGTGGGATGTCAAAAAGTTTCGGCGGAATTCACGCTGTCAACGAAGTCTCATTCCGTCTTGCTCCAGGGGAAATCCTCGGCTTGATTGGGCCCAACGGCGCAGGTAAAACCACTATATTCGATCTTGTATCTGGTTTTCTGTCTCCGGACTCGGGCCAAATCGATTTCGACACTAACGATGTCACATCGTGGTCTCCTAACCGCCGTGCCCTCAAAGGCCTGGGGCGTAGCTTCCAAGATGCACGCATCTTTCCGAGTCTTTCGGTCCGAGAGAATCTTGCACTAAGCCTTGAACGTCATCTCAAAACAAAAAGTTACCTCGCTGACATTCTCGGTGCACCACAGATACATGGCCAGGAACGAGGAACACGAAAGCGCGTGGACGAGCTGGTAGAACTAATGAATCTAGGGGCTTACCGCGACAAATTTGTCTCGGACCTCTCCACTGGCTCTCGCCGTGTGGTCGATCTAGCAATGGCTATCGCTTACGAGCCCAAAGTTCTAATCCTTGATGAACCTTCCTCGGGTATCGCTCAACGGGAAGCAGAGGCTTTGGTTCCACTACTAGAGAATCTTCAGGTCCAGCTTGATTGTGCACTATTAGTAATCGAACATGACATGCCTCTTATCACTGCAATCAGCGACAGAATGCTGGCTTTGGAACTGGGAGCAGTCATTGCGGAAGGTACTCCCGAACAAGTGACAGCAGATACACGAGTTATCAGTAGTTACTTGGGTGGAGATTTCGCAACGATCCACCGCTCCGGTACGACCCAGTCAGACACGGAAATGTCTCATGAGTAACAAAGGCCGCCTTGGGGCAATACTCCTACTGGCCTTATCTACCTTCTCTACTGCTGGCTGCCGCATTTTTGATGTTGACGCACCACTCACTCTTAAAGCCGATCGACGCCTAGAGCTTCTAACTCCCCAAAACCTCGATGAGCTCTCCCTACCCGTTACAGTTGAATGGACAATCCGGGACTTCAACTATTCGGACGGTAATAAATTCGGAATCTTCGTTGACCGTGCACCTATAGGACCACGGGAAGATCTTCGACAACGTCTATGCTCGGACTTCGAGGACAAACCGATTCTGCCTGGTGATACCAGAAAACCATGCAGAGACGACCGCGAAAGAATCTTCTTTACAACCGAGCCAACCCTCACCCTTGACTGCCTCGAACCAATTGATGGTGTTTCCGAAAAGAACAATGAACACAACAAACATCGACTGACCGTAGTTTTACTCGATGCTGACAACAACCGTGTCGGAGAAGCTGCCGACGAAGTTCGATTCGAAATAAAAGAAGACAATGCCCTTCGTATTTGCCAAGGGCTGCCGCCAGTCGACGAAGATGGGAAGATCATAATTGGCTAGCCGTCAGATCCTCCAGGGTCCCAAACGATTGCAGCCCTTGCTTGGCTGTCTAGCAGTGCTGATTCTCTTCTGCACTACTACGACGGCCTGCGGCGACGAAAACGAAGCCGACATAGTTATTGAGGGACGCCAGCTACATTTTGATATCACTGAATTCGAAGTCAGCGGTACAAACAGTTTTACTGCGATGGAAGGCGTCGACTTAGACATCGATAACCGGGATAGTGAACCACACGAACTACTTCTGGTGCGAAAGCTTGAGCTCGATCCAGCGAATCTGCCACTAGGTCCCGACGGCCGAGTGAACGAGCGCAGTATAAATATCGCCGACCGAATCAGCCCCTTCCCTGGGCCGGGCCTCTACGAATCAGCATTTCCGCTTGTACAACCGGGCCAATACATCGTTATATGCAACCTTTTAGGCGCTGACGGTCAGAGTCACTACCAGGCAGGTATGTGGTTTGAACTCACGTTTACCGATCGGGAAGTCAAAGAAGTCCGAGACTGGCAACGCTGACAGTTGTGGGCTAACACCCCCTACTCACTACTCCGATACCCATATCCAAGGTTTCAAACAATTTCTCGAGATATTGCTAGTTGCGATCTGTAGCAGCTTGTAGCACAAATACTTTCACTTCCCGATGTGCGGCTCGTTGTCGATATACATTGAATCCCCTGTATATATCCTCCGCCAGTCGGAAGACAGCTTTTCGCTCTTCTCCCGTGGCCAGCCGTGAAATTATCGAAATACTTTTGCCACCGTATTCAATGTCAGCTCGCGGGGTGGCACGCAGATTATGCACCCAACTAGGTGTATTTCTTTGGCCATAGTTAGAGCCAATTACCGCCAAACCATCACCAAATGGCAACCCCACAACGGGAGCCACACGCCTCAATCCGGTTTTGGCGCCCTGCGTATGTAATAGCAGAACATTTAATCCGGCAAAGACCCCGGGAATTGTTCGACGACCCCCAGTCCATCTAAATAGCCGTAAATCAAAACGCCGTACTGTGCGAGCAAGGATCCAGGATCCAGACCGGGTTGAGGCAATAGTCTGGACGAGGAACTGCGCTCTATTCGGTGGAGTGACCGAATATTCTAACTCTTCGACTAACACCACTCCCCTCCTCAAACTAGAACTTTCTTAGCTTCATCGGCTGGGATTTCCTAGATAGTAGTCGATTTATAGGCCTCCGAAAAGAAAGTTGGACGTTGCGCCCACCTGAACCTCTGGACTGGCCTCGAGTTCGCAGTCGCCCGGTGAGCCTGAACATCCGTGACCTAAGCTCTCTTCACCGGTCGCGTAGGTGGGCCAAGAAGCGCTCGGCCTCTTCGCGGTCGGTAGTCCGCTTCATGGGTGGTAGCCCATCGACCAGCTCCTTCTTGTAGCTGCCCTTTGCAAGGCGGGGGTCAAGGACGGCGACCACTCCTTGGTCGGTGGCCTTTCGGACCAGTCGTCCAGCGCCTTGGGCTAGGCGGGTGGCTCCAATAGGTAGTTCGACCTTCCACCAGCCCATCGGGTCGGCGAGCTCGCTCCACTTCTTGACCAAATATTCGTTGTGCGATGGGAATGGGAGGCGGTTGACGACAACCAGAGTGAGCGATGGTCCCGGGACGTCTATGCCTTGCCAGAACTTCCGGGTAGCCAAGAGGCACGATTCCTCCTTGAGGGTGAATTCCTCGAGGAGTGCCTTCGGGGGTCTTTCTCCTTGGGCTAGAAGGGGCAGTTCCACGCGCCCAGCGAGGCGTTCTCGGGCTTGTCCCAATGCCTGGTGGCTCGTGAACAGCGCAAGGGTCCGGCCGCCGGCGGCGGCAATTAGTGCCTCAAGCTCGTCGAGGACGCCCAGCATCCAGTCGTCGTGGTTCGAGACCGGATCAGGAAGGTGGGCAGCGCAGTAGAGCAGCGTTTGGGTCTCGTAGTCGAAGGGACTGCCCAGATCCTCGATCCGTGGGGCAGATCTCGCTAGGCCCAGCCGTTCGACGATGTTCGCGGGAATGGTCGCGCTAGTCAGGATGGCGGTGTGCCGTGGCCAAAGGGTGTCTTCAAGGAATGGGCCCACCGCGACCGGCACAACCTTGAGGACTGGCCGCCGTCCATCCTCTATCTCTATCCAAGTAAGGTGTTCCAGAGAGGACGGAGAGGTCAGGTGTTGACGGGCTGCCTGTATGTCTGCAAGGAGTGACCGGCCGGACTTGACGAGGCGCTTCTGGCGGCGCGACCCTTCATCCCCTGCATCGACGATCCTCGTTGCCGCCGCCAGAAGCGCCTCGATGCGAGACTCGGCGAGTTCGAGGGTCCTAGTCAGGTCGGCAGCCTCGCCCGTGTGTACGCGCTCCGCCCCGTGGTTCCTCATGTCCTCAAGGAGCTGGTCGCCGAGCTTTCGAACCTTGGCACCCAGGTCGTCCGGCCCAAGGACCCCCACAGCCAGGTTGGCCAACCATTGGAGTCGCCCACCGGTCAGCTGGAAGCCAAACGCGTCGGTGAAGGCTTCCTCTACCTGGTGGGCCTCGTCGAGTATCACCAAATCGTGTTCCCCCAACACGAACCCGCCAATGTGTAAGTCGATGGCATATAGGGCGTGACTGGCCACGGCGACGTCGGCTTCGGCGGCTTGCCTCCGGGCCTTCATCGGAAAACACGATCCGGCGAACGGGCAATCAGAGGCTCCGAGGCACTCGTCGGGTAGCACGCTCACGGCCTTCCAGGCAGCGGATGTGGGTTCGAAGTCGAGGTCTGCTCGGTCGCCCGTCGTGGTTCCTTCCGCCCAGGCCAGAACCCGGGCGACTTCATGGCTGGTGGCATCTTCTAGCATTCCGTCGAGTTGGCCTTGCCGCTTGGCGCTCTGTATCTCGTCGACTCGCTCCAGGCAGAGGTAGTTGGACCAACCCTTTATCGCGGCGAAGGAGAAGTCCCGGCCGGTTGCTGATTGCATGTGCTCCTGCACCATCGGCAGGTCCGTATCGAGCATTTGGTCTTGGAGGGCCTTCGTGTAGGTCGCGACAACGGTCCTGCCACCTGACATGGCCGAGGCCAACAAGTAGGCCAATGTCTTGCCCGTTCCCGTTCCCGCCTGTACGACCAGGTGGCCACCCGTCTCGGCCACTTCGGCAGCTGCACGCGCCATTGAGCGTTGGCCAGTGCGTTCCTCTCCTCCACCTGGCATCATTCCGATCACTTCCTCTAGGGCAACTTCAACCTCGTCAGCGAGTGTCATGCGTCAGGCATTCTCCCCCCTACCTGGGCAGACCTGTGGTCGGCCACCAACAGCTCGTTGCCACCGTGGGAGACCCTCAAGCGGTCCTTCCAAGTTTCCTTCGCTGGATCTGGATGAAGCGGCTTCGGGCCCATGCCTAATCGTCTCACCGATTCGCTTCCGCGGGACCGCACCCCTTGCGCCAGACAAGTCCTTGCCACTAGCCCGCCGCAGGTACGCAGCAGGCAGCAGACATCGCTTGCCGCGGCAGTAGAGCTCCCAATTCGGCCTACCAGCACCCAGCACTACCAGAGTCGTGGTCATTCCCTTGAGGCTAGTGAGCAGCGGTGCGGATGCATGATCGCCGCTGCCGACGACGATTCGCCCAAAGCCACCCGAGAGACGACGAACCCCCCGCAACGGACACACATTCGTTGTGTCCGAGGGGAGACTTGAACGCCTCCATCATCTTCCCTGGCATCATTTCCTCATTGTCGAGGCACGGTGGCGGGATTCAGGCATATTTCGTAAGAACCAGGTCAATGCCTATCAATATTCGATTAGCAAGTTGAACCCTCACACCGAAATATCAGACTCACGGAAGATATCAGCCCAGTCTCTCTCATTTAGATTTGCTGCCACTCAGACAGGCATTGTTTGTCCCGAGTCGATACAGATTGTTTGGCCAGTAATCTTGTCTCCGTCGGAACTCGCAAAGAAAACCGCTGCTCCAGTTACATCACTCGGTTCGATCAGCTTCCGAAGCGGCAATTGCATTCTCCATGCGTCTAGAGAGGCCTCTGGCATCATATTCGTTGTTGATTCGGTGGTCACGACACCAGGAGAAATGCAATTAACAGTAATTCCAAACTTCCCGAGTTGGCCAGCCATATATTTCGTCATACCAATTACCGTCCACTTGCTCAGCGGGTAACTGCTTGACGCTACCTCCGTAAATTCGTCCGGGCCGGCAGTTGCGCCTGAGTAGAGCCAGGCTGAACCGGAGGCTTGATTCACAATACGACCTCCACCTTGTTCAACCATATAGGGAGCCACTGCACGGATCATTAGCCAACTACCGTGGCTATTAATATCAAACATTTTCCGCAAGTAGGCGAGACTTTGGTCTGAAAAGTCGATTCCACCATAGAGGGCAGCATTGTTGATAAGAATGTCGACACTACCGAACCGTTCGTTCGCGGCAGCGGCACATGCATTTGCCGAATCTTCGTCAGCGATATCTACTTTGACGAAGTGTGTCTCACCTTGCGAGGATAGCTCCTCCGTGACCTGCTTTCCCAACTCATCATTCAGATCCGCTAATACAACTTTCGCACCTTCTGCCAGAAAGCGTTCTGCATACGCACGACCCATACCCTGGGCTGCGCCCGTCACTATGGCTGTCTTGCCTTCTAATCTCATTCCAACTCCTCGCTCGTCTTGAGTATCTCGCTATTCAGTGAGATGGGGGGCGGAGCCTCGCAGCTCCGCCCCCCACTCTCAGGCATTCTTTAAATTATTTATAAGAGTATTGCTATCACTTACCTATTGAGCCAAGGATCTTCAGCGTCTGTTAGCCAACCATTGACTACATCAACGTTGGTTTCCATCCAACCCGCAGCCAATTGCTGAATATGTGCTTCAGAACCATCACCAGCGGACTGCTCAACCTGAAGGATTGAGATATCCAAAATCGATGGACGAATCAGTGTTAGCAAGTTGTGCAGATATGCATCGCTCTCAAGGAGATCGATTCGAGCCGAAACCTGGATGTCAGCAGCTTCCCAGCCCAACTGACACGGCTGGGTGCACGTGTCTGCTGGGGCATCGGTAAAGCCTGAGCCCTGAGCGTAGCTATCGCCACCCTCAACACCCAACGGGTTCGAATCATCAAGGATCGAGCCCTCTTCGACCGACAACCAATAAACGTCGACACCTGGAACCATTTCCACCACATAGCTGGACGGAGTCCAGGTGTACATCACCGCAGGTTCACCCGCACGAACTCGACCGACGAATTCGGCAAACATAGCGTCATAGCCGGCCTTTGTCTGAACTAGGTTATCCCAGCCAGCAAATGCCAGCTGACTCTCGATGATGTCGTCACAGGTCCAATCCTCAGGACAACCAAGGAGTTCACCTACGCCGTCGCCATCAGTATCCAAAGCTGAATAAAGAGCCTCAGTAGCGTTGATCTGATCCAAAGTGGTGATGCCTTCCGCATCCGCCCAGGCCTTTGTGATCAGATAACCCTGAACACCTGAATCCTGGAATAGACCGTCAACGGCTTGCACATGATCAGCCACAAGGCTTCCATCGGTGAGCTCGTTCTGGAACCACGCAAAGTGACCCGGATACCACGAGTTCGCCCAAAGATGACAGGTACCTTCAGCCATAGCCGTATAGGCGTTCGATGGGCCTAATTCGATCGCGGATGGATCCGAAACCGTGTACCCAGCTGCCTGAACCACCTGGCGAACAATCTCAGCCTGGACGTAACCAGATGACCAGTTCGCACGACACATCGTCAAGTCGCCTCCAGCCGGCACCAAAGGAAGACCCTTCGGTGGCTTAGCTGGCACGTCAGGTCGGGGATCTCCCTCTTCCCAGGTGCCTGGCTTGAAGCGCTTGCAGTCTTCGAAGCAGATGTAATAGCCGGGCAGGTCATCGTATGGCGAAATCGCCTCCGAATCCCAGTAAACCCAACGCCAGTCTTCATACGCCGTGTAATCACCTTCACCAAAGTCCATTTCCGGCACAACGTTCGACATTGCAGCGGATTCTGACGGAATGAACGCTGAATCGAAAGCGCCCTGAGTAAAGGACTCGTGAGTCAAATTCGGCCCGGCGTTCTGGATCATGATGGCCAACATATGCAAATCATGGAAAGCGCTATTGGCAATCTGAACGTTCGGAACTTCGAAGTTCGGCGCTACAGCAGCCATTGCGGCCGGAGCGTCG
>Ga0310344_10002389_pt1 | contig 14091 bp, 9 predicted proteins | sample HC15DNA20200_MG_FD_203801 | JGI IMG/M metagenome (GOLD analysis project Ga0310344, IMG submission 203801) | Marine microbial communities from station ALOHA, North Pacific Subtropical Gyre - HC15-DNA-20-200_MG | ecosystem: Environmental > Aquatic > Marine > Oceanic | place: Pacific Ocean: North... | reverse complement strand
AATCGATCCGACAGGCTTGAAGATGCAAGCCAAGCCGGCTGTGCAGATAACGCAAGGTCAGGCGATTCGCAACCGGCTCACCAAGCTGCTGCGTCGAGCCTTCCGGCGGCCGGCCGACGCGGCAACGGTGGAGCGGTTTGCGAAGTTTGCCGAAAAACAAATCGCCGACGGTGCTTCATGGGAAACCGCCATGCGCCGGGTGGTGAGTGCCGTGCTGGGCATGCCAGATTTTCTTTATATCTACGAAAGCCCCAGTCGCGGCACGAAGCCGGCTGGTCGACAGCGCATTGATGACTTTGAGCTGGCCACTCGGTTGGCACAGTTTTTCTGGAGTAGCATTCCAGACGACACACTGGTGGACCTCGCGACAGCGGACAAGCTGAGCGACTCGAAGGTGCTCAACGAACAAATCGACCGGATGCTCAACGACAAAAAGATCGGTCGCTTCTGCGACAATTTCCCCGGCCAATGGCTGCAGCTCGATCGCCTTGTCACCTCTGTGCCGGACCCAAAAATGTTTCCGTACTTTTATTACAGTGGCTACCGCACGAGCATACACATGATGAGCGAGCCGCTGCTCCTTTTTGAAACAGTGCTCGTGGAGGACCGGTCGATAATGGATTTGATCAGCCCGGACTTCACGTGGGAGAGCACGATGCTCAAGGCCAACTATGCCGGCCACAACAAGGGCGGGCGCGACGTGCAGGTGCAGCACTTTCGGCGCGTGCCGGTGAATGACCCGCGACGCGGCGGTGTGATCACCAGTGCGGCAGTGTTGACAATGACCTCCACGCCTTCGCGCACGCAGCCGATCACGCGTGGCACGTGGATCAACGCCGTGATTTTCAACGACCCGCCCGAGCCGCCACCGGCCGATGTGCCGCCGCTTGATGAATCAAACAAGGCTGACCTTGAAAAACTCACCATCCGCGAACGCCTCGCTGCTCACCGAAAACGCGCCGACTGTGCAGGTTGTCACAATCAGATTGATCCGCTCGGATTCGCGCTGGAAAACTTCGGCCCCACCGGCGTATGGCGCGACAAATACGAAAACGGCCGCGAGGTGGATGTCAGCAACGTGCTGTTCAACCAGCACAAGTTCGCCGACTTTAACGAATTCAAAAAACTCATCGTGGAGCAAAAGCCTCGGTTTACTCGCGGGTTCATCGCCCACCTGCTTGCCTACGCACTCTGCCGCGAGCTCGGCCCTGCAGACACGCCCGCCCTTGAGGCCATGACCGCCCAGGCCGTCGCCGGCAAAGATAATCTCCGCGCCGTCCTCAAGGCCATCGCACTGAGCGAGCCGTTTCATCACAAGAATACTTTAAACCAAAAAGATCCCTGAACCCATTTATCAAATCACGCCATGACTGAAATGAATACCACCGCCTCACGTCGTCGATTCCTCACCTGCGCCGGTGGCGCCATGTTGGGCCTGCCGTGGCTCGAGAGCCTTGCGCTGGCCAAGGGCACCAAAGCGACCAAACCCGCCAAGCGCATGGCGTTCTATTATCTACCCAACGGAATCACCCGCCGCGGATTTTTCCCAGGCGAAGGCGACCGTGCATTGCCGAAGTTTGCCGGCCAAAACAACGTGTGGCGGTTCGAGGGAAAGACCGCTCCGGTCGGCACACACCCGCTTACCTTCACGCCTACGCTGGCACCGCTGAACACGATGCGAAAAAAGATTTCACTGATTACCGGACTCGACCGCACTTTCCAGCACGGCACCGATTCACACGCGCAATGCGCCAGTTGCTTCCTCACCAGCGTGGCTCCTTTTGAAGTGAAAGGATCAGCTTACCCGCTGGCCCGCACACTAGACCACATCGTCGCCGATCACATCGGACAAGCCACGCCCTACTCCACGCTCGAGCTAAGCTGCAACGACCACAAGAACAACATCGAGTCGATCTACTTCGACAACATGTCGTGGTACGCCACCGGCCATGTGGCACCGTCTATGCGCAATCCGCGCAAGATTTACGACCGCCTATTTGGCACGCAAGGCAACGCAAGCTCACGCAACATCACCGATCTCGCGCTGGAAAACGCCCGCGCCCTGCAGCGCCGCCTCAGCACCGGCGACCGCGCGAAGTTCGGCGAATACTTCGATGCCGTGCGCACCATCGAGACGCGCATGGACAAGATCGATAATATGAAAGCCGAACTCGCCGCCGCGCAGATCAAGCGCCCCGCCGAGCACCTGCCGCGCAACGAGTACATTCACCTCATGGGCGACCTGCTCGTCACCGCAATGCAGATTGGCCTTACCAACGTCGGCACCCTCATGGTCGGCCCCGAGCGCTGGACCACCGCCACCAACTGGGAAGGCATCCTCGACAAACCCTACAGCCACCACGCCATGACCCATGCCATTGGCGGCCATCTCGAGCAACTCCTCAAGCTCGACCGCTTTCACGTTTTGGCCTTTACGAAATCATTGGAGCGCATGGATAAAATTGAGGAGGCCAATGGCACCACCTTGCTCGACAACACCATCTTCACCCTCGGCGCCGGCATGGGCGACGGCACCACCCACCAATACAACGATCTGCCCATCGTCGTTGCCGGCGGCAGCAACACCGGCCTGAAGCAGGGCCAACACATCCACTGCAAGCCCGAGACCCCGCTCGCCAACCTCTGGCTTACCCACCTCCACGCCCTCGGCATCAACGCCAAGCGCTACGCCGACAGCACCGGGAAAATCGACGCATTGCATTCTTAATCCAACCCACACCGTTGACAGCGCCCATCGCCCCGGGCAGTTTTTTCCCATGAGCAATGTGACGCGGTTTGGCGCGGTGGGCGACGGGGTGGCGAATGATACGGAGGCGATTCAGCATGCGGTAACGCAGGGGGATGGGGTGTTGCATTTCCCGCCGGGGACGTATCGGATCACGAAGCCCATCGAGATTAATCTGGCCGAGCGCGGACCCTTGGGGATTGATGGCACGGGCGGCACGGCGCGGGTGGTGATGACCGTCAAAGGGCCCGCGTTTCGATTAATTGGCACGCATGGAGGCACGGGCGATCCGGGCAGTCGCAAGGGCAATGTCGCCTCGCATCAACGACTGCCGACCATTCGTAATATCGAGGTTGAAGGCGCGCATGCGGAGGCGGATGGGTTTGAGCTGATCGAGACGATGCAGTCTGTTTTCGAGGGCGTGCTAGTCACGCGTTGCCGGCATGGCATTCATCTTATCAAACGCAATCGCAATGTGCTAATCAGTCATTGCCACATTTATTTTAACACGGGCGTGGGAGTGTACCTCGATGGCGTGAACCTGCACCAGATCAACATCGCCAGCAGCCACATAAGTTATAATCGACTCGGCGGCATTCGCCTAGATCGTTCCGAGGTGCGCAACCTGCAGATCACAGGCAACGACATTGAGTACAACAACCATCGCCAACACAAGACCGAGCCGGAGCCGACCGCCGAAATTTACATCGACGCCACTGCCGAGGGCGCGAGCGTCAACGAGGTGACCATCGCCTCCAACACCATTCAGGCCACCGGCTCACCCGAGGGCGCGAATATTCGCATCAAGGAAAAGCCCGATCAATCCCGACCGCCCGGACTCTTTGCCATCAGCGGCAACATCATTGGCAGCCAGGAAAACAATGTGCACCTCACCAGTTGCTACGGCATCGCCCTGAGCGGCAACACGATTTATTCCTGTGAAAACCGCAATCTACTGATCGAGGACTCGCGCCTTATCAACGTGAGCGGCAACACATTTCGACGCCACACACCAAGTTATGGTACGGGTGTGCGCTTCACTGACTGCAAAGACATCACCTTCACTGGCTGCGGTATCCACGATGAAACAGAAGAAGGCCAGCCCGGCCTCACCGCCTTGCTTGAGTTGGAACGATGCGAGCGCATCAACATCACCGGCAGTCAATTTCTCAACGGCGCCATCGGCGTGTCAGGCACGAACTGCAAACACGTGACCCTCACCGGCAACACCCTGCACGACACCCACAAGCCGCCGATAGCCAAGCATGCGATCCGATTCACTGGCCAAGGTAAAGGCAACACCGCCGTGCATAATTCGGTGGGCCAAACCTCCGGAATGCCCATCGTGGGCAACGTGAAGGCGATCGATTCGTAATAGCGAGCCTAATCTAGCTCAGTTTCCATCCTTTGCGGTAAGTGCGGCCAAGGTATTTTTCGGCTTCGGGGGCATTGGGGAATTTCATTTTCTTCGGCTCCCATTCCAATCTTTGCCCGGCGCGGTAGGCGACGTTGCCTAGATGGTTGGCCTCGGTAAGTGGCCCGGAATAGCCGAAATGACACAACGGCTTGGGGCCTTCGCCTTTGCAGGCACGGATCCACTCTGCCTGTTGACCGGGTGAAGGTGGAATGGATTTCTTCGGCCGTTTATAGTCCTTGAATTTGTCCTCGGGCAACAGAAGGTGCTTGCTGTAATCGGCCAACAGCAGGCCGTCCTCACCAATGAAGAGCGAGCCGCTGCCCCATTTGGGAATGCCGGCCGTGTGCCAGATTTTTGGTTTCTCTGTGCCCTGATACCAAGTGTGCTCAACCGCGGGATATCCGTCTCCTCTGGCAGCGAATGTGTATTTCACACTCATGGAGGCCGGCGCGATATCGTGATGTGGTTCAGGCCCGGACAACGGCTCGATCGTTAACGGCACATCAAGCTTCAGTGCCCACCACGGCAGGTCATTGCGATGACTGCCGAGATCAGACATGGTGCCATTGCCAAAATCCCACCAGCGATACCAGCGCGGCCCGGGGAAATAATCGGTATGGAACGGACGGAACGGCGCGGGGCCGATCCATAGATCCCAGTCGAGAATAGCAGGCACGGGCATGCCTTTCTTCGGTGTATCCTGCGTCGAAATGATGTCCCGGTTGCGCCGAGCCTCTTCCGGGGTCTGCCAACCCCAAGCGCGGCTCACCCAGGTATGCACTTCGCTGACTGGCCCGATGGCACCCGCCTGAATCAACTCCACCACACGCCGGTAGTTTTCACCCGCATGAATCTGCGTACCCATCTGGGTTTGCACACCCGCCTTTGCGGCCGCCTCAGTGATGATCCGGCATTCGTGCACATCACGTGTGAGCGGCTTTTCGCAATAGACATGCTTCTTGGCCTGCAAGGCCGGCAAAGTGGCGAAGGCATGCGTATGTTCGGTCGTGGAAACGACCACCGCATCAATATCCTCAAGCTTCCCAAAGAAATCGCGCATGTCCTTGTAAGTGCGCGCTTCAGGGGCGGTCCTTAAGGCGCCTTTGAGGCTGTTTTTGTTTACGTCACAAAGAGCGACAATATCTTCATACCTACAGGCATTGACATGACCTCGACCACGGCCACCGACACCAATCAGCCCGACTTGGAGTTTGGAGTTTGGAGACTTGGCCCGTGTAATCGCAGGGAAGCCCAAGACAGCCGTTGAAGCCACGGTCGTCTTGATGAAATCACGACGGGTCAATTTTTGGGAAGCAAGTTGGCATTTCATCACCTGGGAATTCTACCCCTAGTTCCGAATTGGGCAAGCAGTTCAATCAGGACATCGATGGCGATTGAAAATTGAAAAGCTCTGTCGGCGTTTCGCTCTGCCGGAGCACTCTGAGAGTGCTACTCTTCCAGTTTTTTGAAGTCTGTAGACTCGCTGCGGAAGTGGATGACGAAGGTTTTCCAGAGGAACCAGCCGTTGGCACGGGCGTCGACTTTCCAGTCTGCCCAGATTTCCGGGGTGAGGCGTTTCTGGAAGGCGGTGACGGTGAAGTTGTCTAGCTTGCCGGCCAGGCCACCAATGGCAACGAGCGGATTGCCCAGTTCGGCCTCAAGCTTAGCAACCTGGAAATCTTCCTGGTCGACCCACACCTTGATGAACATGTGCTTGATGGCCAGATTCACCAAAGGTTCTTTAAAGTGGTTGGAAGGGTTTAAAAGGAACTGGAGGATGTAGGCGGGGCGACCGTGCACAGGACCGGTGCCGAGTAAACGCGGGACAAAATGGTCGCCGTAACGCTTCATCTGACGTAGCAGCATGTTGGAATCGCCCTTGGCTTTGGGATTGTCTGCATTACCTTGGCCCAGATACTTCGCCTTGTTCTTCAAAATTTTCTGGCGTTCTTTTTCAATTTGTTCCGGTGTAGGCGGCTTGCCGTTATGCTGGAGCAGTTCGGGAATGCGATTGTCTGTCGCGGAGCGAAACTTGCGTGTTTGGCGGCGCTTCAGTTGACCTTTGGAATCGAAGTCCTCAATGATGATGTTGCGTTCGAAGCCATATACGATGCCGGCTTCGGCCTGCTGCCCGCGCACTTTCTCAGCTTGCCGCAGTCGCTTGACAATTTCGTCGGCAGTAAGGTTGGCCTCGCCAGTGCCGGGTGCCATGGGCTGCACGGGCTTGCCGCCGGCGGTGATGCAGCCGGTGAAGCCTAGCAACACGGCCAGCAACAGGGCGGGGAACAGCAACCTCATCGCGCGGAGTTTATGGATTTTTCATTTTGGCACGAACAAAAAAACCCGGTGCGCACGGTTGCAAATCGAGCAATGCCCATCCAAGGTTTTCGCGTGTACACATTACGCATTGGTTTTTTGACGGCAGCGGCGTGCTGCGTCGCGCTGGGGCAGGCAAAGCTGCCACCGCGCGAGGTCGCGGATTTAAACAGAGAAGGGTACGGCGCGCTGGCAAAGGGCGGTACGGGTGGGCGCGTGGTTTGGGTGACGAACCTGAAGGACTCGGGGGAGGGATCGTTGCGGACGGCGCTGGCGCTGAAGGAGCCGCGTATCGTGAAATTCAAGGTTGGAGGGGTGATTCCTTTGAAGGAGCGAATTCTCGTGCAGTCGGGCCGAGTGACGATTGACGGTTTGTCGGCGGCGGCGCAAGGGGGCATCACGATCCATGGCGGGTTGGCATTTTCCAATTGCGAGGATGTGATCGTGCGGCATATCCGCAGCCGGGGCGGGTACGATACTCTGGGGCTTTACGGTTGCCGGCGGGTGTTGATTGACCACGTGTCGACGGCTTGGGCGATTGATGAGAACACCGACGTATGGGGGAGCCACGAGGTGACGCTGGCGTGGTGCATCATCGCCGAGGGCCTGGCGGAGGGACATGATAAAGGTCCGCATTCAATGGGCAGTCTACAGGCTGGGGGCAGTACCCGCGTCACCACGCATCATTGCCTGTTCACCGGCAACTTGGACCGCAACCCAATTATCGCCGGGCCAACCGGGAAACCAAAACTTCCGCTGCAAGACCATCGCTTCGACGTCATCAACAACGTGATTTACAATTATTGGAACTCCTCGAAGTTCAGCGGCTACACGCGGATCAATTTCATGGGCAATTATTTTCGGCCCGGACCCGATTCCAGTCTCGGCAAGCCGGAGATCAACATCATACCCAAGCACACAGAGTGGGAGGGCGTGAAGATGGAGCCGAAGGCTTTTGTCCAAGGCAACCTCGGCCCGCGTCGGAAGTCTGCAGAGGACGATGAACTGGCACTGGTGGTGATTTACGGCAAGGCGAACAAGGGGCAGAAGTATGGCTTGTATGGACCGGAGGCGCGACAGTACATCGAGCATCAACCCTTTGCTACGCCAAGCCATGCGCAAATGACCGTACAGGACGCAAAGAAGGCGTACACGGAGGTGCTCGCCCACGCCGGCGCATGGCCGCGCGATGCTGTCGATGCGCGCCTTATCCGCGAGGTGAAGGAAAAGAAAGGTGCTATCGGCCGCGTGGGCCCGCGTTGGCGAAAGATTTACGAGGAGTTCCAGAAGAAGCAAAGGGAGAAAAAATGAAGCGGTTGACTATAGTTTTGATCTTTGGATGCGCGGCCGGCGTGTGGGCGGCATCCAATCTTGTTAAAAACTCAAGCTTCGAAACCGATGCAAATGGCGACGGCTTGCCTGATGGATGGACGCACGGGGCGGGCCATTACGGTCGCTGGCAGGAGAAATTGAAGAAGCAGCAAGGCAAAGGAGAATTAGCGGAAGAACAGAAAGCAAGTGGCAAGCGGAGTATCCGCATCGTGGTGCCCAAGAACAACGAAGGCAAAAACTGGAACCAAGGCTGGGAAGGCATGTCGTTCCGGCAAAAGGTTTCAACAAAGCCATTCACCACTTACACAATGTCAATGAAGGTCTTTAACAAGGACACAGAAGGGATGGGCGATTACGGGTTCCTGTATGCAATGGCAGGTGAGTTTCGTGGAAGCGAAGCATTTGCGCAAATTCGATTTGGTGACAAACCAAGCGGCAAATGGCTGGAGCGCAAAATTGTTTTCCAGACTGGGCGGTATTCGAATTTCACGGTTCTGTCGGTCGAGACGCGCTGGAACATCGGCACAATATACATCGATGACGTTAAGCTGGTAGAGGGTGGCAAGCTGGAACTGAGTCCGTGGGAGGAGCCAGTGCCGGAAGACCGACTACTGCCGGTCAAACACAAGTTCGCCGAACCCAACAGGGCGGATGCACTCAAGCGATTTGAGGCATACCATGCCGCATCGGAAAAGCGCTACCGCGGCAACGGCCGCTGGGAAAGCCGAGCCACGCTGGCCGGCAAGCCCGATGGCGAAAAGCAGCCGCCCGACCTACGTGCCACGTATCAGCGTGTAGAAGGCTACCTAGGCGCATACGCGTTCACAAAAAATGATATTTATCTGCAACGCGCGAGGGAAGGCGGTGGACATCTTTTGAAAGTGCAACAGGCAAGCGGCGTCATCGGCGATGAGTTTTACAGCTCCGGCCAAGGCGGCATGGCGTTGTTCAATTTATTTAAACGAACAAGTGACCAGAAGTACCTCAATGCAGTCGGCCGCGTGGCAAATCATTTCAACAAGATCGAGCCATCGTGGAATTATAATTACAACATGATGCTGACTGAGGCAGCTCTCGCGTGGGCGCACGAAACGGGCAGTTTCGATAAGGTCGCAGGCAAGTTGCAAACCGAGATTCTGCAAAGCACGCTTCGCGAGCAACGCCCATGGGGCGGCTGGGCAGGGCACAATTCCCGCATCGGCTATCATTGCGCGAACATGGCCACACTCTGCCGTCTGCATCAGGTGCTGCCGAAAGGAAAGTTGCACGACGCCATGCGTGCGGTACTCAAGCGACGTGTCACTGCCGCGCTAAATAGAATGATTCGTGAGCAAGTGCCCACGGGCGGCTTTCCCTTCGTGCACGGCCAACCCGGTACAGCCCGACAGAATTCCGGGATCACCCCGGCACTTATCGCAGTGCACGAGACCTTTGGTTTCGAGGAGGCCAAGCAACTACTTTACGGCCATATGACTTTTTTGAGCACTGACGCCTGTGGTGAATTTTTCTGGTTGCCCAATAATCGTAATCACCTTGAGATGTCGCTGCTGCACTCCGTTGGACTCTACCTCGAGTGGGCCAAGAAACATTCAAATAATAATTTATGAAACGAGGACCTCTACTAATCGCAATCGGACTAACCGGGATCTGCCTAGCGAGCCAAACCAATGCCGCCGAAATGGAAGGAGCGCTGAAGGCGCACTTGGGGAAGGCTTCGCTGGAGATGGGACAGGTGTTTCGCGGGGAGCGGTTCCCAAACATTGTCGTGTCGACGAAAGGCACGGTGATCGCGACGTGGGGGACAAGCCACGTGCGCGCGCGGCGCAGCGAGGACGCGGGGAAGACGTGGGGGCCAGAGATTGTCATCGCCAAGCCAGGGTTCCAGTGTGGCGGGCTGACGGTGAACGAGACCAACGGCGACATCTTTGCCTTCGTGGAGGAGCGGCATCCGCCGGCGCCGCTGCATGTGTTTAAAAGCGCGGACGATGGGAAGACGTGGGAGAAGGTGAAGGTGACGATCAAGCCGGACTCAAAGGGCAACATGCCGTCGATGCACATGAACGAGCACGGCATCACGTTGCGGCACGGCAAACACAAGGGGCGCATCATCCGGCCTTCGCGCTGGTATGCGGGACGCAACCACAACAGCAAGTGGCCGGAGCACTACACGAATGCCATTTACAGTGATGACGGTGGCAAGACGTGGAAGACCAGCGATCCCTTTCCCGCCAAAGGCACCGGCGAAGCGACCATCGCCGAGTTGAGCGATGGCACCATCTATTACAATTCCCGACGCCACTGGGCCGAGGAGAGCGCCAACCCGCGTCGCCGCTGGACCGCCACCAGTACTGACGGCGGACACACGTGGAAGAACCTGATCTTTTGCAAGGCACTGCCGGATGGACCGCAGAACACAAACTACGGCTGCATGGGCGGATTAACGCGGCTGGCGGTGAAGGGGCGCGATATTCTGGTGTATAGCAACTGCGACAGCCCCGGCGGGCGGCGACTGGGCACAGTGTGGGCAAGCTTCGACGGCGGCAAGACATGGCCGCTCAAACGGCTGGTGTTCGAGGGCGGCCACGGGTATTCGTCGATCACCAGCGGCCGGCCGGGCACGGTGACGGAGGGACTGATTTTTCATCACTTCGAAGGCGGCCCAAAGGGGGGCGGCACGGTGGCACGGTTTAACCTTGCGTGGATTCTTGGCGGCAAGGAGACTGGCGACGGCGTTGTGCCAAAGGATATCAAATAAACATATTCCCATCCTGACATGAAGAAGGCGTTGATTGGCTTGTTGAGTGTTGCGTTGTTCCCGGGGCTGCAGGCGGCGGATGCGCCGACAGTGGCGTCGGTGAAAAAACTGGGCGGCTTGGTGCTGCCGTGGCCAGGCGAGGAAGGGGCGTGGGAGGTTGAGTTTCACCTGCGCGGTCGCGACTTGACGGACGAGGGGCTTGCAAGCGTGGCGGCTTTAAAAAAGGTAGTGGCACTAAACCTGCGCGACACAAAAATCACCAGCGCAGGCCTGGCGCACTTGAAAGGGTTGACGAGCTTGAAGCGGCTGCACTTGGAGCGAACGAAAGTGGACGACGCGGGCATCGCCAGCCTAATGAGCCTCTCGCAGCTGGAGTATTTGAATCTGTACGGCACGGGCATCTCTGACAAGGCGCTGGAGCAGTTGTCGGAGCTGAAGAACCTGCAAAAGCTCTACGTGTGGCAGACAAAGGTGACCGATGAAGGCGTGGCCAAGTTCAAAAAGGCGCGACCGAAGGTAAAGATTGTGCAGGGAGTAGACTTGTCGAAGATTGTCGTCGTGAAAAAGGTGGAGGAAGTGCCGGATGGCGAACTGAAGTGGGTGGCGGTGAAACCGGACTTCAAGCCGCAGAAATCACGGCCGGGCTCGTTCATTATCGTTCATTTCGAGAACAAGTCTGGCGTGCCCGTCAAGCTGTACTGGGTAAACTACGGCGGTGGACTGAAGCAGTATGGCGACATCGCGCCCGGTGCCACGAAGCGGCAGACGACCTATTCCGACGCAGTTTGGCTGGTGAAAGATGCCAAGGACGTGTCGAAAGGCTATTTTGTCACCTCCGCAAAGAACGCCAAGGCGATCATTCCCAAACTCAAGTAGATGGCATTCTGGTCGAATGCAAACTTGAGAAACTCGCTCATATTGGATAAAATACCCCCGACGTCAGAGACGTCGAACTGACGCCATGCTGAGTCTGCAACATACCCGCCGGGATTTCCTCCGCAACAGCAGCGTTGGCTTGGCGGGCTTGACGCTTCCCTCCTTTTACAACGCACTGGCCAAGTCCGCATCCGGCAAATCGCCCAAGGCCAAGGCGAAATCGTGCATCATCGTATACACGTGGGGTGGCATGAGCCATTACGAATCGTTTGACCCAAAGCCCGAGGCCCCCTCCGAGATTCGTGGCATCTTCAAACACATTCCCACCGCCACGCCGGGCATCAATTATTGCGAGTACCTGCCCCAGTTGGCGAAGCATTCCGAGAAGCTCGCGCTGGTGCGTTCGGTGCGTCACCGCCACGGCGGCCATGGTGCAGGCATGTACATCAACATGACCGGCCATAACCCCGTCGGCGCCAAGCCGAAGGATCGCAAGAACTGGCCCTCACTGGCCTCCATGATTTCATATTTTCATAACCCCGCCGCTGGCACCCCGCGCGCCATCCGCATGCCGTACTCCATGTATGACAATGGGGGGCAGCAATCCGGTGAACACGCCGGCTGGCTGGGTGCCAAGTACGATCCCATTCTGGTGCGCACCCCCGCCGGCCAACCCTGGCGCGGTGTCAACCGCTACAACGACCGCGAGTTGAATCTCAAGCTGAACCTTGACAAAAACCGCATCGCCGACCGTCGCCGCCTGCTCGGCAGCCTCGACACCCCCAAGACCGAGGAAGCTGCCTACGAAAAACTCGATCACTATTCGCAAATGGCCGCCGACATGCTGCTCGGTTCCCCCGTGCGCGCTGCCTACGACCTTGATAAGGAAGACCCCAAGATTCGCTACATGTACGGCGACCACATGGGCGGCCAATCACTGCTGCTTGCCCGTCGTCTCGTAGAGGCTGGCGTGCCCGTCGTGCAGACCCTCCTCTCCGCCAGCGACCTCGCCGGTGGCAGCGGCGACAACTGGGACACGCACAAAAATCATTTCCCAAAAATGAAAGACCGCCTCCTGCCGGTCTTCGACCAATCTGTTTCCGCCTTTCTCACTGACCTCGAGATGCGCGGCATGCTGGAGGAAACCCTCGTCGTCTTCCTCACCGACTTTGGCCGCACGCCCAAGGTCAACGGCAACGGAGGACGCGACCATTTCCCGAACGTCTATACCCTCGCTCTCGCCGGCGGCGGCATCCGGGGCGGCCAAGCCTACGGCGCTAGCGACCGTAAAGGCGTCGAGCCCGCTGAGAACATGTGTACCCCGGCGGACATCCACGCCACCGTTTTCCGCGCCATGGGTATCGACCACAAGACCGAGCTCAACGACCCAATCGAGGGCCGCCCCTTCATGCTCTGCGACGGCGAACCGCTGCCTTTGTTCTAGTTACGCCAAACCGCGCTGCAAATTCCATTTGCCATTGCCCGCCCATCGCGGACAATTGCGCCATGAAACCGTCCCCACTTTCGCGCCGCACATTTCTCGCCTCCACTCTTGCCGCACCGGCACTGTTACAAGCCGCACCCAAGCGCCCCAAGGTTGCCGTCATTTACACTAGCTTCACTCATCGCTCGCACGCCCACGTCATCCTCGAAAATTTCCTCCAGCCGTACCTCTTCAATGGCAAGCGCACCGATCCCGGAGTGGATGTCGTTTCCTTTTACGCCGACCAACAACCCGCCACCGACATGACCCAAGCCACCTCCAAGCGGTTTGGCATCCCCGTCTTCAAGACCATCGCCGACGCACTTCGCCTTGGTGGCAAACAGCTCGCCGTCGATGCCGTCCTCTCCATCGCAGAACACGGCAGCTACCCGCGCACCCCACTCGGCCAAACCATGTACCCGCGCAAACGCTTCTTCGACGAAGCCGTCGCGGTGATGAAAAAGTCGAATCGCTTTGTGCCTTTCTTCAACGACAAACACCTCTCCTACCGCTGGGATTGGGCAGCGGAAATGATGGCCACCGCCAAGCGCCACGGCATCCCCATGATGGCCGGTAGCAGCGTGCCGATTGCCCAGCGCATTCCCAACCTTGAGCTGCCCGCCGCAGCGCCCCTTGAGGAAGCCGTCTCCATCCACGGCGGCCCGCTGGAGAGCTACGACTTCCACGCCCTCGAGGTGCTGCAGTCCATGGTCGAAAACCGCAAGGGCGGTGAGACTGGCGTCTCCAAGGTTGAGTTTCTCGATGGCAACGCCGTCTGGCGGGCTGCCCGCGCCGGACGCTGGAGCCGCGACTTGGCCGAGGCCGCCATGGATATGGAATTTGGAAAAAATCGTCCCCCGCTCGAGCGCATCCCGAATGGTCGCCACCACGCATTCCTGCTCACCTATAAGGACGGCTTCCGCGCCACAATTCTCAAAATCGGCTACAGCAGCACCCGGTGGAACTTCGCCTGTCGCATGAAAGGCAGCCCAAAGCTTCACGCCACCCGTTTCCACGTCGGCCCGTGGCGCAACCGCTGCCTCTTCAAGGCCCTCAGCCACGCCATCCAGCACCATTTCATCCACCGCCGCGCGCCGTATCCTGCCGAGCGCACCCACCTCGTCACCGGCATCCTCGAGGCCGCCATGCGCGCCACCCGCCAGCAA
>Ga0310344_10002388_pt1 | contig 14095 bp, 11 predicted proteins | sample HC15DNA20200_MG_FD_203801 | JGI IMG/M metagenome (GOLD analysis project Ga0310344, IMG submission 203801) | Marine microbial communities from station ALOHA, North Pacific Subtropical Gyre - HC15-DNA-20-200_MG | ecosystem: Environmental > Aquatic > Marine > Oceanic | place: Pacific Ocean: North... | reverse complement strand
CGGTTCACGTGGTCACGAAATCGAGGTGTTTGCTCAATCGTCTTTGATTTCATGGCTCGGTGGTTTCAGCGCGATTTGCGTATCACGTTGCTCCTCGGTTTCTCGTTCGCCAATGAGATACGCTTGAAATCGACCAGCCATGTATGGATCGGGCCAAACCTGTCCTTCGTAACTGTAGCGAGCGGCCGAATCGAGCATGAATTGCGGATTGGTCAAGTGCGGTCGCGCGAGCGCAACTAAATCCGATCGGCCAGACAATACGATGGTATTTATTTGGTCGGCATTCGTAATGTTTCCGGCAACGATGACGGGAATACCGACGCGATGCTTGATCTTGTCGGCAAAAGGGACCTGAAACATGCGACCATAGACTGGTTTTTCGTCGCTTACCGTCTGCCCGGTGGAGACGTTGATCACATCCACGCCGGCTATTTTTAGGAGTTCGCACGCGCGGATTAAGTCATCCTCACTCAGACCACCGTTTGACCAGTCGGTCGCGGAGATTCGCACCGACATCGGTTTTTCCTCGGAAAAGGCCGCCCGCATTGCAGTGAAAACCTCAAGTGGGTATCTCATACGAGAGTCAATATCGCCGCCGTATTCATCGTCGCGTAGATTTGTCAGCGGTGAGATAAAGCTAGCTAGGAGGTAACCATGCGCCGCATGAAGCTCGATCATGTCGAAGCCCGCTCGCTCGGCATATTCCACGGAGGAAACGAATTGTGCCTTAATCTGGTCCATGTGGACTCGATCGAGCGGGATAGGAGTCGTGCTTTCTGCTCGATAAGGGACTGCAGAAGCCCCATAGATCGGCCAGTTACCGCGATCGAGCGGTAGGTCCATACCATTCCAAGCAAGCTTGGTCGATCCTTTACGTCCGGCATGGCCGATTTGCATACACGTTTTTGCTGCGGAGTGTGCTCGTATAAAATCGACGATGCGGCGCCATTGGTCGCATTGCGCCGCATTCCATAGTCCTGTGCAACCAGGTGTGATTCGGCCGTCTGCCGACGGACAAGTCATTTCGGTGTAGATTAGGCCGGCGCCGCCAATACCGCGGCTACCGTAGTGGACCATGTGCCAGTCGTTAGGCAAGCCGTCGATAGCGGAGTATTGTGCCATTGGGGACATCACCACTCGGTTAACCAAATGCATATCGCGTAATCGGAATGGAGCGAACATCGGCGGTGTGCCGTCCGGAAAATCGTAACCTGCGGCCCGTTGGGCTTCGGTAAAACCCTTTTCTACCTTGGATATGAAATTCGCATCGCGCAGACGCAGATTTTCATAGGTGATTTGCTTCGATCGCGACATGACTTGGAAGGCGAACTTTTCAGTTTCTACACCCCAATGTTCATCCATCGTTTCAAACCATGCCAGCGACACGTCGGCTGCGTGTTGTGTGATTTCTACATCGGGTCGTCGCTCAACATCAAACGCAGCGAGTGAAGCGGGAAGATTAGTATGTTCTTTGAGTGATTCATACAAGGCGATGGCACTTTCCATTGCGAGTTTGGTACCCGATCCAATGGAGAAATGTGCTGTGTGTTGCGAATCGCCAAGCAGGACAATATTGTCTTTGACCCAGGTTTTGTTTTTTACTTCAGGGAATTGTCGCCATAGTGAACGGTTGGTGATCAACCTATGGCCACCGAGTTCTTGTGCAAAGATATGTTGCAGTTTCTCCGCGTATTCAGCCTCCTGCATATCGCCAAAAGCAAAACCCTGCCAGGTGCTAGGTTGCATCTCACATACCCAGGTACTTTTCCCTTGCTGGTACTGATAGGCGTGCATGACGATAATGCCGTGTTCGGTTTCCCGAAAAAAATATTTAAACGCGTCGAGCTCGCGGCTTGATCCCAGCCAGCAGAAGTAATTGCGTCGGACCTCGACGTCTGTACCAAAGCTATCCGAATATTTATCCCGGATCACGCTAGCTAAGCCATCAGCCGCGACGATAAGATCGCTATCAGAGAATTCATGTTCGTCGCGCACTTCGTGTTCGAAGTGCAGGAATACTCCCAGCGTTTGTGCTCGTTGGTGCAGTAACTGTAGGAGTTTAATGCGTGAGCATCCGCAGAAACCGTTGCCCCCGCAGCGCAATACCTGTCCCTTGTAATGGATGTCGACATCACCCCAATAGGCAAAGGATCGCCGAATCGATTCGTAGGAAGGGTTGTCATATTGATCTAGGAAGCCAAGCGTTTGATCTGAGAATACGACACCGAAGCCGAAGGTATCATCCGGCCGGTTACGCTCAAATACGTCGATGTGCCAATCAGGCCATTGTTTCTTAGCGAGGATGGCGAAATATAGCCCGCCGGGTCCCCCGCCGATTACAGATATTTTCATTGCTATCGGCCGCGCGCGTTAGTGAATTTCTGAATTGTGAAATTACGATCAAACAAATACTTTAAGTTGAAAATATTTTAGCTTAAAATTATTCCGGCGTCAGCATTTACGGAAAGTGTAATATTGGGATGTGGTAATGGTAGAAGTGGGTTTGCTGACAAGCGACTACGTGGATTTTTTGTTTGAATTAAATTACGGTTTTTAATCGCCGATGTGGAAGCCAGCGGATCGCATTCGTTTTCGAGCTCAACCCGGCCCATGGCCGACGCGGGAGGAAGCTGCCCAAGCACGTCTTTTTCAGAGCATACCACTCGGCCCGACCCTACTTAATGAATGCACTTGGGTGCCGGCTATGGTCCCATGGCGTGCCACTGAAACCGGTTTTGTGACCGACGATGTCCTGGCTTGGTACCGCCGCTTTGCCGAAGGCCAGCCCGGCGCGATCGTGGTCGAAGCGACCGGCGTGAGTGATGTGGCCTCAGGGCCGCTTTTGCGAATCTGTGACGATCGATTTCTCGAGGGACTTAAAACCCTGGTCGACACTGTCCGAGAGGCAAGCCACGGACGCACACGTTTGTTTATACAGCTTATCGATTTTCTCTCTATCCGACGGCGCCCGGCCCGTGAGAAATATTTCCGCAGATTTCTTAAAATTACACCAGAGCATCGTGTTCGACTTGACCAAGTACTTGCTCCGGAGGCGAGCGTTCGCGAAATTTTGATGGGTTTGACGCTTGAGGAGCTCGCAACGGTTTTGACTGCGCGCGAACTGGACGACTTGAACGTTGGATTTAGAGAACGTGTTACTGACACTCACGCAGCACATATCGCGGACCTACCGCGCGTCTTGCCACAGATTTTCGCGCGCGCCGCGCGGCGGGCCGAACTTGCCGGTTTTGACGGGGTGGAGTTGCACTATGCACATGCTTATACCATGGCGTCGTTCTTATCGGCCTTGAATACGCGTCTAGATGGGTACGGTGGTGCCCGCGCGCAGCGGGTTCTACTGCCCCTTGAGGTTTATCAATCCGTACGCTCAGCCGTGGGAGGAAAATTTGCCGTTGGATGCCGTTTTCTTACCGATGATTGTATTGCCGGCGGCAGTAATATTGATGATGCGATTTATTTTGCTATTGAATTTGCACGTGCCGGTATGGACTTTCTATCGTTGTCTCGCGGCGGCAAATTCGAAGATGCGAAACAGCCGCGAGAGGGCGAGGCCGCGTATCCCTATACCGGACCTAGTGGTTATGAGTGTATGCCACAGTATTTATCCGATAAATTTGGACCGTTCGGTCGTAATATCGAACCCTCTGCGCGTATCCGGGCGGCAGTGCGCGCGGAGGGTTTTGCAACACCGATCGTAGTAGCGGGTGGGATCCATGGCTTTCAACAGGCAGAGCAAATTCTGGCGACGGGCAGAGCTGACATAATTGGTTTTGCGCGGCAAGCATTGGCCGATCCCGACTGGTTCACAAAAGTTCGGGAAGGTTGTGGTGCTGCTGTTCGGGTTTGTGAATACACTAATTATTGCGAAGGCCTTGATCAGAAACATAAGCAGGTGACCTGCCAATTGTGGGACCGCGAGGCGCGTGATGACGCCGGCGTTAATTTATCACGGGACGGTAGGCGGCGACTTGTGGCGCCTAATTGGGACCGTGAGTAGTCCTCGTTTCTTCGTTGTAATCGATCCAAGTTGCGTTAATATCGCATCGCGGTCGAGAAAATCTGACCAAAAACTTTCGACGCAAAAGATAAGACGAATATAATCGTCACAAAAAAGTGAAAAAATAAATTTTCTACCATTGTATTCAAATGTTTGTTGAAAATTTGACCATGCCAACTAGAAATTACTTCTAACAGGCCGAGTATGAACTCGCCATTGTCTGCCTATTCGAGCAGCAGAGATAACAATTTCAATCTGATCCGTTTTGTTGCAGCAGCGTTGGTTCTATATAGCCATAGCTTTGCGATTGCGCTGGGCTCCGCTGATGCGGAACCGTTGAGCAAGACTATTGGGATGACATGGGGAATGATCGCGGTCGATGTGTTTTTTGTGGCCAGTGGTTTTTTAGTCACTAGTAGTTACTTTTCGCGAAGGAATTTACTTATATTCGTGTGGGCAAGAATCATGCGGATTTACCCTGCGTTGGTAGTTGCAGTTCTGTTTTGCGTGTCTATTGTAGGGTTATCGTATACGAACCTCTCTGTATGGGAGTACCTAAGTACTGCGCAAACGTTTAAGTTTTTCATTAAGAATTCTATGCTGTTCTTTGGTCTGGAGTACGACTTGCCAGGGGTATTCGCCGGTAATCCGTGGAAATATGCGGTCAACGGATCACTGTGGACTTTGCCTTACGAGGTAAGAATGTACGCTATGCTGACCATTATTCTTTTTTCTATCGATTGGATCCAAAATCGATTGGGTGGAAATTATTCGACGAAATATGTCCTATTGATTGTTGCGATATTGGCGATTACCGCCAATATCGCAAACCATTTTTACACGTATACATCAGTACCGTTTATACACTTATTTACTATGTTTTTTATCGGTGCTAGTTGTTATGCATGGCGCGAACATATTTATCTTTCGTTGAGGGCTTTTCTATTCCTCTTTATATTGGTATTGATAGCATCGTTTAACCCGAAAGTATTTTTTGTTTTATACGTTGTTAGCATTCCATATTTGACGCTGTTCATAGCGTATGTTCCGGCAGGCCGCATACGAAGCTTCAATAAGATAGGAGATTATTCCTATGGCATGTACATTTATGCCTTTCCAGTTCAGCAGTCAATTGCAGCAACAATTCCTGGGATTTCGGTAGGGGTGATGATCGGCACATCCTTTACTGTGGCATTACTTTTATCTGTTTTATCTTGGCATTTAATCGAAAAACGGTGTCTAAAATTCAAAAACTCACAGGCTTTCATGGATCGATTCACAAAATTTCGCGATTAGATTAGGGATTTAATCAGCTGAAACAGGTTTTTCAAACCGAGGACGATTTATTTTTTCTGAGATATTCTTTTATTCAATAAAGCTCGAAAATTAAAGGTAGGGCTGTAGCGAAATAGTTTCCCCCAGTAGCTACAGCTGGAGACCTCAACCCTAGATCATCTATCAGCCGTCATACGTAACACGACTCTTAAGTGCTGGTACTTCCATTCGCCATTTGTTTTTACGTAATCATCGTCATAGCGCAAGGCCATCCAGGTCTCCTTATTTCCTGTTTTCAAGGTCCATGGACCCATGATGTACCAAATACCGGTAGCGCGATTACCGTTGACCTCAATTACTGGATTCATCATGTTGTGTTGCGAAAATGTAAACATATCTCTAAAGCCTTTAAATAAATCGCGGATTTCTTGGTGGCCAACAGCCTTGCCGAAATCTTCGCTTTCCCAGATCCCATCTTCCGCGAAAACCGACGCGATGGTATCTGGGTTGTGTAAATCGTCGCAAATATGGCTGTAACGTGCTTTGAGTTGTTTAATTGCTTCAATGTCTTCTAACCGGGTGATTCGTTGTTGAAGTTCGGTCATATCCATCGTGAGTTCTCCTTTAACGGGAACATATTTAAATTCGTTTTATGGGTCAGATCGGGTCTATTTGGTCTTTATCGATCGATTTTCATTCGTAAATCGACTCGAAGGTGTTGGTATTTCCACTCGCCATTGATTTTCACGTAGTCGTCGTCGTAGCGAGCAGCCATCCATATTTCCTTGTTGTTTTCGGCTATGGTCCACGGACCCATGATGTACCAGATCCCAGTTGCATGAGTGTCCTTCACCTGGATCACGGGATTCGAAATATTGTGCTGAGAAAAGGTGAAAAGTTCGCGGAAACTACTAAACAACGCGCGTATATCTCTATGGCCTTGGGCCTTACCGAAATCGTCACTTTCCCAGATACCGTCCTCTGCAAAGACAGACGCGATAGTTTCAGGATTGTGGGTATCATCGCATATATGGCAATAACGAGCTTTGAGTTGCTTGATCGCTTCGATGTCTTCAAGACGAGTTATTCGTTTTTCTAGTTCAGACATTTCCATCGTGGTATCTCCTCTTACGGTAGATTAACAAAAAGCGATAATACTGGGAGGTCATTTCGATTCTGCGACCGCCGAGCGAATTAAATTAGCAACGAGTCGTTGAGGCAGCCGCACTAGAATTGAAAAATGTGGCAACGAGTGTGTCGTTGGCGCACTGCCACCGATACGAAGATCTGAATTCAGCTACAGGTCACGCTACCGCTTGAATAAACCTCGAGTGTGATCCGCTTGTTGAATGCCGCGACAATTTTCTCCGGCGAACACGCGCCACATTAATAGTTCGATGTCGAATGCGGCAATCTGTTCCTGCTTCCAACCATCCTCGTTAGCATAAAATTTTTCGATACCTTCGCGTGCCTCGGCATCCTGAACAGTAAAATCTTCTGCTACGGGAATTTTCCAGCGGACTTGTCCAAGTTGTCCGTTGGTCCATTCATCGGCAGTTTCTTCATTGTCAACTTTAGTCCACCCACATTGGAAGTAGTAATGGGAGTTCGCATCTCGGGGTACATAATATTCATTGTGTATAATGCCTGGGAACGGCCAAGGGTCAACAGTTAGTGCACAAGGTAGCCATGCGCCAACCTTGGTAGCGAAATCCATTGCGCCAAACATCTCGATTTCAGATTGTGTTTGACCACCTGCGATCGGTAGGACAACTTTCTTCGATGGGCTACCGTTGCGTCCCGGGATGGTGGCATCAACTGACATGCTTGTCTCCGACGCCACGCGTGTAAAGCCGCTCGGCCCGGTGCCGCTAGTCTCATAGTGACACGTCTTCAGCAACGACTCTTGTGTAGAGGTCCAACCAAACGTCATCGCGATGCGTGCGTTGATCGAAAACTTCGACCAGTTATGAATAAAGTGATGGCCAGGGTCATAGCCGCCTTCGGATCCTAGTCGCCAGTTAGAATGCACAACGTAGGGATCAGCGACGCAGACAGCCGTGTCCTCATCAAAAAATCCGACTGGCACATCGGCTTCGAGCGGGGGTGGCTCTATATCGCCAACAAATGTAAAAATGATGCCCTTTTCCTCTCGTACTGGATAGGCCTTAATGCCTTTTCGCCCGATGAGGGACGAGTTCTGATCATTGAGCAGTGTTCTAATGCGGCCGTCATCAAGATTAAAGGTAAAGGCATGGTGCCAACAGGTGATCGTGTCATCGGTATAGCAGATTGGCCTGATGGAGAAACGTGTCCCACGGTGGCAGCACCGATCTTCGATCGCGTACAGCTGGCCGGCACGCCGTAAAAACAAGATATCCTCGCCCAAGAGCTTTATCATCTTATGACCGTTGTCGGGAATATTTCGACTGGCCTCGGTCGGGTACCAGTGGTTGCGGAAACCAAGTTCTGCCTCTAGCCATTTTGCCCACGGTTTTTCAGTCGTAGGCTTATCGGCGCCCTCAAAATTCATACCTGGTGCATAGGCGGCAGTGCGTCGAAAGAGTTCTTCCGCAATTGAATTATTTTTTGTCACTTCTGCAGTCCCCTTGTCCCGTATCAAAATAATTTAAAGTTTGAGCGATCGTGCATCACTAAGTCATGATACAAGCAACGTTAGTGGGTTTTAACTTGGCCTAGGACTACGCAGATTCTGAAACTTTTGAGAGTCCTGTTTGACGATTCGAAGTCACTAGTGCGACGCTGCTGTTTCGGTTGTCGTATATTATCAAATTAATCAAGACCCATTTCCGCTCTCGTCCGTGTACAAGAATCGATGATACTGTAGATTACGGCTTTGACGGTTCCTAGCAGATCTGGCACATTTGCGACGCCCATGCCACCGAGTCCTTCTGCAAATTCCTCGGGCATCTCCTTGTCACCGATCCATGGGTAGCCGATCCGGACTAATGGAATCCCTAGTCGACATATTGCTGCCGCATCCGTTTGGCCAGAAAGGTAGGGTGCTTCGTTATATCTTCGTTTGTGTACGGCTTCCCAGGCTCGCAAGCTGGAACCAACTATCCAATGGTCCGGATCTGTGCGTGCAGCGTCGCAGGTTACAATCGTCTCCCAATCAGCCTCAACATCGTCGTGACGATTTACGATAGCCCGCATTTCTTCCGCGAATTCGCGTTCGACCTGGGCGGCAGTTTGCCCGGGTGCCGTGCGTACATCGATATAAATTTCACAGGCGGCACCTGGTAACGCGGGCTTTTCTGGCCAACCCGCGCGTACTGCCGAGATCCATCCCTCCGGCTTGATCTGGTCGCTCGTATGCCGATCGGGGTAGGCCGAAAGCCATTCTTCGAGTTCGAGTATGACCTTGGCGCCGGGCACGATCGAACTACGAAACCCTGGGGTTCCTCTTGGGATTCCGGCGTAGCCCATCGTTCCCCACGTTGTCACCTTGAACCAGACCATTCCCGGGTGTTCGTAGTAGACCTCATCCCACGGTTTGACGATAATGCCGAAATCTGCGGTAACCCCGTGAGATAGCATGTGACTAACCCCATTACTAATACCGGCATTATCACGTTCGGCTACAATCCATGGCATGCCGCCGCCGGCTGTCGCGACGATTACGTCCCCAGTTAACTCGACCCCAGCGTCTACAATGCAATTTGCTGCTTCCGTGATCAACGAAATCATAGATTTCGGATTTGACGCGCCGAGCCCGATCACAAGATCGCCGTCGATATACGGTTCCGGCCGCATGTCGGCACGCATTGCACGGCCTGCGTGCGGAATATCCTTCTCCGGATCGCCCTCAAGTAATGTATCGACTGGGGCATATAGCAGCAGGCTCGGGCCAGTTCCCGTCCCGCGTAATCGGCCAACGCAGTTGCCCGAGATTTCGGTGATCGGCTGGTAGCTCGCTTCGATCCCGGCGGCGTTCATGTAGCCGACCATGAACTCGCTAGCTTCACGCTCGGCGCCTGTTGGACTGTGCCTTGCGGTGAGTTCAAATATCAATTTCTGCAAACGGCTCTGATCGATGTGAGAGCAAGCATCGTCGTACCAGTGTTGTTGTTGTTTTGTGAATGAGAGATCTTTACTTTTAACCTTTGTCATAGTGGTACCAAAATTTTAGTTACTATTGCTTTATTTATGATGAGGGGGTGATGTGGATATAAATTTTCAATCTTAAATTGCCCCTTGAATCGTGTTCTCCGTCGACTAGGTTTTGCCGAAGCCTTTTATTTTTGTTAAGTATAATAACAAGTTGAAATTCACTGGCACTATATCTAGTCAATAGATTTTGTCGCCATTATGGCAGTAAAGGCTGCCGTTTGACCGAAAAGTACTTTGCGTTCGGTCTCATTCGGGGGCATCTGGCGCCGAAACCCTTTGCCGACGTCGACCCCAGCGCACACCTTTGGGCGGGAGCGCATAGTATCGTGCTACTGCGCTACATTCGGAAAGTCGTCTAGGGTTTAAGGTAGAACAAAATAGCTCCCGATCCGAACACAGATACGGGTTCGCCGTCAACGTCGTGGTCGACAATTGCCGGCATACGGTTGTTCGGGCTGATGTCGAGAAAGTCTGATTTGAACTGATCGCCTTTCCCGATGTTAACCGGGATCATGTTGTATTCAATCCCGCATTCCTCGAGCATGATCGAGATCTACCAGCCGTTTGGTGTTGGCCAGTAATATAGGTCGATCATATTTCGGGTCCTGTTGTTAAAACCTTTTCTTGCAATAGATGTTCAACCTCATCGGCCGACAATCCGATTTCACTCATTACCTCGCGGGTGTTTCCGCCCAAAGTTGGGGCACCGAACCGCGCAACTGCGGCAGTATTGGAAAACTCGGCTGCATTACGTGTTTGTCGCAAAGTTCCCCCTTGGTCGTGTTCGTTAGCAACTACGATGCCATTGGCAACAACCTGCGGGTGTTGGATCATTTCGTTCCGTGTTAGCACGGGTGCGCAGGGCACTCCGGCTTGTTCTAGACGTTGTAACCATTCAGCCGCCGGGCGATTAAGGAGTACTTCTTGTGTGATCGTAATTCGATCGTTGATATTGCGATCACGCAAAGCTGGGGTTTTAAAACGGTCGTCGTCCAGCCACTCTGGTTTCTCAAGTGCTTCGGTCAGCCCCCGCCATTCTTTATCTGACATCACTGCAACTGTTAGATAACCGTCGGCCGAGTCGTAGACGAGATCGACGAAGCTTGCTGCGGCCTGTTGCGGTAGTTCGTCGCCCATGAAGGTTTGGCTTCCCATGTCCGATCCCCAGAGGAAGGAAACAACCGAATCCAACATGGATAGGCGTACATGCTGACCTTCCCCGGTGCGCTCCCGGGCTAATAAGGCCGCAGTGATTGCCTGCGAGGCAGTAATCGCCGTTAACTTGTCAGGCAGGATTGTGCGAACCAAACGTGGCCGTTTGTCGTCGCTGCCAGCTTGTACGGTCGCTAACCCAGAAACTGCTTGGATCAGTGGATCGTAGACAGGTTTGTTGGCGTATGGCCCGGTGTGACCGAATCCGCTTATGGAGACATAGATAAGATTCGGTGCAACTTTTCTCACGGCATCTTCGCCAATACCGATCCTCTCGACTACGCCTGGGCGGAAGTTTTGGATAAATACATCGGCACCCATGGAAAGCTTGAGCAATAACTCAACGCCGCGAGAGTCCTTGAGGTTCAAGGCGACCGACCTCTTGTTTCGGTTATTATTCAAAAAAGTAGCAGAAAATCCACCGCGTCGATTAGCGGCTTGACGCACGTAATCGCCACCCGCGGCCGGATTCTCGATCTTGATTACGTCGGCACCCTGATCCGCCAAAATCATTGTGGCAAAAGGTCCAGAAATCATCGAGGTCAAGTCAATGACTCGGTAGCCGTGCAGTGGTCCGGGCATAGTTATTTTCCGTTGGCCGATCAATAGGCGCTTTGTTCACGAGATTAGCGCAGACATAAATTTGATTAAAGTCGAAGTTATATATCGAAAAGCCGAAAATCCATCGACAGGCTGAGGATGTCAAGCGACAATAACCCGTTAGAAGCCGTCTGTTAGTAGAATTTGTGGATGCATGATGTTGATTCAAATAAGGTAATGAAGCCGCTCGATGGGATTAGGGTCCTTGATCTTGCGACCTTTGTCGCAGCGCCGTTTTCCGCAACTATCTTGGGCGAGTTCGGTGCCGAGGTGATTAAAGTAGAGCATCCAAACGGTGGCGACCCGATGCGCAGGTTTGGCACTGCCACGGGTGAACCCAACGTTACCCTTGCATGGCTAAGTGAAGCGCGGAATAAACACTCTGTAACTTTGGATCTTAAATCTAAGGCCAATAAAAATACTTTTAAGGAACTGGTCCGCCGATCAGATGTCGTGTGTGAAAACTTTCGGCCCGGGACGTTGGAGCGATGGGGACTAGGATGGGATGTTTTGTGCGAACTGAACCCCCGTCTTGTGCTTCTAAGGATCAGTGGTTATGGACAGGATGGACCGTACCGTGATCGGCCCGGTTTTGCGCGTATTGCACATGCATTTGGTGGATTGACCTACCTGGCAGGGATGCCCGGTGGGCCACCGGTAACTCCGGGATCGACATCGTTAGCTGATTATATCTCAGGTCTATACGGTGCGGTTGGCATCTTGTTAGCACTACGTGAGGTCGAACGTAGTGGAAGCGGACAAGTCATAGACGTCGCGCTATTCGAGTCAATCTTTCGTGTGCTCGATGAGCTCGCACCTTTATTTGCAAAACATGGGATTATCCGCGCGCCCGAAGGTGTGGGTACACGAAACGCCTGCCCGCATGGTCACTTTGTTTGCGCTGATGGTAAGTGGGTTGCAATTGCGTGCACCGCGGATCGGATCTGGATTCGCATGGCCGAAAATGTATTAAAAATGCCGAAGTTGGCAGTGAGCCATCCGACAACGGAGACACGTCTTGCCGATAGAGAGACGATTGAATGTGCAGTCGAAGCATTTACTAAGGCGCATCCAATGGCGGAAGTTGTCCGACGTTGCACTGAAGGCGATGTACCGTGTGGCGCGATTAACTCGATCGAAGATATTTTTGCTGACGAACATTTTGCCGAGCGAGGTGTGTTAACAGAATTCTTACACGAGACGTTGGGGGAAATAGTGATCCCAAGTGTGTTGCCGCGGTTGTCGAAAACGCCGGGTACGATAGAGTCATTAGGTCCTAATTTAGGTGATTGGGATGGCAGGAATTTGGCACAAATCCTGGAAGACGAGACTCAAATAAGATGTTTGAACCCGAGTTCACGAAAAGCGGACGTTTAGTAATGCTACCAATTGGGGCTTGTCTGTCGGATAGTGCTTATGCGCGGTCGAGAGATTTTAGTAGCGACGAGACAATCCGATCGCAACCGAAGGGCACCCAGACTCCATTTTAGCGAGCATTAAAATCGGGAGGATTTTCTCTAACCTATTTTACTCGGAATTCGTTACTAGAACGCTATTTGCCATCCGGTCGTTAGGGTAAAGTCGGTTTCCATCTGCGGACCGTGTAGATCTTGTTTCAACGGTATCCCGCCTTCAATCGCGAACCGTTGACCCCGCAGTAATCCGGAGGACGCCACGAAGTTGAGTCCGAGTTTCAAGTTCACTCTGTCGCCACCATAATTATCTGGATCGGCGGTCTGTACGGGCCCGATGATCTGCGGGTCACGCCCATCAATTGTTCCCATCGTATCGAATTCGATTCGCAAGGAACTGCTGATCCAATTGCTAGGGCTGTAGCTCAGCCAACCCGTAACAAGATGTCTATCGCCCCATTGGTAACCATTATTCCTTTCCATGCGGATTGTCCCAGCGTACTGCGTACCCCAAGCGACTTTATTCGATTTTCCTGTATAGGTAAGTTTGGGCAGAAAATCTAACGTGCCCGAGCCGAGTTGCATCGCGTAGGGTAAACGCACCGTCGGTGTTCCTCCTGTCGGGGTCAGGATGCGATCCTTCTCGTCGCTTGAACCGCTTGGCAGACTTACACCTATATTGAAGTGAGCGTCATGGTTCTCTCCATCGAATAGTCGAACGAGTCCGCTGACACGCGTGTCCCCAATCCCGGAGGTTTCTGTGGTGAACTCGCCAAGTCGGGTTGTTCCAGCGGCGCCAAGGTAAGTGACATGATCCATTTCCTTCTCTGTGTAGTTCAGCATTGCCATCAAAGTAATCCAATCGGTCGGCGCATACATTAAACCGAACATATGCATATCCATCGTCATCGCAAGTGGCACAATTCTTAAAGTTGGTGGTTGCATCGGTGACCCAAAGAAACGGTTCGGTATCGTCGTGACGATCATGTCTGGATTGATTTCTCTGTCGGTGATTCGATTATCGGCCATGTCCATATGCATGAAGCGATATGAGAACATCCATCCCCCCCGCTTGTGTGTATGATCACCCATCACCCCAATCGGCGCATGGCTATCTGCCCTCATCATTTCATCACCGAATGTCGGTGTTACTGCACCGGTCGTAATCGCTAGAGCGATTAAAAATTTCCGCAAAAATTTCATTTTTGTCCCCCAACAGAACGCATTTTAGGCTCGCCGAAGGTTTCTCCTTGCAGCGAAATCTGGATCCCGGACTTTGGGGATCCATTTGAGAGGTGTGGCTTAGCTTAGGGTGGGTGGGGCGCGTGCGTGGTGCCGACTGGACGGGTGCTGGACTAAGCTAACACCGGTTAAACTGCGGCTAGGGATTACGATTGCACTTGGTGTCGAGATCGCTTCGGCCTCTGCGACTGTCGCAACGGCA
>Ga0310344_10002385_pt1 | contig 14100 bp, 11 predicted proteins | sample HC15DNA20200_MG_FD_203801 | JGI IMG/M metagenome (GOLD analysis project Ga0310344, IMG submission 203801) | Marine microbial communities from station ALOHA, North Pacific Subtropical Gyre - HC15-DNA-20-200_MG | ecosystem: Environmental > Aquatic > Marine > Oceanic | place: Pacific Ocean: North... | reverse complement strand
TTGCCATACCTAGGTGTGACAGGTCGAGTTTGCCTGCCTGTTTGTCAAGGAGCCGCAGCACGACACGTTCGCCATGACCAGAGGGAATTGTCGACACACGAACATCTACGGCACGACCAGCGATTCGTAGGGATATCCGGCCATCCTGAGGTAGGCGTTTTTCCGCGATATCGAGTTTAGCCATGACTTTAATGCGGGATATAACCAACGGGGCCACCGCTCTTCGAGACTGTAGAACTTCCTGCATTACCCCATCTATCCTGAAGCGAATTACTAAACGATTTTCGTAAGGCTCAATATGAATGTCTGATGCATTTTTTTTAACCGCTTCCGTAAGAACGGCATTTATTAGACGAATGATTGGTGCCTCGTCATCGCTCTCAAGTAAATCCGATGGTTCGGGGAGTTGCTGCGCGACTTCGAGCAAATCGGTTTTATCGTCTAGGCCTTCCATTATGGTCATGGAAGCGCCGGTCTCGTATGACGTTTGGAGCTGATCGTCAAAAGATTTTTCATCAACGCGAGAAAATTTTACTGGACCGCCGACGAATCGTCTTATCTCGGCGAGGCTTAGTGTTGATACACCCCGCCGGTAGATAACCTCGGTACGACCATCTTTGGTACCCTTGATCAGTACTCCGTGATGCTTTGCGAAGGCGAACGGGAGACGTTGCTCCTGCATCAATTCGGGCTGTTCTAGCTCTGGGTTAGCCGCCATCGGGACCGGGTTGGCCGTTTTCGATAGCCGGCGGTATTGTGGTAACTGTATCCGGTGAGTTGACTGCAGGTAACAATGGTCGTTCAGCATCTCTCATTAGTGTGACGTCATTCTCTGCATTTTGTAACTGCAGATCTCTGATGTAGCGATATTTTGCATCGGTCTCGAAACTTGCCTGAATACTGTCTCGTAGAATAGTGGGGCGAATGAATACCATAAGATTCGTTTTAACTTTTTCCGCAGTGCGCGCGCGGAAGAGCCAGCCCAAACCGGGAACGCGGCCGAGGAGTGGAACGCGTTGTTCGCTCTCGCGGAGCTGGTCGTCGATTAGACCGCCGAGGACGAGAATCTGTTGATCTTCCACGAAAACTGAGGTGGTAATTGTTCTATTATTCGTGACCAGATCGACTGCGCCTGAGGCTCCACTACTGATGCTAGAAGTTTCTTGCTCTATGGTGAGTTTCACGCCGCTACCCGAGTCAATTTGCGGAGTAATCCTAAGGCTAGTCCCTACTTCCTGACGTTGAATCGTTTGGAAAGGATTTACGGAACCGGCAACCGTGCCGGTATTAGAGTAACTTCCAGTTAAGAAGGGGACTTCCTGGCCTACTCTAATCTGAGCTTCTTCATTATCAAGCGTTACGATTGATGGTGTAGATATAATGTTAGTGGTAGCGTCTCCGCGCAGTGCGCTCAAGACAGCGGCCCAGCTTGTACTGCTGTCCCGGATCTGTCCTACTGCTAGTGCCGCGCCTTCAGGAATTGCCGATAGGTTTGGTGTGCCACCGGTGGTGGCAGAGCCAAGTTGAACGATACCGGGCGTGGTCGAGCTGAAGTTCGTTAAGCCGATTGGTGTACTCGAACTACTACCTTCCGTGACCCAACTTACGCCAAATGATCCAGCTGCATCTTCGCTAACCTCGACGATTATTGCATCCACCTTCACCTGTGCTCGTGGAATGTCTAGTCTATCGATCACCGACGTCATGTCCTGTAGAATATTCGCTGGCGCATTTATGATAAGCGCGTTGGTTCCAGCATCAGACCAGATACTTACTCCCTCTGTTGGCCCGCCAGAAATGCCGTCGGCGCTGCCGCTGGTCGTAAACTGAGTCTGTAACTTGATAGCAAGGTCTTCGGCATCGGCATAATCTAGGTAACGTACACGCGTGTCGCCACCGTCTTCATTTGGTGTGTCCAAATGCGCTACAAGTGCGCGGTATCGAAGCCGGTTACCCATATTGCCGCTGATAAGTACGCTATTCGTTCGGTCGTCCGCTGCGATTTGGGCTGCTGGTGCTCCCCCCGCAGCTGCAGCCGCTTGGTTTAGCGTTGTCAGCATGCGGACGACCTCTGTAGCAGATGCATTCTCCAAACGAATAACTTCGATGTCTTCATCGCCCGCCTGATCCATTCTTGCGACGATATTGAGCATGCGATTCACGTTGCTCGCGCGATCCGAGATAATAAGGATGTTCGATGTTGGGTGTGCCGCTAGATGGCCATATTGTGGTATTAGCGGACGCAGTATCGGCACGAGTTGCGCTGCACCTATATTTTCAAGCGTAACGGTCTGAGTTACAAACCGATCGCCATCAGATCCAGGCACGGATCCGGGTAGTTGCCGTGCGTTTGCGTCAGGTACGATTTTGACGATGTCACCCGAGTCCATTGCGGCATAACCGTGAACCTGGAGCGTTGAGAGAAATGCATTATAAAATGCTTCAGGGGACATTGGTGAATAGGACAGTAGAGTAACCTGAGCGCGTACACGTGGATCTACCAAGAAATTTCTTCCCGTCACCTCGCCGACTGCTTCAATTATTTGTCGGATATCGGCCTCGCGATAGTTGGGCATGATCTGAGGTCCAGCGTCCTGTGCGAGAGAATGAGTCACGCTGCTAAGTGCTAGCAGGCCCCCTAATGTCATAGCCGAAAGTTTGTCTCGCATCGTGTCGTATCTTTTCACGGTTATTTCCTACAGTTTGCTGCGTCGCTGCGCTTTACTAGTTGTCGTTTGCTAGATCAGCTAGTTGACTTGTGTCAATAGCCAATACTTCCGGTTGACCGTTACGGATGATGGTTACATTTGCTATTGTAGCTTCGCCCAATGCCTCGAACACCAATAAGCTGCGGCTTGGGTCTGTTAGTGCTGTGCCGTTGATGTCGGTAACGACGTCGCCGGGCTGGAGTCCGAGTGCATCGAATTGACTCTGCGCCTGACCGGGATTGACTCTGAAGCCGATCATTTGGCCCTGTTCGATCTGAGGTTGAAACCGCAGTACATCAGTAATGCGTGAAACATTTTGAACGATAACATCCTGCAGAGAAGACGGAGCGGTTGCCGGTAGCGCAGAACTCAGCGGAACTGTAGCGGTTACAGCATTGGCCGAGATATCTTTCGGTAGGCGCAGTGTCTCTAGATTTCCCAGTCGATTGAGAATGATACGATCGCCATATACGGCGTGCAGCATTGTCCCGTTGCTTCCCTCTATCAAATCACCAATATAGTAGGTCTTTTCCTGAGCCTGGCTATCCGTAATGATTGCCCAGCCGCTGCCGCTATCCTCGGTGGACATGATACCGCGTAGTTCGAGGTTCAGGTCGGTTTCCGGCAGTTCAACTACCGATTTTAGGACTGGCGGAGTTGTTGCCGAAGGCTCACCGAATAGATGCCTATCAGAGATAGCAGCTAAATTTAAGTCCGTCAAGACAGGTCTAGAAATTGCCTCATTGACCAGTGGAGGCGGAGAGTTCAGGGGCGTTCCCGGAATAAGCACCCACGTAAGCTCAGCCAGCTTGCCGGCGAGCACTATAATCAGCAAGGCGCACGCAACGGAAGGCAGATAGCGATTTGCAGCTCTCGCCAACTCCTCGGGCGGGCGCTCCTTCCATCGGAGGAAATGTTTCGCGACGTCCATCGATCCCTTTTGGAACCCCGTGGCTTGTCAGCCTCGTTAATAATAGGGACGCAGAGCGGACGGCACAAGTTACTGAGATAGTAGTTTTAGTGCTATTTTGAGCATCTATGGGTGAAATTCTATCTATATGGTCGCTCGCTCCCTTTAAATTCGGTCAGAAGGATAGATAATATTGATCTATGGCAGAAGATCCTAAGAAACTTAGCGAAGACGATGGCTATGGGTTAGTTCTTGAAGAAGCGCGCCCACGGCTTAAGAAACCATCATTATTTCGGGTTGTTCTATTGAATGATGACTACACACCTATGCAATTTGTGGTTCAGGTGTTACAAACGATTTTCTCAATGGATCGATCTAGTGCGACCCGTGTGATGCTTGAGGTGCATACTAAGGGCAAAGGTAGTTGCGGGGTGTACACTTTCGAGATCGCAGAGACTAAAGTGGCCCAAGTAACTGGACTGGCGCAGCAACAGCAGCACCCGCTTTTGTGCACGATGGAAGAACTCTAATGTTGTCGAGCGAACTTGAATATTGCCTTAACGAAGCGTTTCAAAAAGCGCGGGAAGCTCAGCATGAATTTATAACAGTCGAGCATCTTCTGCTTGCATTATGCGACACGCCGCAAGTGACGGAAATTCTCAACGCTTGCAGCGCAGACGTGGGTCAGCTTCGAAGTGATTTAATAGAATTTGTTATGGAATCTACGCCCCGATTAACAGTGGGTGATGATGAGGACGAAGTGGACGTGCAGCCAACACTAGGTTTCCAGCGCGTGCTACAACGATCCGTATTTCACGTGCAATCCAGCGGTCACAAGGAAGTTACGCCGACAAATATTTTGGTAGCTATCTTCAGTGAGAAGCAATCGCAGGCCGTGTACCTTCTAGGTCTGCATGACGTTGCTCGGCTAGATGTTGTGAATTATATCTCGCACGGCTTTTTGAGTTTGAAGGAAAATCGGGATGAGGGCGGTGAGGAAAACGATACTGTAGACGCTGATCGCTCAGATACCGAGACAAGTGCTCTTGACCGTTTTACGACAAATCTTAACGTGCAGGCGGAAGAAGGTCGTATCGACCCGTTAATTGGTCGCGCATTAGAAATCGAACGCACAGTGCAAATCCTCTGCCGGCGTCGTAAGAATAATCCTCTCTATGTAGGCGAAGCCGGAGTTGGTAAGACTGCGCTCGCAGAGGGACTTGCGCGGCTGATAACCGAAAAAAATGTTCCGGAGATTCTTAGGGATTGCACTATTTACGCGCTAGATATGGGATCGTTGGTTGCAGGAACGAAATACCGCGGCGATTTCGAAAAGCGTCTTAAGAATGTCGTTTCGGAACTCAAACGGAAGCCGGGCGCTATTCTCTTTATAGATGAGGTACATACAGTGATTGGCGCTGGTGCGGCGTCTGGCGGCGTTATGGATGCGTCTAATCTCATTAAGCCCGTTCTTGCTAACGGCGATTTACGCTGCATCGGCTCTACGACCTACGCTGAGTTTCGTGGAATCTTCGAAAAAGACCACGCATTGGCTCGGCGGTTTCAAAAAATAGAGGTTGTCGAACCGAGTATTACGGAAACGATAGAGATACTCCGCGGAATAAAAACGCGCTTCGAAGACCATCATGATGTGCGCTACGATGAAGATGCCCTTGAGGCAGCAGCAGAATTGTCTAGCAAACATATAAACGATCGTTATTTGCCAGATAAAGCAATTGATGTGATCGACGAAGCTGGTGCTAATAGAAGGTTACAGCCTGAAGCAGAGCGGCAGAAAATCGTCGACCTACAGCTCATCCAGAATATAGTTGCGAAGATAGCGCGTATTCCGCCGAGAACTGTTTCGGCATCGGATAGGGACGTCCTGCGGAATCTAGAGCGGGATTTGAAACTTGTTATCTTCGGGCAGGATAAGGCGATTGGCGCGCTGTCATCAGCTATTAAGATGTCGAGATCGGGTCTTAGCGACGAGCACCGTCCTGTTGGTTCGTTTCTGTTCTCAGGACCTACGGGGGTGGGCAAGACGGAGGTCACCCGGCAACTCGCGATGACGATGGGTGTAGAACTTGTCCGCTTCGACATGTCGGAATATATGGAGCGTCATACTGTCTCTCGTTTGATCGGGGCACCGCCAGGTTACGTTGGTTTCGACCAAGGCGGGCTCATGACCGAAGCTGTGACAAAGAACCCGCATTGTGTCGTATTGTTAGATGAGATAGAAAAAGCACATCCTGAGGTTTTTAATTTGCTGCTGCAGGTTATGGATCATGGCGTCCTAACCGATAACAATGGGCGCAAGGCCGATTTCCGTAACGTAACACTAGTCATGACTACCAATGCAGGAGCACAGGAGACGAGCCGGGCTTCAGTTGGTTTTACTCTTCAAGATCATTCTAGTGATGCGATGAGAGTCATAAAGAAGATGTTTTCGCCGGAGTTTCGTAATCGTCTCGACGCGATTATCCAATTTGAGCCGCTCAATGAGACTTCGATTGCACGCGTGGTCGATAAGTTAATTGTAGAGCTCGAAACTCAGCTCGATAAAACAGATGTCACTATCGAATTGGAGCCCGCTGCGCGCACCTGGATAGCGGAGCGTGGTTACGATAAGAAGATGGGCGCCCGCCCGATGGAGCGTGTGATACAAGAATATATTAAGCGTCCACTAGCCGAAGAATTATTGTTCGGTCAACTGACAGATGGAGGGCATCTTCGTGTAGACCTGAACCCGGATCAGGATGGGTTAATCCTAATACCCGAGTCTGTGACGAGAAAAATTGAGGACCCAGCGGAAAGTTAAGTCGCTTAGCGTGAACGATAGATGATGCGGCCCTTGCTAAGGTCGTATGGAGTTAACTCAACAGTGACGTTATCGCCCTTGAGTATTCGAATATAGTTCTTGCGCATCTTGCCCGAAATATGGGCGGTGACGGTGTGGCTATTCTCGAGCTCTACACGAAAAGTTGTATTCGGTAGCATTTCCGAAACTACGCCTTCCATCTGGATTGCTTCTTCTTTGGCCATATTGTGTTGCCATCCTATTTGCTACGGCGCCGAATTGTTGCATATCCCTCAAGCTTCCCGCAACGATTCAGCTTGATCTAATAGGTTATTTAAGAAACTCGTCCTGCCGGTCACTGAAGACTTGAAAATCCTGTGTCCACGAGCGAGGACTACCCGCAGGGTCGCAGAGATTATTAAGTTGTTGTAGGAATTCATTTCTGGGGAGGGTTGTCGCTCCGAGTGTTTGTAGATGATTAGACCAGATCTGGCAATCTAGCAGTTCAAAACCAGCATCCTTTAGAAATTCGATAGCTGTAATTAGCGCGATTTTAGATGCGTTTGAAATACTTGAGAACATTGATTCGCCGAAAAATACTTGCCCAATGCCGATGCCATATAGACCGCCAACCAGCGCATTATCATGCCATGCCTCGAACGAGTGTGCCCAGCCAAGTTCGTGCAGTGTCTCATAAGCGATGCGCATATCCGTTGTGATCCAGGTGCCACTGGAATGGCTTCGTGGCCTAGCGCAGCTTTCGATGACGGATGAAAATGCCTTGTCGCAGCTGAAGGTTAGTTCTGAGCGCCTTCGAGTCCGTTGCAGGCGGCGTGAGATGTGGAGATTATCTGGCCATAACACGGTACGCGGATCGGGAGACCACCATAAGATTGGTTGATCTAGTTCATACCACGGAAATATCCCACTAACGTACGCTGTCAGCAATCGTTGCGGACTGAGATCGCCGCCGATTGCAAGAAGCCCGTTAGGTTCGGTTAGAGCTTCATCGAGCGGTGGAAACGCATTGCGCTCATCGTTATCAGTAAGCCATCGTGGCCCGCTCAATTCTGATTTGCTCCGGTGAAAAATAAGGCGCTCATGATCCCAGGTCTCGTCGATAGGGAACGTGTGCAGTAAGTTCGTTCATATATGCTTCGACGTGTTGGCGTTCCCGATCGAGAAAATCTGCGACAGCGTTGTTGAAGGTTGGGTCTATGATCCAATGATTCGACCAGGTTGTGGTGGGGTTGAAGCCGCGGCTGATTTTGTGCTCGCCCTGCGTGCCAGGCTCGAAATAACTTAATCCTTCTCTTATACAGTAGTCTATTCCCTGGTAGTAACAGGTTTCGAAATGCAGACTATGAAAATCAGCGAGACTACCCCAGTACCGCCCATAGAGGGTATCGTTGCTGCGGAAACAAATAGCCGCCGCGATCGGCTGTCGTTTAAAACGGCCGAGGATGACGATAAGGTTTTCGGGCATAGTTTCCGTTATTTCGGCGAAAAACTTTCGATTCAGATAGGGATTGCGGCCCCGACGAAAAAACGTGTGCGAGTAAAAGTTGAAAACAGTTTCCCACTCTTCCGCTGAAAGCTCGTTAGCGTTCAGATGTTCGAATAGAATACCGGCTTCGCTGATACGGCGTCTCTCGCGTCTCACTTTCTTTCGTTTTGAGGAGTTAAACCGACCAAGAAAGTCATCGAAACTCCGGTAGTCATAGTTATTCCAGTGGAATTGGTAGCTTTTCCGTGTCAGTAGCCCTCTAGCCTCGAGATAGTTGCGCTCAGATTTGGTCGGGAAAAGTACGTGGAGGGATGACACCCCTAGTTCGTTACCGAGTTCTCGAGCGGCATTAAGAAGTTTTGTGGCGATGGATGAAAAATCTGTCTGTATCCTCACCATGAACCGTTGCCCGGTAGCTGGCGTAAATGGGACGGCACAGACTAGCTTGGGATAGTAGGATAGGCCCGCTTGTGCGTAAGCGTCTGCCCAGCTCCAATCGAAGATAAATTCGCCTTGAGAATCGTGCTTGAGATATAGAGGTAATGCTCCCAGTAATTCGCCGTCACCGATGACTGTGAGATAATTCGGTTGCCAAGATGTGTCTACGCCAACACAGCCGGATCGTTCCAATGCAGCTAGAAATTCATGCCGGAGGAACGGCGAATCTCCAGCGAGAGCGTTCCAGGCGGCGGCGTCGAGGCTCGAGATCTCGCTATGGCGATGGTGCGTAAGTTTCATAGGTTTTTCGAGTAGCTATTCGTCTTGAAGACTGGTTGGTGTGTTATTAGGGCATACTATAACTAGTTCGAATGTCCGCATCAGGAATGTGCTCAAAGAATCACAGGAGATTTTTAAACATCCGGATCTTGCATAATCTGATAAATCAACCGAGTGGGCTAATATTCTCTGAGTCTATGTATAATCAGCACCTTAACAGAACATTCTCGGGTAAAACTTGAGTAAAGCGAAGATCACGAATCCGTCCCGCACATTCTTTGTCCCGCGGATTAGGGGGCTAAAGGAATCGGCACTGTGGCTTTGCTTAGGCTTCTCCATCATCTTGTTTCTCGCACTGGGGAGCTATAACGGTACAGACCCGGCCTTTAGTATTTCCGGTGATAGTCAGGCTGTTCAGAACTGGATGGGACCGGCTGGCGCGTGGTTTTCGGATATCGCATATTTGCTGTTTGGCGGACCGGCATACCTATTTCCCGTATTGATGTTACTCGGTGGCTTGTTTGCCTTTAGAGGAGATAACAGTCGCAGTTACGACGGGTACGCTGCGGTACTTTGGCGGGGTGGTGGCGCTATTATGATGCTAGCTACGAGCTGTGGTTTGGCCACCCTACATTTCGTTGCACCGGCCCTTCGCGAAACGGCGGGCGGTATCGTTGGCCAGATTGTTGGTGCTGGTATGGAGCAGGTTCTTGGGTATTTAGGAGCGACTGTTCTCCTATTGGTTATGTGGTTAGTATCCGTGTCTCTGGCCACGGGCGTGTCCTGGCTGGCTGTGATGGATAGGACCGGACGTGCGGTTTTAGCGACCATAGGTTTAGTGGAAATGGCTATCGGTCGAATACAAATTTGGCTTGAGGGTCGCAAAGCAAAACAGCACCGGCAGGAACTCGTTATAAAGAGTCGTGCTAAATCGAAGGTTGACGCACCTCGTATTGAGCCATCTTTCGAACCTGTGGAGCCGAGCGTTCGTCTGGAGCGTGAACGTCAGGTCCCACTGTTCCAGCCGCCTACTTCGGCCGAGCTACCAGCATTAGCTCTACTCGATGATCCGCCTCCACGCGAAGGCGGTTATTCGCAAGAGGCTCTGGAGGCGATGTCTCGATTGGTCGAGCTCAAACTTGCGGACTTCGGTATCGAAGCAGAGGTCATCTCCGTACATCCGGGACCAGTCGTTACGCGATTTGAGCTAAAACCCGCTGCCGGCGTGAAGGTCAGCCAGATCACGAATTTATCAAAAGACCTTGCGCGATCACTTTCTACTGTCAGCGTGAGGGTTGTAGAAGTTATTCCTGGCAAGCCCTATGTGGGTCTAGAGATACCCAATGAAGTTCGGGAACTCGTCGCCCTTGGCGAGATAGTCAAGTCGCGAGTCTACGATGATTTGAACTCTCCGCTTACATTAGCTCTTGGTAAAGACATAGGCGGCCAGCCCGTCGTTGCGGACCTTGCCAGGATGCCGCATTTACTGATTGCTGGTACGACCGGTTCGGGTAAGTCTGTAGCCATTAATGCGATGGTCCTAAGTCTCTTATACAAGGCGTCGCCCGAGCACGTTCGAGTCATCATGATTGATCCAAAAATGTTAGAGCTTTCAGTTTATGAGGGAGTTCCACATTTGCTAGCTCCCGTGGTAACAAATATGAAGGAGGCGGCGAACGCTTTACGCTGGTGTGTGGCCGAGATGGAAAGGCGGTATTCTCTGATGGCTTCGTTAGGTGTGCGTCATCTTTCTAGCTATAACCGTAAGGTTAACGACGCACTGGATAACGGAACGCCGATTCCAGATCCGACCTATACAGCTATAGAAGGTAGTGATGAGGTTCCGCCTACGTTGCAGCCGCTACCATTTATTGTCGTTGTCATCGATGAGTTGGCAGATATGATGATGATGGTTGGTAAAAAAGTTGAGGAACTAATCGCAAGACTCGCGCAAAAAGCTAGAGCATCTGGTATTCACATGATTATCGCGACTCAACGACCCTCCGTTGATGTTATTACCGGACTTATCAAGGCGAATATACCGACGCGGATCGCGTTTCAGGTGTCCGCGAAGGTAGATTCGCGAACGATACTCGATCAGATGGGAGCGGAGCAGCTACTGGGTCATGGTGATATGTTATACCTACCCCCGGGCACCTCGATGCCGACGCGGATTCATGGTGCGTTTGTGTCTGATAACGAGGTGCATGCCGTCGTGAAAAATCTGCGCGGTACTGGCACACCGAATTTTATCGAAGAAATTTTGTCGGGTCCGAGTGGTGACGTTCCGGGGATTGAAAACGATAAGGGTCGAGAGTTGGACGGCGAGCAAGATCCGCTTTACGATCAGGCTGTACAGATTGTCACACAGTCCCGAAAGGCCTCCATATCCAGTGTTCAGCGCCGGTTAAAGGTCGGTTATAACCGGGCTGCGCGGATGGTAGAGACCATGGAGGAGGCCGGTATCGTTGGAAGCTTGCAAGCAAATGGATCCAGGGAAGTGTTGGCACCACCACCACCGTCGAACGATTAATAAGATCGCATACTCTGCCTTAGTATTAGGCGTGTCTCTTCTTGCCTGTGATTACCTATTTTCCCAAGATGTGAATCGCCCCGTTATAAGCTCGGGCGAGCAATATCTGCAGCAATTTCTCAACGAAACTCGTACTTTGCAGGCCGAGTTTGACCAGGAACTCTGGGATACAGAGGGGCAACTCATCGAAGTTGCATCCGGGACGATATCGCTTGAACGTCCAAACAGGTTTCTATGGCGTTACCGCGACCCGCTTGAGCAGATTGTTCTCGCGGACGGTATAAATCTTTGGATCTACGACATTGAGCTAGCGCAGGCGACTGTCACTCCGTTGAACGATGCTATCCAAGCGACTCCGGCTATGCTCTTGAGTGGCGATGAAGCTGTGCGTGATCGCTTTAGTTTGCTCGAGAATTTTTCTGCGGACGGTTTGAGCTGGGTGCGTCTCGAACCGAACGTTCCAGGTTCTGATTTTCGTTCCGTATTGATAGGATTTAAAGACGGAGAGCTGGCCCACCTTGAGTTGATTGATGGGCTAGGACAGACTACTCGTATAGGGTTCTCAGAAGTACTTGTTAATCTGCCACTGAGGGTTGGCTTGTTTAGTTTCGATCTGCCCGATGGGGTCGATGTGATCGGTGGGGAGTAGGTAAGGCGTTATGATCCAGCTTAAATACCCTTTGTTTTGGCTTTTGTCCGGCTGGGTGTTCGTTATTGCCGTGATTTTCGTGAGCGTGTCGCCTATCGTCGAGTTCGCCGCCTTTAACGTTAATTGGGAGGATAAAACCCTCCATGCCGTGACCTATTTTCTCTTGATGATTTGGTTTTCGGGGTTGTACAAGCGTAGGCATCAAGTCGTTGTCGCGGTGTTTGTCATGGCGCTCGGTTTTTTTCTTGAAATGATCCAATTGAGATTGCCTTACCGATATTTCGAGCCCGCTGACCTTGTGGCGAATGGGATTGGTGTACTCGCTGGGCTAGGTCTATCGCTATGGCTTCTGGCTGGTTGGTGTCAGCGCATCGAAGGTCGTTTGCGGTACCATGCCTAAGTTATGTTGGATCCCAAACTTCTCCGCACCGAACTAGATAATGTCGCGAGAAATCTTGCGCGTCGAGGTGTTGTGCTGGATCGAGCAGTGTATCTTGAGCTCGAATCGGGACGTAAAAAGGTACAGATCGAAGTCGAGGAATTTCGGAAGGAACGCAATGAGCGTTCCAAAGCTATCGGTAAAGCGAAATTTGCAGGAGACGATATTGAACCTCTGCGATCAGAGGTGGGTGCGCTTACGGAAAAACTAGCCGATTCAGAGTCTCGGCTGCATGATATTCAAAAGGATTTGGAAGCATTGCTAGCGGGGCTCCCGAATCTTTTGCACGAATCTGTGCCCGATGGCATGGATGAAAAATCTAATATTGAGCTACGTTGCTGGGGAGAGATGCCTAAGTTCGCATTTAAGCCGCGAGATCATGTAGCTCTTTGCGAGAACCTTGGGCTTATCGATTTCGAGAGCGCGGCAAAGCTGTCAGGAAGCCGGTTTGTGGTTCTGCATGGTCAGCTAGCAAGGCTTCAGCGTGCACTTATCCAGTTCATGTTGGATGTGCATGTGAGCGACCATGGGTATGAAGAAATGTATGTTCCTTACCTCGTAAACGAAGATTCTTTGTTCGGTACGGGACAACTGCCAAAATTCGACGGGGATCTTTTTCACGTGGCGGGCGAATCTAGGCTTCATCTCATACCGACAGCCGAAGTACCGCTGACTAATTTGGTTCGCGATACGATCATGGATGCTGCTAACCTACCATTGAGATTAACTGCGCATACGCCGTGTTTTCGTTCTGAAGCTGGCTCTTACGGAAAAGACACGCGCGGTATGATTCGTCAGCATCAATTTGAGAAAGTAGAACTGGTGCAAATTGTTCAGCCAGCTGAGTCGTACAAGGCGCTTGAGGAGCTGCTATCGCATGCAGAAACCATTCTGCAGCGACTCGGGTTGGCATATCGTGTAGTAACGTTGTCTGCTGGTGATACGAGCTTCAGTGCAGCTAAGACCTATGATTTAGAAGTATGGCTACCAGGGCAGGGTAGATATCGGGAGATATCTTCGTGCAGTAATTGTGAAGATTTTCAGGCGCGACGGATGCAGGCGCGTTGGCGAGATTCGCATACGAACAAGGTCGAATTGGTTCATACGCTAAACGGATCGGGTGTTGCTGCTGGTCGTGCGTTGATAGCCGTACTCGAGAACTATCAGCGCGATGACGGTTCTATAGAGATACCAAAGGTTTTGCGTCCGTATATGAGTGGTGCTAGCGAGATGGCCGTCTCCGGTTGATTAGGATGATGTGGCAGCAATAGTTAAGTTTCCATCATATAGATTTTCTCTATTAAATTTTGGTGGGCGATGCTGGGATTGAACCAGCGACCTCTCGCGTGTGAAGCGAGCGCTCTCCCGCTGAGCTAATCGCCCCTCTGTCAACATTATCTAATAGTCTGGTTGCGCCTGCCAGCCAATTGAGATAAGCCGAGTTCGGCAGGCTGTAATTGTTTTAGGGGGGTATAAAGTAAGGTCACTTTGCGTGTGAGAAATACACGAAATGCCCAAAATTTTGATCCTGACTCGTGACAGTTAGCCAAGCTTATAAGGGAATCTAACGGTCATGGCCACTGAACCGTAATGATCGACTCGAGGTTAGCAGGCAACAAGGATGTAACAAAGTTAGTACTGATCGTGAGGGCAATAGCACCTACTAGAGAAAGCATAATGCCGACCACAATTTTGAGGTCGATTACTTCATGGTCGCGATTCATTATGTAGCTAAAGATCAGGCGGAAGATGACCGATAACCTTTGTATCGGAACGACGACAGCGACGGGTGCCACTACGAGTGCCATATAACGTAATGCTTGTGATAGAAAAACCA
>Ga0310344_10002383_pt1 | contig 14113 bp, 6 predicted proteins | sample HC15DNA20200_MG_FD_203801 | JGI IMG/M metagenome (GOLD analysis project Ga0310344, IMG submission 203801) | Marine microbial communities from station ALOHA, North Pacific Subtropical Gyre - HC15-DNA-20-200_MG | ecosystem: Environmental > Aquatic > Marine > Oceanic | place: Pacific Ocean: North... | reverse complement strand
CTTTAAAATCAAAAGAATCTTTAAATTCTCGTTGAACCATTGCTCCAAAAAACCCAGCTAATCCTTTACGCTTTTCATTTAATACAAAATCTTTTTTACCAGCTAATTCAATAAATCTCATAATAGCCTCTTGACTATTATAACTATCACTTTCAGGATTAGCATCAGGATTATTTTTAATCCAGTCTTTATAAAACTTAGAATCTGATGTTTTTACAGTTTGTAATAATTGTTTAGCAATACTATTAAAAGCTTTTGATTCTCTTCCAAATATTTTCCAAAATACTTGATGCCCCACCTCATGAGTAGCAATATTTTTTCTTTGATTAGCAACTTGATTTTCAACTACTACAAAACTTCTATCTGTATTGGGATCTGCCCAACCATCACCACCTTCATTTACTATAGCCCACGCTTTATCTCCCTGTCCCTCATCATATTTACCACTATCTTTTTGTCTATCAATATAATCTAATGCTTCTTGTTTTGTTGTAAATTGTCTTAACGAAACTCCTTCTGCACCTGCTTTATTGTTAGCCTTTATTATTTCTTCTTCTAAATATGCTTCATAAGCATATCTTTCAACTTCTTTTTTGTCGGGTCTATAATCTGGACCTTTATCTTTTCCAGCAATTTTTCGACCTTTAGACATTAAAGAATTATAACGAGTTACGTCTGTACTTTCTAATTGAACAAATTCAGGTCTGTAAAGTTGTAAATTATTATCGTTTAAATATTTTTGTTTAGTATTTTCAACTATATTGTATTTTTGTTGTAAATTTTTTATTAATTGTTGTTTTTCTTCTATAGAAAGTGTAGTGCTATTTTGAATCTCTGTAGCGCTTATTCTAAATTCTTCTTGAAGTTTTATCATTTCTACATAACCCTCTGCTCCATTGGCTCTAATATTATCTTTTACACTATTATCTATTTCTTTAGATGCTTCTTGTATTCTAAAAGCATTTTCCTGTATCTGAAGTTCATATTCTTTTTTCATTAAAGGAGATCTAGCTCTACTTAACTTTTGTCCTAAATCTCTTTGTTCTTGTAATAAATCCCTCATTTGTTGGTTTTTATTATAATCAGAAAAAGTAGAATTATATACGCTTTGTGCAAAAGGAATACCACCAAAAAGAATACCAAAACTAAAACCGGTAAAACCAGCATGATCGATACCTAGCATAGGGTCAACGCCGTCAATTAAATTTTGAGTAAATTGTGTTCCTGCTTCTGCTCCCGATTCAAGAAATGGAGCATAAGTTAAAACACTATTATTTCTCCACCAAGTTTTCATACCGTTATCTACAACGCTTTTTGTTGTTCCGGTAGATAAACTATTTTTAGCAGCTCGTAATATAGGAATAGTAGAAAGAGCAGCAAACCCACCTTCTGCAACTCCATAACCTAAAGATTTAGCCCATATTTCCCAATCTTTCCATTCTTTTTGACCTGTTGCAATTTCGGTTTGCATGTCCATCATTTTCTTTCCGGCAGTACTAGCTCCAATAGTATAAGCAGCAGCTCCTCCAGAAAGAATAATTGTTGTAAGTATTGGAATTTGTTTTGTTATTTCTTGTGCAGCAAATTTACCAAAATTTTCTCCACTAGAAAAAGCATCTTCAAAAGCAACATCATCTACATATTCTTCCCTCATTTTATTACTCCATAAATTATATTGTACCCCTATATTAGTAACAACATCTTTTAGATCTTTAACCTCATCATCTTCTTCAGCCCCCATTATTTTTTTAGAAACTAAATTAAGAGCTTGGCCTGTTGTAGTAAAATTTAAAAAAGCTTGATTTGTTAAAGCGGTTAATCCAGCTGCTATATCTACAAACCCTACACCTAACTCTGTAATAGCTTTTTCGGCTAAATCATAATTTTTATTTGCAGCGCTTAATATCATCTTATCTCCAGCAGCATCTTGTTGATATTGTACCATTTGATTAATTAAAGAAGAATGCGTTGCTACTGATCCTTTTATTTTGTTAGTTAATAAATTATAAGCATTTAATTTAGATTGTTCTACAACACGACCATTGGTAAGTTTTACTTGAACATCATTAGTAGTATCTATAGGTATTCCTAGTTGAGTAAGTTCTTTTTCTAATTTTATCCAATCTTTTTCACTTAATTTATTGTCTACACTTAAATAATTAACAAACTTAGGATAAGCGCTTTCTAGCACTTTCATTGTGGGTATATTTAATTGTACTTTTTCTTGTACTTTTTTTAAATCACTTAATTCTCTTTCCTCAGAAAGTAGTGCGCCTATATAAATATCATCTTGTAAAGAAGGATCTTCTTCTATTATTTTTTTTGCTGCCTTATAGTTTGTATCTAAATTTGCTTGATAAAGTAATTTATCCCTTAAGAGTGATTCCGTTTCATCTTTTAATTTATTTTCATCTGGTAAAGTTTTACCTGATTTTTTATAAGAATTAATTATATCTTGTCTTGTAGCGTCTAATTCTTCTTTATATGGTTCTACAGTTTGATCAAACGTATAACTTGAATTATATCCACCTACAGATTTAGTTACTTCATAAGGAACAAATAACTCGGGATTATAGTATTGTTTTTGATTTTCTTCTTTTTCTTTAATAACTTCTTCATTATTATCTATTAAATTTTCAAATGTAGATAACTCTTGTTCTTTTGTTTCTGAAAATTTATTTTTTTCTTCTTCTGAATAATTTCTTTCTTTAAGAAAACTTTTAATTATATCAGTATTTTTTTTAATTTTAGCAGGATTTTCTGTATCAAGTTCTATGTAATCAGAAACAACAATTTCACCATCTATGTTTGTATAAGATAATCTTCCTTTATTACTTTCATTATAAGTATTAGGAGGATTCATAGGACCTCCAACACCTGCAAAATGAATTAACTTAGCTTCATCTCTATTAAATTCTATATCACTTCCCTCTAATAATTTGTTAATTCTATCACTACCTTCTTTAGAATCAATTTTATAAAAATCATCCCCAATCACGTCAGTTATAGTATCAAAAGAAAATGGATCAGATTCAATATTTATCTCTTCATCTAATCTTTTAAGATTGAATTTTTTTACATATTCATCAAAAGAAATACCAATTTCATCTGCAACAAATTGAATGTCATCTTGACTATATGTCTTACCATTTAATTCCCACATGTAATTAACGTTAGATTATTTTAAGTTCTAGGTAAATCATCACGATCACCTTGTGTTGTTGTAGACGACGCTTCTATTTCTTGCATAATTTTATCTACAACTTTTCTAGACTCCGCTGAATCTCCATACCCGTAAGCTCTTTTTACGTAAGCTCTAATTAGCGTTCTAAGTTTTGCACCTTTTATTTCGACATTATCATATCCAGTAATACTTGCAACACGTTGATCTTCTCCGGGTTGTCCTATATCTTTGTCTAAGGTTAATTTTCCATTATCAAAGGTAACATTACTCACAACACCTAGATTTGGTATATTAATACCAACTAAAAAGTTATAATTGCTAGCATTTTTAAATTTATTAACAGTGTTGTTAATTTTGTTAGTTGTTGATTTATCAAACTCAGGTGGAGGACCGCTAGGTTTATCACCTATTCTTGTGTTACTTACGCTTTTGTATTGATCTTTATCATAATGATATGTAATAATTTTTTCTTCTTGTGTTTCAGGATCTATATATTTAAACTCTCCTTGAGTATCTGTTTCTTCAGTGGCAATAGGTTGATAACCTTTTATGTGCTTACTTAAAGCATAGTTAAGTAAAACTTTTTCAAAATCTTCTTTACCTTCAGGAGTTAATTTATAACTTCCTTCTTCATAACTTAAATTTTCTACTTTATCTATTCCAATTGCTTGTAATTGTTCTTTACTAAGCTTACTAGCATATTCTAAATATGTTGCATTTACATCTGCATAACCTGCAAAGTTCTCTACCGTTTCTGTTTTAGCGTTAATATAATTTTGAAGAGTAGGTCCTACAGCTTCAATCATAGCGGGTATATTAGCTAGTTGAACTAAATTAGTTTGTATTTTACCCCCTCCTATATCTTTTACAACTCCTTTTACAATTGGTAAACCCTCTTCGTCAGTCATTAAATAAGCTTTACTTACATTAAGTCCGTCTCTACTTTTTATACCTGACTCAGCAATAATACCATCAAACCCTTTATATGTTTGTGTTTGTCCGTTAGCTCCTCGTTCCGTTACATTTTTATCCATATCCATAATTTCAGCTAGAGGCTCTTGCATTACTTCATTTACATTGAAAGCTTTTTCTATCCCTTCACTTTCTAAGTATGCATATTGAGTAGGAATACCATTTATATTTCTCATAAAAAATATAGGATTTCCAGCAGGCTTACCATCTCTTACAGCCATTCCTGATAAAGCTAATTTTAAAAAATATGCTCTACCTACTTTTTTTGCAAAATCATCATCGGATTCTTCATCATAAATACCAGTATATATACCCCCTATTTCGTTTTTTAAACCAGCAAGGGTTGATCCTTCTCCTGATTCTTTCCATATTCTAAGATTTTCTGCTGTTTGAGTACCAACTGTAATTTGATCATTATAATGTTGTATTGCTGTAGACAATTCTTTTCTTTCGTCTGGATCTGTAGCTGTTGCAAGTATTTTAGTTAATCTAAATTTTTCATTTATAGCTCTGTCCATTTGATCAAAATAACTTTTTGATTGTGCACCGCTTTTTAAAGCCTCAGAATGAAATTGTGCTTGATAATTAATATGTGCTTGATCAATTTTATTTTGAAGATCTTGTGCTTTTTTTAACTGTTCAACTCTATTGTTTTCTTGTTTTTGAAGCATTTGAGAAAACTGTGCGCTTGAGTTCTTAACGCTGTTAGCAATAAGATCTCCTAAACCTCGATCAATTACGGTAATTGGATTTTCGTATGTACTCATAATGAGATATTTTTAAATTCAACATCTATTTTATTATAATCCACCATATCAAATCCATTATTTGTTATTACAGCATAATTTGGTATTTCATCAGACATAACCCCTTGATATGTACCTTTTCCAAAATTAGAATTTTTATATTTAAAATTATATATTTTTATTCCTGATGGAGAAAAGCCTATTAATTTAATATCTTTTTTCAATTTTCTATCAGACCAAGATGAAAATTTTGGGTTGGCTGCTAAATTAGAAGCCGCACTACCTACTCCAGATACAGCACCCATTATTGACTGCCTTTGATCTTGCCTGGACTGAACAGCTTGTTGTTCTTGACCATATAATTGAGCAGATAATCTGTTAAGTTTTCTGTCTGTTCTTTTTTCTTGTTCTTGATATTCAAATAACTTACCTGCCATTTCTGCTCCTTGCATTCTTTCAGCACCTGCCATCTGTATTCCTTGCATTCTTATTCCTTCACTCATTTGAGCAGTTTGCATTCTTTGGGCTTCTTGCATTTTTATATCTTCAATACGTAGTTGTCCTTCTATTCTATTTTCTTCTGCTAATTTTTGATTATTAACTTCTTGTTGTTCAATACCAGCCGCAACTCCTTGTTTACTTTTTAATGCCATTTGAGCCAACGCAGTAGCACCTCCAGCCGAAGCTCCACTGGCTGCCAATGTATCTAAAGTATTTGCTAATGCTATATCAGCTTCTTCTATTTGCATTTCAGCACCTTTAGTAGCTACAGCTAAATTCATTTGAGGAGCAGTAGCCATACCACTTACATCTTTAGCCATACCACTTAAATCGGATGCCATAGTAGACAGGTCTGTAAATCCTTCATAAGGATTAATAATAGCTGCCCTTTTGCTTTCTTCTAATTCAATTTGTTTGTTAAGTTGTGATGCTCGAGATTCAGCTCTTTTTCTTTGTTTTCTAGCTGATAAAGCACCAAAAATTCCTTTACCTAAAGACACAACCGCACTTATACCAGCCGCAGCTACCATAGGAGCAATACTTTTATTTAACCCAGGAATGTCAGGGCCTACAAAAATAACATTTAATATTTCAAATAATTGTTCCATACTACTTTAATTTTAATACTTTATCTATAGTTTCTATAACTTCTTCTTTTGTTAATTTTAATTTAAAAGATAAATCAGCCATCCATTGATATTTCATTTTTCCTCCTACTCTTAATACTATTATTGGTAAAGGTTTTCCAGCAAAACTTTTTTTAAATCCTGGACCTTGGTTTTCAAGTAGAGCATAATCTACTTTTATTCTATATCCTTTATAATCTTTAGGAATAGTTAATGTAACATCATTATGTTGATTCCACTCTGCATTAATTTGTAATATTTGAATTGGAGGATTTTGTATTGTAAACGATGTTATTAATAAGATTAATAGTAAAGTAAATAGATATTTCATTATCTTTTCTTTTTTGTGTTAGTATTTAAATCATACAATCTTTCTTCAATTTTATCTAACTTATCCCCATTTTCATTTACTTTATCTTCTGTGTTCATAATAGATTCACGAATTAATTCATCTTTAAGATCATATTCAGTCCTTGATATAGGAGGTTCAGGAAGTTTCTTTGCTTCCTCTATATCTTCTTGTAAAGCAAACCACATTCCTACTAATGTGAATATTGCAACCCCAATACCTATAAGTGTTTTTATACTTATGTTAAATTTTGTGTCTTCGCTTAATTCTGCCATTTTTATTATTAATATGATGATTCGACATAATCCGTAGAAGCAGCAAATAATTCTTTCATACCTCCTGGATCGGTTAACGTATCAGTAGAGATTTTAACTGTTGCAAAATAACCTTTTATCCCTGTCATTTTATCACCCCATATAATTTCTCCTGGAGCCGCTGTGCTGTTATTAACTAGGTTAGTCATATATTTGTTTTCTTTTCTATCAAAACCAGCTCTATAAAGAGGAGGTATTAATGCTGTAGCGTTTTCAGTTGGTGGTGTAGTTGCAAAATTAGCAAAAGTATTACCTCTACTATCATAAGCTCCTTCATTATAACTTTTAATAGAAGTAATAGTATCTTGTGTATTGGTTACTCCATATCCTTGAAAATCAGTATTAACGTAACCTTTACCTGTTAAGTCAGAAACAAAGCTATCTACTTCCCAACCATTACTTCCTTCATAGTTAATTGTTTTAAATACTTTAGAAACACTTACATTAGGATTAAAAATAAATTCTATAGAAGCATCGTTATTAACCCCATAAAATTGACATCGTGGTTTTGTTGCAATATAATGTTGAAATAAACTAGCTGTATCATTAGCACTAACGCTAGATGGTCCAGTAGTATAAAACTTATTTTTAAGACTTAACATCATACCGGGTTTATAAGTATATAAACTAGTCCAACCTTGAATGTTTTCATCAAATGATAAAGTTTTGTATGAAATAGTAGTATCTTCAGGTTGAATAGATAAAACATATTGTTTGTTATAAATATCCCAACCACCAGTAAGTTTACCACTACCCATACTTCCAAACTGATCTCTAAAGAAATCAATCATACCATAATTAGATATTTCAGTAAGACCATCTTGAGATAACCTCATTACTGCGTTTCTATCTTTATCTGTAAAGTATTTTCTTCTACCATATACTGCAAAACTTTCAGGGTTTTTACTTATACCAAAGTTTCCTACATAAGCTTGAACTTGACCTATAACATTAGGTCCAGATGTTACTGTTGCATTTCCTTCTGCTGAATAAATAGCATCTTTATCTATTAAAGCTCTACTAACTTTTTTCTCTTGAAATATAATTAAATTTGTATCTTCTGCATATAATTTTTGTATACTTCCATTTGCAGGATCTACACTTTTAACAATATCTTCTCCAACAGAAAATACATTAGTATCATTTACACCAGTTCTTGCATTAAATATACCTGAATAAATCATTGAGTTTATTCTTGTAGATGCTTTAGGTTCATCTTCAACTAAATATGCTTTAACACCTTGACCAATATAGGTATTATTATAACCACCTCTAATGCGAGCTTCTTCTACAGCCCAATTATGAAAATTTGCTGGTAAAGCACCAAGTGTAGCATCACCTCTAGATCCATTCCATCCCACTGCGGCTGGCTGTGTTCCATCAATTGCTGTTTTGCGTAAAACAAAACTGTTAAAAAACTTTACTTCAATAGTTGCTGCCATAATTTATAATTGCATATTTATTTAAAATATTACCTTAAGGACAAGGGGTTGTTCCGTTAATATAAAAATTCCTAGCATATCCACCTTGATTAAAAGAGGTTAAAGCGCTTGATGCCCCGGTTATAGTCATTTCAAAATATGATTCCCAACCTCCAGTAACGCTTACATAAGTAACTCTTGCTCCTGCACTAAAAGTCATACTACCTATTCTATCACATACATTATTACCATAAATAACTAACCCAGCAACACCAACTATTAGAGCATCTCTATCTAATGCCGCATCATCAGTTAACCGTGAAAATAAAGTTGCTAAATGACATGGAGCGCCTGAGGCAGGGCCAGCGCTTAACGTTTGCGTGAATTGTATTTTTTTATCACTTAATCTAATAATCTTCATCGAGCCATATTTGTATGAATTAGATGGAGCAGGACAAGGATTTACATTTCCTCCAGTAGCAGGATCTAAATTAGCTACACAAGGTTCAGCAGTTCTAATAATTTTTTTACCATTTTGATCAAATTGCGCTGTCCATTTCATATCTTTAATACCTGTATTTTGACCAAATATATAACCACTACCAGTGTCGGTATCAGGATAAATAGGAGCACCATCTCTTGTAGAAGCATATTCATTACCCCAGATAGCGTTCAAAGGATTAAAATAAGCTGCATTGTTACCAATACCAGCGCCAGAACCATAACTAGAACCTATACCAGCTAGAGTTCTATAAGCAAACCATTTATTTGTAGCGCCTGGAGACCACCCCACAGTTAAGTCTGGATCCATATAAAATTTAGAAACATATTTAAATGCCCATTCTCTTGCATAAACTACTTGATCTGGAAAAGTACCGGCAGCAGCTTCTCTACTATCAGCAGGAACACTACTAACTCTATATGCAAATGAAACAGGTGGCAATGACCCCCCGGATATCCTTTCCCCATTATAATAATTACCTACTAATTGGGTAGGATTATAAAAATCTCCAAAACTTAAATAAACTCTTTGATACATTTGAGCATTATCATAATTAGCATATGCGTCTATAGGACAGTTATTTATTCCTAATGTAGGTATTTTAGGATTAGTAGTAGAAACAGAAGTAGCGGGTGAAATATTAGTACCATAAGGATATCTAACTACTAATCTATATTCACCATACATATCAGGTGCATCGGTAGGTGCGTTACCACTTGGTTCTCTATAAGCTTGATTTCTACCAATTACAAATAGTTTTCTACCTATAGAAACTAATTCTGGATCATATGTAGATTCTCTTGATTCCATCCAAGATTCAAAACTATCTGTTTTAGCAGGATCACCACCTGTACCTTCTTGTGTAATAGCTGCGCTAAGTTGATCTTTTACTCCAGTTGTATAAAAAGCTGTTGGTTGACTAGTAGAGCTATAAACATTACCACCACCAATAGTAACTGCGCTATCAGAGTCAGATCTATAATAAGTATTAGCTTGTGCTCCACCAAACTTTATTATATTACCTTCTACATCTTTTGCATCTTGCCAAGTAGATCCAGAGTTTTCTCTATATTGTAAATATGCTGGCCATATTACTCCTGGTCTATCATTTGGAGCTTGACCATAATTACCTAATTCAAAATCTACTATAATATATGCACTACCACCTGGTTGAGATGTTGTTCCTTCAGTTATTCCTTCTGGACTAGCAATAGGTCCAGTGGTTTGACAATCTGTTCTACCTTCAACCACTACAGACCCAAGACCAGAATTACTTTCATTCATAGAAATGTTCATGTTTCTATTAGAATTTTTCCAACTCCAACCACTACAATTTGCTGCAGCTTGAGATCCATAACTTGGTAAAGAAGTCCCTAAATCTAAACTACCAGCATTTATAGGATTTCTATCTACTGGAGGAACTAATGAGGAGTCAACAGGGTTTGATGTCGGCACAGCCCAATAAAAACCAGATGATTCAGAAGCCTGATTTATACATTGATTTTTAACACTACCAAAACTCTCATTTAAGGGAAAAGTATCATATCCAGTATTACCATCAACAGCAGGAGAACAAGTAACAACAGGATTACCACCAGTACCTCCTCCAGGCGCTATTGTAGTTTCAGTTGTACCAGCATCTGTTAAAGATATTGTTAAAGATACAGGTTGATTTAATTGAGGACAACTTCCATCTGCACAAGGATCTCTAACTACACCATTTCCATCTTCTGCTGTAATAGTAAGTTCAGGTATTCCGTTACCTACTGGATCTTGTGATGTTATAGACCATCTTAAATCTTCTGTATTTTTTGCGTTATTTGTTGTTCCATTTACACCCGTAAAAGTATATACAGGTGTTTGTCCAGGTTCTACTATTATTGCATCACTAGGACAATCTATAGTAGGTGAAACATTTAAAAGTTTTTCTTGTTTAGTAATAGTAGTTTCTCTTCCAGAAGCATCATTATTTATTACAACAAAAGTAAAAGTAAAAGTATTTTTTGCAATTGAATCATCACCTTCTCCTTCTGGCCCATAATAAAAAAAGGTATCTGGTGCTACAGTTATATTATAAGAATCAGGAGTTGTACTACCATCTCCAGGGTTTTTAGTTAATACAAATTTATTAGTAACATCTTCTTGTAAAGAATTTTTTACATAAAAACCACCATTTATATTAATATCACTATTAATAACTGGAATCATATCTCCATTTAAAGCTAAAGAATAAGGAAAGAAAGGAACCGAAGTATATGTTCCACTTGAATAAGACGCTGTTATAGAAGATCCTGGAGTAACATCTTCTGCAAAATTAAATGTCCATGTTTCAGGACCTGAACCTCCTCCAACTGGAAGGGTTCCAGTAGTAAAGTCTTTTATTGCAGTTTCACCTGTTTTGATAGCCTCATTTAATTCTGATATAGTTCCTGTAGATGATGTTTCCCAATATATATCAATTCTAGATTCTACTGGTGAAGTTTCATAAACTGATAACCAAGTATTTACAGGATCAGTGTTTACACCCGGCTCGGTAGATCCTATAGGATTAGCAAGATCAGAAAGATTTACTCTACCTAAAAGAGGGTTAGAGGCTGTTTGATAAATAGAACCAAATTTTATATTTGTATTATTATCTAATAAATCATTTTGATCTGATATAGTAGAAACCGTATCAGCAATAGCAATTTTAGTATTTATATTTACAGGGTTAAATTGATAATTAAATAAAGGTTGAGCTGCTATACCAGGAGCAACTCTACCGTATAACTGTACAGAGCTTCTAAATTGTTTTTGTTCTGGTCCAACCTCTGTTAAATCTCTAGGAACTTTATTAATATTATCGTTGAGTAAAGTAATATAAGAAACACTACCAGCCACATCAGGACTGTCTCCAGTAGTTGCAAACGCAGGATAAAAATTCATTATACCAGGTAAATAAACATTATAATACTCTTGTTCAGTTTGTTTAACTACAACTTTATAAGAATACCAACCCAGAGGATTATAATCTGCGCTAGTAACATCTCCGTTATATAAACTAGGCCAACCACTAATAATATCATGTGGAATAAGTTCGTTTATAGGTGAATTAAATAAAACTTTTATAGAATCACCCGGCCAATCATTAATATTATTACCTGTATTTGTGGTATTATTTTGTACTTCATTATAAGGAAAATATACTGTATCACCTAGTAAAGTTAAATCATCTGCATTTGTAGCTTGCTTACTTACTGATGATAATATAGTTGTAGAACTTCTTCCATATCTATCTGATAAAACAATACCAACTTGATAATTTCTATTTTGTTTTACAGTATGCATTGGATATTCTCTAGACACTGTTCTTTCTATAGGTCTTGGTAATTCAGGATTATCATCATGAACGCTAAAACTAGTTAATTTATCTGATACAGCAACATTATAATCTAATGTTTCAGGCGGAGTATGCTTATTTTGAAAATTACTATATACCAGTCTATTACTAATAATTTCTTGTCCATGTGCTCTAACTGGCGCTTTATCATATACTCTAACAATTTCGCTCTCGGGTAAGGTTTTATAAGGTTTACTTCCTTGGTAATTATATTCAATAGTCGTTGCTGTTCCAAATCTTTCATAACCAGTAGAAGTTTTTTGAGGAATTGTATCTACCACTTGAACAGCTAAAGAATCAGATTCTTTATATAATATTTCTATTTCTTCTATTTTAAGTGCGCTATGTAATTGACTTGCTTGAATACCATTGTTATTTTTATCTAAAGGTAAAGGAATTTGTAAATAAATATTATTTACTTTATTTTCCATAAACCCCACAACAGTACTTCTATATGTGGCCTGCTCATCTGATGTCATACCACTTGGAGAAACATTATTTAAAAAATATCCATCTTGTTTAGGTATAAACGCAGCTTGAGTGAATGGTGCCATTACCGAATAGTTACCATCTTCAAACTTAAATCTATAACTAAATCTTACAAATTTATCTTCTAAGAAATCAGGATCTCCATTAAACTTAGGATTATAATTAGGATTTTCAGTAATACCAGGCTTATCGGCATCATAATTAACAGAAGAACCAGGATTCATTGGATTGCTAGCGTCCTCCATACTTGTAACCCACCAAGAAGGATTACTATTTGTAGCCATTTGTGGTTTTGGATTAGGTGTATGATTAGGTACAACGTTTCCATTAAAGCATAAAATACTACCATCAGGGATATCTAAAATCGTAGGAGCTGGAGTGGCTAAATCTGATCCAATTAAAGTAGCTTCATTAGTGTTTGTATCAAAACCGTCTAATGCAGTGTATAAGGTTCCTCCACTTGGAGCATCAAAAGCATCAATAATTGCTCCAGTACTAGGATTTAAAGCTGTAATTCTAGCTCCAACTAAAACTTTTGTATTTGTAGGACTAAATTCTCTAGCTAAACCTTCTCTATAATCGGCAATTATTTTTATTTTAGTAGCACCTGCAGATGTTATTCCATCTGTAATAGCTGCGCCTCCATTAGCCCATACAGCTACTATATTATCATTCCACGCAAAATTAGGGTTATAATTACTGGCTTGAGTATCAGTGGTTTGTACATAGTAAGCCCCTTGTCTTTTTCTATATAATTGTATAGGTTGAAACGGAGCATATGTAGCAACAGAAATTTGATCTTCTGTAGTATAATAATTTGTAGTAGTGGCATTTTGAATATTTATTCTACGAGGTTGATTTCTATTATCAGTCCAGAAAAGTATACCTTCTAATAAGTTTACAGATAATATAGGATGGGTAATAGAAAAATTTAAAAAAGCACCTTTAACTAATTCAGTAGTAATTTTACTAGAAATATTATGTACATAAATATAGTTATTAGCATTAGGAGAGTAATTTAATGATTGTAAATTATATCCTTCTAATTTAGTTTCATCATAATCAGTTAAAAATATAAATATATTATTATTTACTTCATCTGTATATAAACCTATAGTTGTTAAATCACAATTACAACCACTCAAGGTTTTTAAATCAACTAAAGCTTGATTACCTAAAACATTTTCTAACGCTCCAACGTCGGCACCTTCTGATTTACTTACTTGTATATTAATTCCTTCACGATATTCCCCATTGGGTATTAACCTAGCATCTAGGTCTTTATTCATTTTGGACTTAATAAAAGAATTTTTAGCTTCTGCCATTTATTTAAAATTTAAGCCATTTAGATTTACCTCTCATAATCTGAACAAACTCATTAGATTTTATATTAGATAACCTTATTTTTGCGTTTCTTAATTTTGCACTTTTTTCTCTTCTTAAACGTTGAACTATATATTCAGGTTGGTTTATTCTACTCGCTAAAATAGCGTGACTTAAATATGCATAAACTGCTTCTTCTGCCAGTTTAGGAACTTTCATATCTCGGTCATAAGATAAACCATCAGATATATATTCTAAAACTATAATTTTATCTTTAAGATCACTAGAAAACCCAAAAGTTCCATTA
>Ga0310344_10002382_pt1 | contig 14117 bp, 7 predicted proteins | sample HC15DNA20200_MG_FD_203801 | JGI IMG/M metagenome (GOLD analysis project Ga0310344, IMG submission 203801) | Marine microbial communities from station ALOHA, North Pacific Subtropical Gyre - HC15-DNA-20-200_MG | ecosystem: Environmental > Aquatic > Marine > Oceanic | place: Pacific Ocean: North... | reverse complement strand
CACTTGCGCTTCGCCTCAAGATACCTCTCGTGAGATTTTTGGAAGGAGGTGGCGGTAGTGTGACTGGGTCAGCCGGAAAGCAGGGAGCGCAAGGCAACCCTGTCTTCGCAACGCCTAGGTTTAGGTCTATCGCGGAAATTATGGGAGTCGCACCGGTCGTCTCAGCGGCTGTAGGAGCAGTAGCTGGCTTCCCGGCGGCTCGTCTGGTCGCATCCCATTTTTCAGTAATGACGCGAAACACCTCTCAGGTAATGATCGGCGGTCCTGCTCTGGTTGAACGGGCACTAGGCAAGAGTCTAACCAAAGAAGAACTCGGAGGCGCAGCAGTTCACGCACGAAGCGGGGTAGTAGATAACCTCGTCGATGACGAAAACGAGGCCGCCGATCAAATGCGTCGCTTCTTGTCATTCATGCCCACGAATGTTTTCCAGCTCCCTCCTATTATAAATTCTGCAGATCCCCCCGAGCGGAAAACACAAGCCCTTCGTGACCTCGTTCCTCGGGATCGGAGAAAACCCTTTAAGGTACGCGAGATCCTCGAATCCGTACTTGATCAGGGATCGTTTTTTGAGATGACGAAAACATTTGGGAGGTCGCAAGTAACTGGACTAGGGAGACTCGACGGACAACCCGTTGGTGTTTGGGCTAACGATTGTCACTTCCATGCAGGAGCCATGACGGCGAATGGGGCACAAAAGGTACGCAGGTTCGTAGACCTTTGCGACACCTTCCACTTGCCGGTCATCAGCTTCGTTGATGAACCCGGGTTTATGATTGGACCGGAAGCGGAGAGCGCTGCAACTATTCGTCACGGAGCTTCAGCGATTTTTGCGGTCCAGCAAAGTCAAGTACCTTGGATAACAGTACTAATCCGAAAGGCCTACGGCGTAGCCGCAGTAGCACACTTTGGACCTGAGGGGATAGTGCTTGCATGGCCATCTGCCGAATCCGGAGCCCTCCCACTTGAGGGGGGAATCGCAGTGGCCTACAGGAGAGAAATAGCGGAGTCAAGCAATCCCGCCGCTAAGAGAAAAGAATTGGAAGAAGAATGGGCTGCAAGACGTTCAACCTTCGGACGCGCAGAAGGCTTTGCGGTACACGACATGATTGATCCTGCAAACACCCGTTTCGAGTTATGCAGATGGTTGAAATGGACGAGCCCACTTTTAGAAGACTTGAGAGGTCCTAGCAAATACGGGATCCGGCCTTAAAAGAATGACAGCAGCCGATTCCGCCAGAAGGACCTTAAAGTCGTGTTACTTCTTGCGTTCTTAGCCACCAGAGTTCAAAAATTGGAGGTGCAGGAAGTTTGAACGACTTCTGAACCGCTTTAACGTAAATTTTCCCCTGACGCAGATAACTTTTCCCTAAAACTTCTGCGTCATCCATGGAAATTCGATCTGTTTTGTAATCAGCAATAACCCAGGCACCACTTGTCTCGCGATAAAATAAGTCTATCGAACCCGCTATTGAATGAAGAGGCTCTTTATCACCAGCAAGCGGTTGGGAAAGAATTGGAAGTTCGCGAGCCAAAATATTGGGATAAATTTCAATAAACTTCTTATAAAGAGCGCCTTTAAAGAACGTCCGTAATATTTTCGCTGTCTCCTCAAAAATTTGATTTCGATCAGTTGAAGACAGTTCTGGGGATAATTCTGATTTTATTGAATCTATTAATTTTTTCTGTTTCGTCTCAGAAAGCGAATCACCGAAAAGATTTTGCAACGTTTTATGAACGACTTCACCAATTATCAATGCTGACTTACGATTCACCTCTGACGGTGTTACCTTTGGTAATACAGTTTCTCTATCCTCTTCAAAATCCGCTTTTTCAGATGCAACCCCGTGGAGCAAACGATTGCTTCGGATATCAGCTAATCGTTTTCTATCTTCAATCTCTCTATCTCTTTTCACTAGAGATTCAACATCAAGGTTATTGTTCATATTTTCGACATCGAAAGAAAACTTTCTATCTAAATGGATCATGCGACACGGCAAAACAAAACGGCGTCCGCTATCAGAATCGTCAAAAAAATGTTCACCGGAAGAGAGTCTCTCAATAGCGTTCTCGAGAAACGATTCGGTCGGAAACGTTTTAGAAGCGATCATACCCATGAAAGATTTCTCGCTAGCTACCGACCTTACTGGAAAACAGCCAGAAACAACCAGCCTATTCTTTGCACGTGTCATCGCGACATAAAGCAGTCGAACCTGTTCGGCTTCATCATCTTGCTTTCTATCACGTCGAACTGCCTCATATTGAGGATTGGGACGACCCAAAAGTTGAACTCCTTGAAGCTCATCGTCCCGAAATATCTCGGTGTCTGGAGGCTTTGCATAGTAAAAATCTGTCCTCAGCAAATAAACGTTTTCCCAATCTCGCCCCTTAGAGTTGTGAATAGTAGAAACTTCTATCGCATCTCCATACTCGCCTTGAAATCGTTTAGGACTTTCCAGTGTTCCGTATGCAAGACTTACCTCCAATTCATCTAGAATACGTTGTACAGATCCAGGAAAATTTGAGCACCGAAGGACAAATCGGTCCCAAAATTCCGTCAGTTTATCCAGACGGCGCTTACCTTGGCGCCTTATCGCATCACCCGCCTCAAAAAGAAAATTTGCCCGAACTCTATCCGCCCAGAGCTCTGGACTGAGCTCTTTCAGAGTACTCCGCGCATCCGCCAGACAGTGCAAACATAGGACCACATTATTCCTCGCTACCTCGGAAAGATCACGTTTGCCTTCTAACCAGTTCTCACGTACAAAATCAACGCTACTTGAACTTTTAAGACCTAACGTGGCGATCTCAGCAAACAAGCCTTCGTTTTGGAACTGCCACAATAATTTCTGCGGTAAACCCACCCAAGAAGAGGTGAGCCATGCTGATAACGATAAGGTGTCACTAGGATTTACAATCGCACGCAAAAGTGAAATAACATCCATAATTTCACGGGAGGGAGCTTTATCTGGGTCACGATCAAAACTGTAGGGAATGTTTGCATCTCGAAGAGCAGACAAAATTGTATCAATCCGATTCCCCGAACGAACGAGTAGAGCCATTTGGTTCCAGCTGACACCAGATTCCCTTTCGCGGAGCACATCATCTATTAAAGCGCGAGCCTCCAATCTCATTCCTTGATCAGGATCTCTAAAAGGTAGAGATTGACCATCCTCATCGCAGGCCAACCAAAAAGACACCCTCGGTCCGGATCCGCCTTGATCATCGGTTAACCGTCCCGGAACCAACTCAGAAAAGGCGGGCTGGCGACCTCGTTCTTTCAACATCAGGGGTTCAATCGAACGAGTGACCTCCTCTAGAATTTCGGGAAAAGATCTAAAATTAACCGATAGCAGTAATTTCGTTCCTCCTGCTCGGTCTATTTCTTCAACAAACTCTTCATATGCTCGAAGGTCAGCATTTCTAAATCCGAAAATTGATTGCTTGGGATCCCCCACAACGAAAAGTCCGACTTCTGGACCGTCCGCTAGAGTCAACATCTTTACAATTTGACATTGGACCTTATTAGTATCCTGGAACTCATCGATTAAAATTTGTGAGAATCCATGTCGAAGGGTATTACGAGTCTCATCATCGGTCCGTAAAAGAGCTTCGGTTCGAACAAGGATTTCATCAAACCTGACAATCCCTCTTTGTTCCATTTTTATCCGAGCACTTCTCCAAACGGCACCCAACACATGATGTAGAGACGAAAAAGTCTTCGCGTCAAGCTTTAAAAGTATCTTTACTTTTGGAGCAACAATACAAGCAGACTCAATCAAAGCGTCCACATTATCACCGAGAGATTTTCGATCTCGAGCCTTGACTTCTGACATCCACTCGTTGAGTAAACCGGACGTCTTTTCTGACCAAAATGAAGCCAGGTTTTCCAAAGATAGGTTTAAATTTTTAGCGGCAGAAAGAGATTGTTCTGCCGCAGTAATAACTTCTTTTGATCTTGCATTAGTAACATTTCGACCAGCCTTAACGAGCTGAATGCACCCCGCTAGATAGTCTCCCCTAAAAGAGGAGTCATCAAATAAGTTTTCAATTATGGAACCAAACAATCTTGTCGCATTGGAATTGTCAATTAAATCTGAAATAAGACAGCTCTCTAAATCAGCAAGGCTAATACCTTCTTTAGCCAAATGAAGCCAATTCTCATCAGGTAAATTTCCAAGACCTAGTTCCAATTCTTCTGAAATTGCGTCGCGAACTACTGCCTTCGATAAGACAAAAGGCTCATCATCTATTTTAAACTTGGGGTGGAGACCAGCCTGGATAGCGTATTTCGATAATATATTTTCGCAAAACGAGTGAATTGTACCGATAAACAAGAGATCAAGATGGGGTAAAAGGATAGCTGCCCGCTCGCGATAAGCGGATGGAAGAAGCTTTTCACTCATCCCATGAGGGATCCTTCCCTTAACCAAATTCCAGAGCGCATCTCGAACCCTCGTAGACATTTCTCGAGCCGCAGCTTTTGTGAACGTAATCGCAACAACTGAACGAATAACTTTGGTAGCAACTTCCTCTGGAGGAGCATCCTCGGAATCTTCTTCTTCCCAACCAGTACCCAGACACCAATTTAATATCCTCGCTACTAAAACCGCCGTCTTCCCCGTCCCCGCACCTGCTTCCAAAACGATCGGACAGCTAAAATCAGTTTGAGCTAGATTTCTTGAATACTCATCTTCTCTAGAAAGATCATCGTACTTACTAGTCACAGCTTGACCTCAAATACTTTTCGTAAAAGGCTTGAAGATTCTTCTGTATCCATAAATTTCTGGTAGGCTCGGCGCTCCTCACTCCCGCGACGCCAACATAATTCGCGAACACCGCAGTACGAACACAAATCGGGCTCCGATCCGTTTACCTTCGTAAGCCGAGGTGAAAACATACCTTTCTTCCAAATTTCGGTCGCTACTTCTCCGGCCTCATCAAGAACTCGAAGGTCTTTCCCTTTTTCAACTCTTGGAGATTGATTTAGAATACTGTGCCTTGGGTTGGTGTATAGATAACGACCTTCACCTTGCCCCGGACTTACCGCCCGCGAATAAGCTTTCGCCTGTAAACCAGTTGCTCGTTTCACTCCTGCTTTGAAGTCAGTAAGAATTTTCTTTCCTTCCAGTTCTTCTACCCTATCAACACGAAATTGAAGAATTCCCCCTTCCAACGATGGCACACTACATGTGCCATCTATCTCAACTCCAAGCCACTTCAGTCCTTCCGGGTCCAGATTTCGTACGTTAATTACGTGAGCACGTATCCATTCCATTAATGCGCGATCAAAGCCCGGTAGATAGATTCCATCCTCAAGCAGAAGCTCGTTCACAGTTTCCTTCAGTAACTTGTCGAATTGTTGAGCATCGGGCCAATTACCCCGTTGGCCTAGCTCAAGGCTACTAATGGAAACTCGGCTCGGGACACCTTCATTTTCACCTATACGTTGAAGAATTCGGTGTACGCCATTCCCGACCATTCGCGGATCGAACCCGGGAAGTTCATCTAAGATTTTTTCCCTGGAGCTGAATTGGAGAACATTTTCAATAAAGTATTTCCAAGGACATTTCAATAAATCTTCGAGCTTCGTAACATAGTTGGAAAGTTTGGGCGAGTTTGAAAAATTCATCTTTCCCCACGGCGAACTCGAAACAAGCTGCGGACTATCAATTCTTTTCCCAAGTTCCTGACGAAATTCTGCTATGCCCTGCATACTCCCAGGAGGAATTTCTTTAAATTGGGAGGCAACTTTGATCAGCGCCGCGGTCAGAAAAATTTTATGTGATTCTTCGTCACCGTCTAGACCACCCCGAACCGCACCACGTTCGGAACTCTCCATCAATTCTGCTTCCTGCGGTCCAAAAGTTTCTGGTTCAGAAAGAAAGAACAGCTGCTCAAGAAGGGGCGAAACCGACAGCTCGAGTCCCTCTTCGTCTCTTTGGCTATATGACCAGTAGACTTTTGGAGCCGCATCTGCGAGTTGTGCCGCTAAGTAGCGATCTTCATCTTTCCCTCTTCCCTTGATTGGCAATTCAGGAAGGTAGTTTAAAAGGCTCGATCGGAATGCATCGGGCAGGAGGGGATCTTCGCTTATTATTCGAGGAAAAATTCCTTTATTCATCCCAAGAACAAACAGATGCTCACAAGTGACCCCCCGCGCCTCGGTTACAGACAATAACTGAACCCCACCTCCAGCCTCTCCATTCCTCCTTAAGCCGATTTCGGCAACGGCGATATCGAGCAAGTCAATAAAATCTTCTCGTCGCAAATGAAAATCTTTTGGAACGCTTTTAGATACTTCATCAAGATTTCTTTCGATCAAATTTTTTAATTCGGAATTGTCATTTGGAAAAAGTTCTAAGGTGAAGTTTTTATAGAAAACGAATGGCGACCTCGCAGGCTCTTCGACGAGGTCGAAAACAAACTTTTGAACGTTTTCCCACACACGCTTTGCAGATTCACTTAATCTTTTTGGAGGTACCGAGGAAAGACTTTTTAAGCGCTTCGCCGACCATGGTCGAAGCTCGTACTGGAGATCCTCATTTAAATTAACGAATGTACTCCAAACATCCAAAAGAGCATCTTGACCGAGACGGTGTAACTCTAAAAGAGCTAAAACACGACGACGAACCAGTTCTGTCTCACCAAATAATTTCTGCGCTATTGAATAAGGCAATCCTCTTGCTCTCATTTCCCGGGTCAAATGCTGGATATGTGACTCTAGATTTCGAGCCGTTATTATAATGTCTTCGGGTAACACTCCTTGCTCAATGAGACGCGAAACTTCCTTTACAACTTGAATACATTCGGTCCTAAAGCTGGAAGTTCTACTCCATTCATGAGTCGATTCATTAACTTTATTGCTGATAAAATTCCTTTGACCACGGGCCCCAGAAAGGCGTTCAACTAAACGATCGAGGTATTTGCGACCCCCAGTGAACGGTGAGGATTCTACGCCTTGATCGATAAAGATCTGAGCATTTGTGTATCGAAGAAGCGCTTCCAATACGTCCCCTTGAACACCCGTCACATCTGCAAAACCATATATCCAAATAGCTTTGCTTCTGCAGTTGTTCGAAGAGGACTCGATTATTTCTTTCGCTTGCTCATAACGATCGGAACGTCGGTTCAAACCCAAAGTTCGATAGGATTCACGAACACCACCAGATATATCTAGGATACCCATGGCAATCTCGGTCACATCGCCCGAACGCTTACTTTGGAGGCTCTCTCGCAATGCGTCGAGATGCGCATCCGTTAAGCCTGCATCTAGGAGATCTGCCACCGATTCGGTTAGTGATCCAAACCTTCCCTCGAATTCAGACAACGCCTCCGCGAAATATTTACCATCGGAAGATTCGACATACGTCTCAGCGACATTCCGAACCAGAATGGAAAAAACTGAATCGCCATCCGATGAAGTTTGTCGAGAATCCGACTCCAACAGTTCTTGAACAAAACCGTCTAGTGTTTGGAAAATAAGCCCTAGGGCTGCACCTCTTCTAGAGACTAGGCGGCCGGCTAGGTGTCCTCTCAAGGTACTCGAGGGCACTAGGACCCTCAGCACCCTTGAAAGATCGACCGGAGTCTCGACCAATTGGTCCAGCCTCCGGTCTAAATCTTCCATTAGAACTAACTCCGACGACCTTGTTCCTCGGCAGAGGACGACTCCTTCGGATCGCTCAGCGGAACTGTTGGCGGGTAAACCCTCGCGATCAAAGGACGTTGAGGATCGCCTCGGCACTACTCACTTCGAGCTTACCGGCTTCTTCAACGGCAAGATGATTAACGACACCGTTTTCCGCTATCAACGCGAAACGCTGTGATCGTGCTCCAAGACCAAAACCGCTGCCATCCATCTCAAGGCCAACTGCGCGGGTAAAATCACCGTTGCCGTCCGCAACCATCATGATATTTGAAGCGTTGCGATCCGCTCCCCAGGCAGCCATAACAAAAGGGTCATTTACTGAGATACATGCAATCGTATCCACACCCTTGGCAAGAATTTCATCCGCTTTTTCGACAAATCCCGGAAGATGGTTGTTCGAGCAGGTAGGGGTGAAGGCACCCGGAACTGCAAACAACACTACCTTTTTCCCTTTGAATATGTCGTCAGTCGTTTGATCTTCTAACCCGCTAGAGGAAAGAGTTTTAAAGGAAACTGCGGGAACTTTATCACCTACCTGAATGGCCATATGTTTTTCTCCGAAATAGGGGTTTCAATAGTACTACGACCTGATAATACAGCGTCCTGGCGATTGAATCCGTTACGATCTGAAAATGTCACGTGTTGCCGATAAAATCTCCATAGGAATCTCCCTAACGCTAGACAAAACCGGCACCGTGCGTGAGGGAAGGGCGACCCAATACATCGATGAGCTCTATATCCGGTCGCTTCAAGATGTTGGCGGACTAGTCAGATTAATCCCAACAGGTTCTCTTGATGAAGAGCTGCTCGACGACCTGGACGGCCTGGTATTTCCAGGAGGCGGTGATTTCCCCCCGAGCAAGAAGTACCCACTCGAAGAATTCGTTTTAGCGCCCCCGGAACAACGTTCTGCAGATGCCGAATTGCTTAAAAAAGCCCGAAAACGAAAACTTCCAGTTCTAGGAATCTGTTATGGCATGCAGCTGATGGCGACCGAGAGGTCGGGAACGTTATTTGACCACATCCCCGCAGATCTCCCTGAAGCAGGTAACCACAAGCTCAACGGAAACAAATTGCATGACATCTTTATTGAATCGGATTCTGTCCTGGCTCGCTGGCTCGGCACCCATGGCCATGCACAGGTCAATAGCCGCCATCATCAGGCGGTCAGGGACCCCGGCAAAGGCTTTCGTATTATCGCGAGAGCTCTAGACGGCGTTGTAGAAGCCATAGAGGCAGAAGGTCCCTGGACCGCAATTGGTGTCCAATGGCATCCAGAAGAGATGCCCGAACCCCACAGAAAAAAATTGTTCAGCGGTTTTCTAGCAGCTTGTGGTCGACTTAACTGAGTACCTTGAAAAGGTCACTCGATCGAGGAAGAACAGCGAGTTAAGACTTCGCTGAGGACCTCCTTGCTAGTGGCAAAATTAAGACGAACAAAATCTCGACCAGGTTCGCCAAATGCTTCTCCTTCACTAAAGCCCGTTCGTCCTTTGTTTAAAAAATGATGATATGGCGACGGTTTCAAGTGGAGATCCCCACAATTAAGCCATGCCAAGTAGGTAGCTTCTGGAGCATGAACGCTCATTCCCGAAATGGCTTTGGGAAACTCCGAAACTACGTAATCCCTGTTCTGCCGAAGTAAGCTCAAAACGTCCTCTAACCAAGATTCTCCTTCCAACCAAGCAGCTTTGGTTGCGAGAAGGCCCGGCTGGGAAAGCCCTCCCCTGGCATGGCGCGGAATCCCACAAAACCGGCGTTGTAGGTTCTCGGAGCCAAATGCGGCCACTGCACATCTCAGCCCGGCAATATTGAACGCCTTTGAAGCCGAATAGAAAGTGACCGTGCGTTTAGCGATTTCAGGGGAAAGCGAAGCAAATGGAGTATGTGTGTGCCCCGGATAAACCAGATCAGCATGAATCTCGTCACTAAGTACAATCAGATCATGCTCTAAAGCGATCCCAGCCAACGCCTCGAGCTCTTCAGAAGTAAAAACTCTCCCGGTCGGATTATGGGGGTTACAAAGGAGCAAAATTCTCACCTCTGGCGTACATGAACTCCGGGTAAGATCGAGGTCCAGCACGTACCCATCAGAGCTGTCCACTAGGGGCACCTCGACCAAGCGACGTTCCGTTTCTTGCACTGATTTCAGAAACGGTGGATAAACAGGAGTCTGGACAAGGACCCCATCCCCAGGTTCTGAAAATTGGAGCAAGGCAAGGTAGATGGCTTGAACCACCTCACTCATGACCTCCACCCTCTTAGGATCCAAACTCCACCCAAACTTTCGTTCCATTCTCTCCGAAAATACTTCGGGGATCTCCGATCGGCGGGGGTCCAACGGATACCCCCAGTCGGAACGTTCTAGAGCGTCGCTTAGAACCTCACGTACCGCAGGGGCAACTTCGAAGTCCATATCCGCAACCCAGACGGGCAGAACGTCGGGAGGATATAAACGCCACTTTTCGGCATTTTTTTGCCTACAGATTTCCAAATCGACTTCGGGCAGTACTCTAGTCACAGCTGCAGTTTAGCCGGGATAGCCTCAGACCCTGACGATCTTTATGTTATGGAGCCCATGAGTACTGAAAAAGACGACCTAAAAGCTTACATTTTAGACCCTGAAAACCTCCCTAAGCATTTTGATGCGGGGGAAGCTGAGGTCCGCTGGGATGACTTCTGGCAATCGGAAGGAATCCACAAATGGGAACCTTCTCGCCCACGGGACGAGACATTCGTTGTCGACACTCCTCCCCCCACTGCCTCCGGTTCACTACATCCGGGACATGTCTTCAGTTACACGCACACGGATATTCTTGTGCGCTTTCAACGAATGATCGGGAAAAATATCTATTATCCCATGGGATGGGATGACAACGGCCTTCCCACAGAGCGCCGGGTGCAGAACTACTATCACGTTCGGTGCGACCCAACCGCTCCCTATGAAGATCAACTCGAGCTAGCGCCTGCGTCCGCAAAAATGCGCAAGAAGCCCCCTAAAAAAATTTCACGAGACAACTTCATTGAACTATGTCATCGCGTTACGACAGAGGATGAAAAAACCTTCATGGCTCTCTGGAAACGACTTGGCGTTTCAGTGGACTGGAATGAACAATATCAGACGATTGATGACAACTGCCGTCGTATCGCGCAATTTTCCTTCCTCGACCTTCTCGAAAAAAATCAAGTGTTTAGCAGTAACGCACCAAGCATGTGGGATGTCGATTTCCAGTGCGCTATCGCGCAGGCTGAGGTGGAAGACAGAAATATCGCCGGGGCCTATCACGATATTGAATTCGGGCTCTCAGATACTGGAGAGACTTTCACCATTTCAACTACCCGACCTGAATTACTTCCTGCATGCGTTGGAATAACCGCACATCCCTCCGACGAACGCTACAAACACTTTTTCGGTCGAGAGGCCATTAGTCCCCTGTTCCGAATTCCAGTTCCAATCTTCCCGAGTGAGATCGCGGATCCTGAAAAGGGTACCGGAATACTCATGGTGTGTACCTTCGGCGATGCCACGGATGTCGAATGGTGGCGAGATGAGGGGTTGACTTTGCGACAACTGGTCGGCCGCGATGGACGGCTTCTCCCAGCCGACTTCGGCAGTCAAACATTTCCAAGCCTCGATCCAGTCGAAGCTGAAAAAAATTACAGCAAGCTAAAAGGGAAAACCCTCAAGGCTGCTAAAGAGCTAATTGTTGCCCTTTTGCGAGAAGATTCTAGTGGTTTCGATGGAACCAGGGCCGCCTTAGCGGGAGAGCCCAGGCTGTTAGAGCATTCGGTGAAGTTTTTTGAAAAAGGCGATCGGCCTCTGGAATTTGTACCCACTCGTCAATGGTTCGTGCGTTTGCTAGACAAAAAGAAAGAACTTATCGCGAAAGGAAATTTAATAAAGTGGCACCCCGACCACATGCGTCGGCGGTACGAAGATTGGACCGAGAACCTTTCATTCGACTGGTGTGTGAGCCGACAACGATTCTTCGGGGTTCCGATACCGGTTTGGTACCCTATCCTCGAAAATGGCAACTGTGACTACAAAAGTCCTCTTGTGCCGATGAAAGAAAACCTTCCGACCGATCCCACCCGGGACTGTCCACCTGGATTCACTGAAGAGCAACGCAATCAGCCTGGTGGATTTAAAGCTGAAACTGATATTTTTGACACCTGGTTCACCAGCTCCCTGACGCCACAGATTAGTTCACACTGGGGAAGCAACCAAGAGCGTCACCAAGCTCTATTCCCAGCAGATGTTAGACCACAAGCTCACGACATCATTCGTACTTGGGCCTTTTACACTATTGCGAAGGCGCATCTACATGAAGACTCAGTACCTTGGAAGCATGCCACCATTTCTGGATGGATTCTTGATCCTGATCGAAAAAAAATGTCCAAGAGCAAGGGGAATGTGGTTACCCCGATCCCGTTAATTGATAAATATTCTGCAGACGGTGTACGATACTGGGCAGGTTCAGCACGACTTGGCGTTGATACCGCACTCGATGAAAAGGTTTTTAAAATCGGAAAAAGACTTGTTACCAAGGTCTTTAATGCTTCAAAGTTTGTCCTAACCCAGAACGGTCACTCAGTACAACCCTCTAGCGAACTAGACCTTGCCTTCCTATCAGAACTCCGAAGCCTAGTGAGAAGATCCACTAAATCCTTTGAAGACTTTGACCAAGCACACGCTCTGATGGAAATAGAAAACTTTTTCTGGTCACGATTCACGGATACTTACATTGAACTAGTGAAAGTGAGGGCGAGAAGTATTAATACTGAGAATCCGCAAGACCAAGGATCTGCAATCTTCTCCTTGCGATTTGGTCTTTCCGTGCTCCTAAGATTACTCGCTCCATTTTTACCATTTGTTACAGAGGAAGTTTGGTCATGGGCTTATGCTGAAGAATCCGGTTTTAAAAGCATCCATATTTCGTCTTGGCCTAAGGATGTTGAATTTGCCCATTTGGAAACTCCGAACGAAACTACAAGCCTTTCCATCGCTATCGCAGCCCTTACGGCCATTAACAAGGCCAAGGCCGACGGCGAAGTCTCGATGGGTCGCGCGCTAGAAAGTTTAGTTCTCTCGGGACAAGCTTCAGACGTTGACAAGTTAAGAAGTGTGGCAGTTGACGTCACAGCGGCTGCCCGGTGTGAAAATTACGAAATTACTATCGACGACACGATTGAAAAAGGCTCTTTTCAGGTCAAGAACATCGAGTTCGCCCCTAAACCAACGTAGTTGAAGAGCGGCTTGATACCTAAGAACTTTCACGACGTTTTCTAGCAGAATCGGCCAACTGTTCCAAAACAGGTATTGTGCGGTCCCAGCCCATGCATTTGTCCGTGATGCTCTGCCCATAAGCCAAGTTTTCCAAAGTCGAAGTCTTCTGATTCCCGTCTTCGAGAAAGCTTTCTAGCATGACCCCTGCGATGTTGGTCGAGCCACTCGCGACCTGGGCCGCCACAGACGCGGCCACCTGAGGTTGGACCTTGTGGTCCTTACCGCTATTCGCATGACTGCAATCCACAATTAAACGGGTGGACGCTCCCGCTTTTAAAAGAGCATCCGAGGCCGAAAGGAGCGATTTCTGATCAAAGTTAGGACCGGAACTACCGCCGCGTAAAATCAAATGACAATCTCGATTCCCTTGCGTCGCAACAATCGCCGCCACCCCGTGCTTAGTGACGGAAAGAAAGCGGTGAGGGTGAGCGGCTGAGCCTATCGCATCTATGGCTACCTGGAGATTCCCGTTCGTTCCATTTTTGAACCCAACCGGCATAGACATCCCGGACGCTAGTTCGCGATGAACCTGACTCTCCGAAGTACGGGCACCTATCGCGCCCCAAGAAACCAAATCAGCAAAAAATTGCGGAGTGATCGGGTCCAAAAATTCGCAACCCGTAGGGATTCCTTTATCCGCGAGTTCTAGCAAAAGACCTCGGGCAACACGCAATCCCTCGTTTATGGCAAAGCTATCGTCCAAATGCGGGTCATTGATTAACCCCTTCCAGCCGATGGTAGTCCTAGGTTTTTCGAAATAGACCCTCATCACAATTAACAGGTCTTTTATTTTGCTCGTAGAGATCTCTTTTAAGCGAGAAGCGTATTCAAGGGCAGCCTTAGGATCGTGGATAGAACAGGGTCCCGCTATAACCAACAACCGATCGTCTTCTCCTCGCAGAACACTCTCGACCTGGCGTCGCCCCTCCACAACGGTACTTGCAGCGGAATCCCCAAGAGGAAGCTCCTCCATCAAGATCGCAGGTGGAATAAGCGGATGAAGGCTAGCAATACGAAGATCGTCGGTTTCAAATAGCACTTTATTTCTCCGGAAGCGCGGAGACTAGCTCTCAAGTGACATACTTCCCATGCACGAGAAGCATTGGTGATCGAAATTTGTCCAATTAGTGGCAGTTTTTCGTTTTCCAAAGCAATTTCAGGCGGTGGCCCATGTTTTCCCC
>Ga0310344_10002381_pt1 | contig 14119 bp, 18 predicted proteins | sample HC15DNA20200_MG_FD_203801 | JGI IMG/M metagenome (GOLD analysis project Ga0310344, IMG submission 203801) | Marine microbial communities from station ALOHA, North Pacific Subtropical Gyre - HC15-DNA-20-200_MG | ecosystem: Environmental > Aquatic > Marine > Oceanic | place: Pacific Ocean: North... | reverse complement strand
CACCAGACAATACTGACCCGATGACATAGCCTAATAGAAACGCTACGATTGACCAGCAGGGCCCTCTCCACAAGACCACAAATAGGCTACAATCCCGCGCTGCTAAACCTTTAGTAATTATGCTCTGATCCATTATGTGAAGTAATGAAAAACCTACAATACAAACGTCTACTTTTTGAAAACCCCAACCTTTTGGGCTTCGGATGTCTCATGACATTTTATTCTAGTATCGGCCAGACATTCTTGGTCGGAGTATTTGGCCCAGCAATCCAATCTGATTTCAACCTGAGTCACACCACTTGGGGAACAATGTACATGATAGGCACGCTTGCCAGCGGAGTAGTGTTGACCTGGTCTGGCGGCCTAATTGATCGAGTCAGATTACCAGTGTACGCGCTTTCTGTCTGTGGTCTCATAGTCACGGCATGTGGATTGACAGCATTCGTTTCAGGGCCCGTTGGATTAGTACTATGCATATTCCTGTTACGGCACTCTGGACAGGGACTCGCCTACCACACGGCAATGACCAGCATGACTAGATATTTTGTCAATAACCGAGGTAGGGCAATTTCTATAGCATCATTAGGAGACGCTGCCGGGCAAGCTATCCTGCCATTCCTGGCTCTGGCTAGTATCTCTGCTATAGGTTGGCGATGGACCTATGGGTGGTTCGGCATAATAATCGCAATAACAAGTATTCCAACCATATTACGACTACTTCGAGGGTGGGTTCAATTACACAAGACGCACCTCAAACGCTTTGCTGTCAAAGACAGAAAAGATAGCGAAGAAAATAACACATCAAGTTGGAGCCGCCAGCAAGTGCTCCGGGACCCACGGTTTTACCTAATGTTGCCGGGGTTGGTTGCACCGGGCTTTATAGGCACCGCTTTGTTCTTCAATCATCTCAATATCGCTGATGCCAAAGGGTGGGAAGCCAGTTGGGTCACTGGAAATTACGTAATATACGCAGTGGTTATAGTGATCTCTCAGCTTGCATCCGGGGCTCTCGTGGACCGGTTCAGTGCGAGCAGTGTAGTTCAGTGCATGTTGATACCATTAGTGGTAGGTTTAGTAATTATCGGTTTTGCCGATCACCATCTCTGGTTCGTCCCCTACATGATAATTCTAGCCATACACTGGGGCATGGCATCAAATTCCACAATTGCTATATGGCCACAACTGTACGGCGTTGGTCACTTAGGTGCAATCAAGAGTATGCATTTTGCCCTGACCGTCATCTTTTCTGCATTTGGGCCCGTGATCTTTGGAATTCTAATAGACCTGGAATTTTCAATCAGAAACATCTGTTTACTAGCCGCCACTTGTGCGATTTTGTGTAATGTGGTACTCGTCCTAACACTCAGAACGGTCAAAAAAGAGCACGGCCAATTTGCTGGTTAACCTCCCTGCAAGACGTCAGGTTTGCGCTCGCTCATATTGCCATCAGAAAACGTGGTGGCGACATAATATTCTCGATCCACAGGCAATGCTTGCCGAATCGCTAGGAGCAGGTGTATAGTAATCGTATATCAGAGCATAGAGTAAATAACAAAATGTTAGCAATAATTTCTCCTTCCAAAACTCAAGATTTTTCACCATGTGATATAAACTCTTTCACACAGTCTCGACAACTAAGTCACACCCAAGAATTAGTTGATATCTTAAAGAATAAAACCCAGAGACAAATTTCAAAACTTATGTCTCTCAGTGAAAAATTGTCAAAGCTAAATTTTGATCGCTTTCAAACATTTCAGACACCTTTCTCGTTAGACAATGCCAAGCAAGCTTTATTGGCTTTCAAAGGGGACGTATACAACGGTATTAATGCATCTTCACTTTCTGTTAAAGATCTTGAGTTTGCACAAAAGAATATACGCATACTTTCGGGTTTATATGGTGTTCTTAGGCCGCTCGATTTGATACAACCCTATCGCTTGGAAATGGGGACAAAGCTCGGTAATGTTCAAGGCAACAATCTATATGATTATTGGGGGAGTGGCATTAGTGAAATCTTGAATGAAGATGAAGAAGAATCGATTGTCAACCTAGCATCCAACGAATATTTTAGAGCTATTGACAAAAAAATACTTAAAGCTCAGATACTGGATATTGTTTTTAAGGAAAAGAAAAACGACACTTATAAAGTCATTGGCATTTATGCCAAGCGAGCAAGAGGGCTAATGATTAATTACATTATCAGAAACCGTTTGACCGATACTGAGATCCTCAAAGACTTTTCTGACGAGGGATACCAATATAATCAGGAATTATCTGATGATTCGACATGGGTTTATGTTAGAGACTAGCACAACCAGTTGTTGTAGACCGGATACGCAGCCGGGGAGCGTGGTGCTGTTAGCCGTTAAAAGAAAAAGCCGCCAATAAGATTGACGGCATAGTCGCCCTAGCAATGGCTAGCTTAGAGGCGGTTCGGCAAGGCAGTGAGACATCCCTCGTCTTGGCGGCGTTCTGATGGTCTGTTTAGTAGTCAATCAACACCGCCCCTGCTGCTACAGGGTCGAAGCCTTCAGGCCACTTTGTTTCGCTGTTGTACTCGGCCCTCCTAAGGTCGGCCCCATTGAGGTTGGCATTGCTCAGGTTGGCCTTCCTAAGGTCGGCCCCGGTCATGTTAGCCCCTCTCAGGTCGGCACCACTCAGGTTGGCTCCCCGCAACGACAGGAGTTTGTTCGATTGTATGGAGTCGTTGATTAACTGAAAGATGACTTCTTGCGAAAGTGGGGCCTCAGTCGAAATTGCTGTTGGGGTTATAGGACCGTTCACTAGCTGATAGATGACTTCTCCGGGTATGGAATTTTGCGAAAGTGGAGCTGGTGTTGGTGGCTCCGGCCATCCCGGTATCGGCGTCAGCGTTGGCGTTAGGATAGGCGTTGGTATAGGTGTTGGCGAGGCAAAGATGCCCACGATACCTTGCGAGTTTCCGATAGCAATTCCAACGATAAGGGTAAGCCCAAGAACTAGAAGACACAAAGTGACCAGAACCCATAGAGGAATAGACACCGTGCGGCTTTGTTTGCGAGGTTCTCCGTTAATCACGACCGTTATTCCACTACCAGTATACGTTGGTCATCCGTTCGAGGTGATAGCTGCGTTCTGATGTTGTATTGCTACTGGTCTTTCTGGTAGTTCCGTCTAACAATGGCTCTAACAATGGCAGTGACGGGCCATAGGAATATAATCAAAACGCCAATACGCTCGCCAAATTCCCAGTTATTTCTGTACAGGTCAAGCGCCACAAAAGCAAACGCACCCACTATAGCAATCGAGATAGATGACTTCTTGAGCCCCTGGATTCTGGCAACGACAACACCGGGGTCTTTGGCGGGTTTTACTGGTCTTGGGGCTGGCCGTGATAGGGTCGAGGCAGCGCTGCCGCAACTGCTGCAGACACTATCTTCCGGTTGAAGTTTGCCGCCACATTTTCTGCAGAACATAGTTAGCCGCCTACTACCAGTATACGCCAACTATGCCCATGCGAAATGAGTTTTGATGCCGAATTATTACCAAAACTTAGTGTTTCAGAGTACAGATGAAGAAGAGGACTATATGTACGTGGATGCTGTTCGATACTAAAACTATTGGGGTTGTTCATGTAATTCTAGTATCCGAGCTTGGCGAAAACTAGGAACACTAAGGCGTTCAGCGACTATTGATGATGTTGCAGTTAATAAGGTATTGTTGGTTTACGATGACCCCTCATAACCCCATCCAAATTATTAGGAGATGTACCTGTAAAAGCTCATGAATTGGTACAGCGGAAACCACCAAATCAGCGACTGCTCAACAACGCGAGACATTTTCCATTTCAGACGACGGAGCACCCATGTCAAGAGACCAATAATTATCAGGGTGATGACAAAACCAATGGCACCCGACATGAGTAAAAACAAGACCACCAGTGTGTCACTTTCCGTACCTTCAAAACCGGAGACTAGCCAACCACCGAGCAGAATTAGCCAACCCGTGACCATACCGCATTTACCGCCGTACTCCCACGGAGAGCAGTCAGATGACCACCAGTTTCTAAATCTGCTTAGGAAGCTTTTGTTATCTACCATAACATCCCCAATATACACCCAATGAGCAAGACCGAGCAACTAATCCAACTCTGGCGAGAACTAAGCCCTGCAGAGATGACAATGAGTCTAGTAAAAGTTTACTGGGATAGAAACGACAGATAATGAAGCAAATAGTGACGAATGAAAAAATACAGAGGTAACACCCATACCATCGCCTTTTCTAACCAAGCCAATATAGGGTGTCGCCCACGCCGCAGCCCGGCAGATAAGGGCCATGTAGTCGGGAACGTAATTATTATTCCGAAAACGTCTGACTTTACCCCAACGTAGAAGGGGCCGCAACACCGGGAGCGCAGCATGAACGCGCCACCGACCACAGGCGAACTATTCGCCACGAAGCAGAAAAAAAGCCGCCAATAAAATTGGCGGCATAGTTACTCTAGCAATGGCTAGTCTAGAGGCGGTTCGGCAAGGCAGTGAAACATCCCTAATCTTGGCGGAGTTCTGATGGCTTACTGGGACTCCCAAAACCGGCCTTTAACCATAAGTTCCTCGAATCTAACAACAATCTCCTGGAACTCCTCCTCATGCGCCGCGGTTTTGTCCAAACACAAGTCGTCAATGTCGCTGAGGAGAAGGCACTCTTCCATCGAATCTATGAAGGTTAGTGCGGCTTGCCGCGCCCTCGGTACAGCCTCAAACAAATTATCCCATTCTCTAGGTCCTAGTTCAGCGGGTCGGTCATTTTCCGAAAATGCGCATCTAGGCGATCCAGTTTCGTCTACTGTCTTGCGAAAGTTGCCCAACAGAGCGATGATGTCATCCGTATCGGTGGCAGTCTCCGCGCCATCATACCAAGCAAAATATGCTCCGGCGTATAGGTCCATAACCTCCACCGTGTCCATTAGACAGGAGGCGCTTTCTGGAGTGATTTTGGTATTACTGACCCACAAGTTCCATACTGTATTAACGAATCCATATAACATGGCTATCGCGATAATTAGTTTTATGAACTTAATCATGTCATTCCCACTACCAGTATATGCGAGTCATCCGTTCGGGGTAATAGCGGCGTTCTGATGAACTACATTTTATCTATCCTTGCCATACCGCGAGTTGCCGCCATATACAACCCCATGAGTGGCGAACCCAAGTACGCAATAAATCTTGCAAATAATGCAACCCGTTCACCAAAATCCCCTACAAGAAAATACTCCGCTAGAAGATAAAGGATGTTTGCAATCACGTATGTGCCGCCAGCGTATAAGACGAACACCCATAACACGGCTAGAGCCTTGCGAATGATTAGCATCCCGTTACCAGTATACGCCAACTATGCCGATGCGAAATTGGATTTGATGCCGTTTTATTACCCAAAATTAGTGTTTTGGAGTATAGATGAAGAAGAGGACTATAGGTACACGGATGCGGTTTTTTGTTTTGCTGATAATGTTAGAGTCAAAGGAAACGCTACGTATAGCGTGTCCCAGATTAGTGAAAACTGATTTACCCCGAACAATATTAGAACCTGCCTAACTTTACCTCGCAAGAGAATACGCCGCAATACCGGGAGCGCAGCATGAACGCGCTTCCGACCACGAGCGAACTGTTCGCCACGAATCAGTTAGAGAAAACCATGCTTGCCGACCCGCTGGGGGCGGGTGTATAGTGTAGGTATGGCAGAACTTACGCGTGATGATGTTGAAGAAATAGCCTCAGGACTAGAAAACGCCGACCTGAGTAGGGCAAATCTGTCCAGGGCGAATCTGGATAGAGCCAACCTGACTGGTGCCAACCTGAGCGGGGCTAACTTAGATGGGGCCAATCTGCGTATGGCCTACCTGAACACAGCCAACCTGACTGGTGCCAACCTAGGCAATGCTAACCTGAGCGGCGCCGACCTGACTGGTGCGAATCTAAGCACAGCCGACCTGAGCGGTGCCAACCTATTCAAGGCGAAACTCGGCGCGGCTGACCTGACTGGTGCCAACCTGAGCTTTGCCAACCTAGGCGGAGCCAATCTGCGCGGGGCATACCTGAACGGGGCCACACTAGACGGAGCAAACCTGACTGGTGCCGACCTGACCATGCCAGCCTGCCCGGGGCCAAGTTGGCCAGCCCCACCTGAACGGGCATGACCCGCTAGAAGCGCGTGTATACTGTTAGCAATTAATGTTAGCAATTAAGAGATTGAAATGAAACTAAACACCAATGCGAAATCGTTACTCAAAGTTCAGGCCCATCTCGTCGCCGAGTGCTTCAACAAGCTTTTTATCGGCGGCCAGTTTGTGGACCCGATCGACGGCGAGAAATTACCAACCTACTATCCCGCAACAGGCGAGCTTTTGCACGAATTGCCGAGAGGCAAAGCCAACGATGTTGAAGCCGCTATTGCAGCGGCGGATCTTGTCTGGGCGGAAGGTACGTGGGCTGGCATGACCGCGGCCGAGCGCGGAAAGATAGTAGCCAAGATGGCGCAAGGTATCGAAGACAACATAGATATGCTCGCCGAGATTGAGGCCGCGGATGTCGGCAAGCCCTTCCGCCAGGCGGCCATGACGCTCGGCGGCGCAGCAGCCGAGGGCAAGTACTGGTGCTCGCTCGGTGCAGCTTTGGATGCAGAGCAGGACATGCCCGTTAACTCGGGTGGCGGAGAAGGTGGAGTGCCGCCCGAAGAGTGGGATGTGGTCTACAGGCGTGACCCTATCGGTGTCATCGGCTTGATTTCCGCTTGGAATTACCCGATGAATATTGCATTTCGCAAAGTTGCTCCAGCCTTGGTCGCTGGTAACTGTGCTATCTTGAAACCATCCGAGATTGCAGGACTTTCTTGCATGTTCATCGCCAAGCTGGCGCAAGATGCGGGGATCCCTGCTGGGGTTTTCAGTGTTGTTACCGGCGATCGTGATGCAGGTGCTGCTCTGGCGGCGGCTCCCTCTGTCTCCATGATTTCCTTCACAGGATCGTCATTAACTGGCAGCAAGATTATGAATGCCTGCGCCCCGAAGCTGTCTCAGGTCGCGCTGGAGCTGGGGGGCAAATCGGCGCTGGTGGTGTTTGACGATACGGATCTCGATCATGCGGTGGAAACTGCAATGAAGGGATTTCTCACTAACGGCGGTCAGATCTGTACTGCCCACACGCGTCTTGTGGTCCAGGATGGCCTGGAGACCCCTCTATTAGACAAGTTAAAGGAGGAGCTCGAGAAACTTCCATTCTGCAGTGACCCGATCACGGAGAAGGACCGCGGGGACAGGGCTTGGGAAGATGGAATGACGGACGTGGTCCAGCCTGTGGTCTGCGAATCGCAGCACCAGAAAATCTTAGGGTTCCTTGATGAAGCTAAGGCAGTGGGTGTCGAGGTTGTAACGGGTGGCGGTGTTCCAGATGTCGAAGCTGTTGGTAATTCTGGCGGGTATTTCATTCAGCCGACAGTCCTGACAAACGTGGCGCGTGATTCAGACGTGTGGCAAAAGGAAGTTTTTGGTCCTGTTCTCTCGGTGCGCTCGTTCTCGACTGAGCAAGAGGCGGTGCAAGAGGCAAATTCCACAGCCTTTGGGCTGGCATCTACGGTCATGTCGGCGGACCCAGCCAAGGCAATGCGGGTTGCCAACCGAATTCGCGCAGGCGCCGTTTACGCTACCTCGACGGGAGAAGGAATTTTGGCGGAGCACCCTGCGGTGTCGCGCGGCGGCTTTGGTTGCTCAGGCGTCGGTCGGGAGCTTGGGATTGGTGGCTTACACGAATACACAGAGCTAAAGAGCGTCAATTACACAGGCTTTTCGCTTGCCGATGCCAAGAAACAAAATACCGGTTAGACGAAAAGGGGGAGGTAGAAACCTCTGCTTTACCAAGTAGAGCAAGTATTAGGTCCTGCCAACACTTTGAACGAAGTTTGCATAAGTAGCATACGCAAAGCTAAACACGAAGTACGCCGCTAAGATAGAAAACAGACATGAAATTGTAAGGCGAATGACGCTGTAGGCAGAATTCTCTAAGCAAGGCCGCAAGAAGTACGCGGATGCGGTTTTTTGTTTTGCCAACAATAACACTCGAAATCAGCACGCTACCTATAGCGTGTCCTTCTTTTGAGACAACTAATCCACTAGTAAGAATCTTCCGTAAACGCTTTAATTTACCCCAGCGCAGAGGTGGTCGTGTAGTCCATACTGACCAGGTGCGTGCTGTTCTATAATCCCAACCCACGCTGTTAATGCCTTAGAAACTGTACTCTGATGTGTGATATGACGTAATGAGAAACTCGCAATACAAACGTCTATTTTTTGAGAATCGCAACCTGCTTGGCTTCGGATGTCTCATGACATTTTATTCGAGTATCGGTCAAACTTACATGGTGGGAGTATTTGGCCCGTCAATCCAGGATGATTTCGGCCTGAGTCACACCACTTGGGGAACAATGTTCATGATTGGCACGCTTGCCAGCGGAGCAGTACTGACCTGGTCTGGTAGCCTAATTGATCGAGTCAGATTACCGGTGTACGCGCTTTCTGTCTGTGGTCTCATAGTCTCTGCCTGTGGATTAACGGCATTAGTGTCGGGACCCATCGGACTAGTACTATGCATATTCCTGTTACGGCACTCTGGACAGGGACTCGCCTCCCACACAGCAACCATCAGTATGACTCGGTATTTTGTCAGGAATCGAGGCAGGGCAATTGCTATAGCATCATTAGGCGGAACTGCCGGAAAGGCTATCCTGCCATTCCTGACGCTTGTTAGCATCACTGCTATAGGTTGGCGGTGGACCTACGGATGGTTCGGCATAATTATCGCAATAACAAGTATTCCAACTGTATTGCGATTGCTTCGAGGATGGGTTCAATTACACAAGACGCACCTCAAACGCTTTGCTGTCAAAGACAGCGAAGACAATAGCGCCTCAAGTTGGAACCGACAGCAAGTACTCCGAGACCCACAGTTCTACCTCATGTTACCGGGATTGCTTGCACCGGGTTTTATAGGAACCGCATTGTTCTTCCATCATCTCAATATAGCTGTTTCCAAAGGGTGGGAAGCCAGTTGGATCACTGGCAATTACGTGATATACGCAGTGGCTATAGTGTTCTCTATGCTTGCATCCGGTGCTCTCGTGGACCGTTTCAGCGCGAGGAGTGTAATTCAGTTTATGTTGATACCATTGGTGGCAGCTCTAATAATTATCGGTTTTGCCGAACACCACCTCTGGTTCATCCCCTACATGATAATGATAGGCATAAACTTTAGCATGGTGGCAAATTCCACAAGTGCTATATGGCCAGAGCTCTACGGCGTTGGTAACTTAGGCGCAATCAAAAGTATGCATTCTGCCTTAGCTGTCGTCTCTTCTGCATTTGGGCCCATGATCTTTGGGATTCTAATAGACCACGAACTATCCATTAGAAACATCTGTTTACTGGCTGCCACGTATACGTTTTTGTGTAATGTGGTGCTCGTTCTAACAGTTAGAACTGGCAAAAAGATGGGCGTTTCTAGCGTGCCAGAAGGATGATAGAACCGACTCCATCGCCAGACCTAAGGGTAATTTCGGGAACAAACACAACAGTACCGCTGCACTTTTACAACAAGAGAGACGGGCCGTGCAGGTGTGCTAAGCACCCCCACGACCCTAACCCAAACGCTGTACCGTTAGCGCAGGGCTAAGCAAGATTCTATCAGACTTACTCTGCGCAAGTCCTTTTTTTTGTTGCCTAGAATCTGGGCATACGGAAAGTACGCGGATGCAGTGTTTTGTTTTGGCGATAATGTTAGCGCTAAGGTGCACGGTACGTATAGCGTACACTCCATTAGTGAAAACTGATTTACCCCGAACAATATTCAGAACCTGCCTAACTTTACCCCGCAAGAGAACACGCCGCAACATCGGGAGCGCAGCATGAACGCACTCCCAACCACCGCTGATCACTAATTTTCAGTGTTGTCCGAGGAATTGATAATATATAGAAAATAATATGGGCCAAGAGATGCTTCATGTAGAGGCATGGCAACCTTACGCCAATCTACGCCAATTCCATTGAGGATGTCGTCGTAATTCCAGAGACAGGAATTCTCTGAGAAACGTCTCCCTTCACCATGAATATACCCATAATCCTTTAGGATATTACCAGTACGCACAAAATGATATATGATTTTTACGAGTTTCTCCGATTGTGTTAGCGCCTGTTTTAGTCCCTGAGGTGGCACGAAACCTTCAATCACTTTCTCGCTACCGGCATTTATAACTGAATCCCTATCCATGCCAGAGTAATCACCATGAGCGCCCTCGATAAATGGCTCGAGCAGCAAGGTTGTTTTTGAAATCCTCACCAGTCTATTAATGACCTCTTCCACAATGTCAGATACTGGAATGTGGTCCAAGACAGAGATTGTGAACGCCAAGTCAAACTCATCGCGTGAAAACCGAGCTAGCTCGGTTTCATCTCCAACAATACCAGTGTAATTAGGATATTCTTCTGCCATATCCATGACCCACTCATTGAGATCAATGCCAACAGCGCGTGCACTAGGCAATCTATCTAAGAGAAATTGTAAATTCCCCCCCCACGAACATCCGAACTCCAACACGTGTTTTACGGAACTCAACTGGTGTTCATGAATAGCGTTAAAGATAATCTCGGCGTGTTCACACCCACACCAATGGTTACGCCAATATTTCTTAGCTTTCCGCAATTTCAGTTGATTCCGTATTGTCATCATAAAATGATACCAGTAAGATTAGTGAATTCATCTCTAAAATATACACCCAATGAGCAAGACCGCACAACTCATCCAACGCTGACCCAGCCTGTCTCCAGCAGATTGGGCTGAGAGTGAATACGGCTGGATACTTCCGAGTGGTGAGCCTATCGCCCTGGCCGAATGGAAGATGTCACAACCGCTGACCTACTGGATTACGAAATAATGAGGTAATTCAGATGATAAAAACGAAAAATCCCCGAATTAGAGGCGGGGATTTTTCTACAAGATTCTCTGGCTCAGAGAACTCAACAATTGTATCACAGGATGAACGAGACACACCGTTTGGCGCAGAGAAAATCGTGGTGCTTAAAAAGCAACCACCCGGCGGCGACCGGGCGGAAGTTACATCTTAACATCTTGGTGGATGTCTAACGAATATTCTAACACGAAGTTTGCAGAAAGGGCAGCAATTGGATGGCGTACAAAAACAGCAGCTAGACCGACATCAATAATCAAAGATTGAATTCAGCATTAATGTTGCAACTCTTTGGTTGATTTCGTGTGGTACGGGTTGCGCACCCTTGCCGAGTTCTACATGGTCCTGTGCAATACGTTTGATGGCAAGAGCCTGAAGCGCCAGGCCCATGTCCATATTCTCAGCTGGATTACCTTTACCTCCAGCAAGATTGATCATCTCCCCTTCTGCAAGCAAGAATATTTCATTGCCATTTGGTAAAACAAACTTATCGATACCATCAACAAGACGTTCCTCAGCTTTTGCAATATTCTTTAGTCCTGAAAGGTCAAATTCGGTTGAAAAGTGTCCAGCATTCGCCAGAACAGCTCCATTGGACATCTTCATCATGTGTTTCGCCGTCAAAACTCCGGATTGACCAGTAGCAGTGATGAAGGCCTCACCCCATGTCAAGGTGTCTTCAAGGTCTTTTACTTCTATTCCAAGCATCGCAGCTTCTAGAGCTCTCACTGGATCAATTTCTACCACCGTCACCCTGCCACCAAAATGTTTCAGTGCCTTAGCAATACCTCTACCACAATGTCCATAGCCCACTACAACAAATCGCTTGCCGGGAACCATAAGGTTTGTGACGCGCAAGAAACCTTCGACCGTTGTCTGTCCCACACCGTGCTCATTCTCTACAATTCGCTTGAGTGGGCTATCATTTATAACAATCACCGGAAAAGATACTCGACCGCGCAACTCGCTACGAAGACGATGAGCCCCCGAGGTAGTTTCTTCTGTTCCACCTATCACACCATTGGCAGAAAATTCCTCGATCAGTGTGGCCGTAAGGTCCGCACCATTGTCCATTAGCAATTGAGGCTGATGGCGCAACACATCTCGAATGTTCTCAAGATGTTCTGTGCGCTTATCTCGGCTGCATCCGTAAACAGATATCCCAGTGTTTGCTAAAGCTATTGCCACATCGTCCTGCGTGGTACCCGGACTTCCAGTCACTGCCACCTTAGCCCCACCTGCCTGCAAGACGCGTAACAGGCCTGCTGTCTTCGGCTCAACATGCAGACACATACCGATCGTGAGTCCCTTGAGCGGCTTTTCACGCTCGAACTCTTCACAAAGCATGTTAAGGACTCGAAGACGAGGGAAGATCCAGTCCAATTTCCGGACTCCTTGCTCTAGCATCTCACTGGATACAATTTCGAGGTTCATCCGTATCTCCTTCCCCCTCATTCATGAATTGCTCCACAAACTCTTCCACAAAGTAATACGTACAAGCCACCGAAAGCACTTTACTTTACCCCGTAAAAGAATACGCCGCAACACTGGGAGCGTATCATGAACGCACCCCCACCACAGGCCATGCTTGCTGACCCACTGTGGGCGTTTTGATTGGCTGTTCTATCGTGACAGGGCGATGATAGAACCGACACCCAACCCCAAACCCAGCAGTTTTGTCGCAGTCACTGGTTCGCTATATACGATGATTGAGAGTCCGGCAGACACGACCATTCCCAACCCGACAAGCGGAAAGATTATGCTGCCTTGTCCTCCTAATCGAAATGCAAGCAAAAGGGAAAAGACACTTATTGCGCCAAAGACGCCTGCCAGTAATCCAACTCCCATCATCTTGGGTGACAAGGAAAATGAATGTTTCTGAACGAAATGCATGAGTATCATCATAAGAGCAAAAGCAGGAACCGAGGCCAGCGCAAAACTAGGGCCGTACACTCCGTTTTCTGCACCAATTTTCCGCATGAATTGCTCCAGTCCAATAGTAACAAGAGCTAGAAGGCCAAGCATAAAAGGTATGTTCATGTTATCTCCAATCCTAAACGTGAGTATAAAAATTTGTATAACAAAAAGCCACCAATAAGATTGACGGCATAGTTGCTCTAGCGACATCTAGTTTAGAGGCGGTTTGGCAAAGCAGTGAGACACCCCTAATCTTGGCGGCATTCTAATGGGCTATATTCTATCTATTTTTGCGCTTCCGCAATAACGAAAGTAATAACCAACCAGTGAAGATGACCAAAACAAATGCAACAATTGAGGTTGGGAGAAACTCCTGCCGCGCCGAAACTAAGATGACCATAGAAACGATGAATACTAAAACAGCGGCGATGAGCTCAAGGAATAACCTCATGATGCTAGCAGTATACGTGAGTCAGACGTATCACATGTAGTAGGGATGACACATGCAGTCGATAACGAAGTTCGCAGACGTTGCAGCCCGAAGCTAAACATGGAAAACAGGCGTGAAGTTGTAAGACGAATAGGCTTCAGGCCGATTCCGTTAGGCAGGGCCGCAATCCGGGAGGTGGAGCATGAGCACCCTCATCTACGTTCTGCGGTTATTTGGGGCGTTGTAATGGTCTACTGAACGTGAAAGTCGTGTGTCAACCACCAAGGAGGTCGAAGAACTTACTCAAGGCACTTGTATCGGCTTTGTAAATTTCAGTGTACTTGCACTTCGTGCAAGAAACTGTAGCAAATTTCTTGTTTTGGAGATTTAGGAATCTTGAAAAACCGCCACCGGTAGCAGCAAAGTGGTCGGTTTCAAACTCTTTGTTTTGACATTTTGGACATTGCCAATTATTGTGTTTCATGTCATCCCTACCACTATTAGTATACGCTAGTTAGAAGTTAAGAGGTATCACCAGAGACCGATCGTTGTTATAAGTACAAGCTCCGTAGTTTCGCAGATTGGTGAAGTAACGAAGTATAATTGCGTATACTAAATCCGGATTCGGAGCGATTTACGCCGTCAACTTTCGTGCATTAATTATGCTACTGTACCCAAATTGCGCCCCGCATATTACTGTCACTCTGTCAGAATAACAATGGCATTCGCTTACTCTTTATAGGAACTTAAAAGTGGCCATGAACTTTCTGGCTGGATAAC
>Ga0310344_10002380_pt1 | contig 14125 bp, 12 predicted proteins | sample HC15DNA20200_MG_FD_203801 | JGI IMG/M metagenome (GOLD analysis project Ga0310344, IMG submission 203801) | Marine microbial communities from station ALOHA, North Pacific Subtropical Gyre - HC15-DNA-20-200_MG | ecosystem: Environmental > Aquatic > Marine > Oceanic | place: Pacific Ocean: North... | reverse complement strand
CCTTCGCCTCGCTTACTAATGAAACTTAAATATTCTCCATCCGGAGAGAAAGCGGGAGAGGTGGCAGAATATTCCCCGCGGGTATATTGCGTATTGCGAGATCCATTTGCGGTTGAAACCCAGATGTGAGTTTGAAACTCGGAATTAATTCCTTCCATCAAAGGAGTATTTACTGAATAAGCAATGTATTCACCATCGGGGGAAGTAGCTGTCCCTTGGATGCGACGAAACTGCATGGACAATTCAGGTGTCCAACCGACGGCTGAATCACTTTGGGCAAAAATAAAACTTGAGTAAGGAAGTGATAGAACAAACACAGTGCTCAAAGGTAGCACTAATTTTTTAATTGGATTAGTCATTGTCATCAGTGATCCTTTTATGAGCCGCAAGATCTAAAAATCCGGTAATGCAAAACTAAGTATCAAATCACCACCACGTCGACCACGTGATCCTCCCCCGGAAGCAACGGTAATAAATTCTTCACCGTCTATGGAATAGACAGCAGGGGAAGCGAATACTCCGGAACCGGTATTGTACTTCCATAACTCTTCACCGGTTTCAGCATCGAATGCATAGAAGTAACCGGCTTCATTACTACCAGCACCAACGAATACTAATCCGCCAGCAGTGACAACTGGTCCTGCCTGACCGTACCCTTCAAAAATCTGGCGCCAGACCAATTCTCCGGTGGTTGGATCATAAGCGGAAAAATAGCCTTTCGGATCTCGCCCTGAGTTAAACGGTTGGTCGATGGCGTTAACATACAGATAACCAGTGTCCTTGCCATAAGCCAAGGGACCATAATTCGAGCCGCCGCCAAAGCCTGGGGAAAATATTTGGTTCGGCCCAATTGGCGTAAATTGCTCTACGAGGTCATTTGCTTCCATGTGCTGAGCAGGAATGTCCGTAGGGAACACCGGCGACACAGGTTCCATGCGTTCGCCGTTTGCTTTGTGCGGAATTGGTTGCGTGGGCCAGGGCTCCTCGCCCTCAACATCGGTTTCGGTGGAAACCGGCGTTTCAATTATAGGGTGCACCGGTTCACCCGTTTCCCTATTCAATATATAGAGCCAACTATTCTTACTCGCTTGAGCAAGTGCTTTTACCGGTTCGCCATCGACTTCCATATCGAATAGTACTGGTTGATTACCAGAATCGTAGTCCCACACATCGTGGTGCACTTGCTGGTAGTACCAAACCAATCTGCCTTCATCCAAGGTAAGGGCGATTAATGAATCAGTAAATAGATTCATGCCATCACGTTTAGTGCTATCACCAAAGGGATTTCCAACTGCGAAATACACCATGCCCAACTCTGGATCAATTGAAGGCGTTTCCCAAATTCCACCGCCATTGCGCTCGCCGCCAACCCAGGTTGGCCCGGCGATTTCCCAACCTTGATCGTTTTCATCCTGAGGAATGGTGTTGAAATGCCAGAGCACTTCTCCAGTCTGATCATCAATGGCCAATACGTAGCCGCCTGCAATATGGCTCTCACTTCGAGTAGTACCAATATAAATAACGTCGTTGTGAATCTGCGGCGCGGTGGTAAACCAGTACCCAACTGAAATTGCAGTTTCTATGGTTGGATCGCGTTGATGCAATACATCAAGAATGACAGGAGCCTGACCACCTTCACCAAATGACTCGAGTGGTTCTCCTGTTTCCGCATCCAAGGCAAACATGAATGAACCAGCGGCGGTGTAAATAACCCCTTCATCGTAGACCACACCACGATGTCTAAAGATATAACCCTCTCTTCTACCGCCACCTAATAGACGAGTCACATCGTATGACCAGATTAAATGCCCATCCCGCGCATTGACTGCATACACACTGCCGCGAGAATCAGTTAAGTACATAACCTCATCAACAATTACCGGTGTTGTTTGATTACTAACGCCATCGATAACACCATGCTGGAATAGCCAGCGTGGTGTAAGCGTTGCAACGTTGTCCGGGGTGATCTGATCGGTAGGTACAAACCGGGATCCATAAAGATCAAAGTTGTGTAGGGGCCATTCTAGATCGGTAACTACAGACAAACCATTTTCTTCTAGTTCTACCGCACTGCCAGTGGCAACGGAAATAGAGGTAGTTTCGTTTTCCGATGAGCAGCTTATAAATAGAAGTAAGAAGCTCGCTAATAATACTCGGACTAATTTAGCACTGTAGTTAAAACGAATTTCGGAAAATAGCATCGGTTTGCTCCAATATTCTGATTATTCAATCGTATTTCTTTTTTAATCTACTTACTTTCTTCTAACATGTATTCGACTATCGCTCGCAATTGTTCGTCTGTGCAGTCTGTGCAGAGTCCGCGAGCAGGCATGATTCCATTTAGTCCATTGATGGTGTTTTGCACCAGAATTTCAAAACCTTTCTCAGCACGGATTTCCCACTCGATCAAGTCACCAACAATGGGAGCATGAGCTTGTCCGGTACCATGACAGGCAAAACAGGTAGCTTGATAACCAGCCGCCGCATCATAGTCTTCAGATTCTGCAGCAAACGCGGACCAGGAAAGTAAAGCTCCAAACACATACAAAGGCCAGAACCTTTCACGCTTTTTCATTTAATAGTCCTTAGTACTTCTTCCTTACTATATTGAAAAAATCGACAAACTTTTGCATGTGTTCGCTGTTCTGAGAAATTACTAACGAATGATCACCACCAGGAATTTCCGCATATAGATGTTGCACACCAAGTTTCTCCATTGTCGCAACCCACTCACGAGTTAAGGTTACTAAACCGTCTTCATCACCCTGCAACACGAAGATAGGCACATGTTTGATCTTATTCAATGTCTCCTCGATATTGAGGTTTCTTTCAGGAGCTGGTGCGGCTACTCCTAGGCCCGCAAACATGTCCGGATTCTTTGCGGCGATGTGATAGGTACCAGCGCCACCCATCGAGTGACCCCATAAATAAATTCGATTGTTATCAATTGAAAATTCATCACGTACTAGCTGAATTACTTCCATTACATCTTGCTCGCTGTAAATGGCGTCTTGGGGATCATCGGTTGTACGAGAGCCATACCACCCACGTCGGATATAACCAAGAGGAGTAACTACAACATAGCCACCTGCTTCTGCTTGATCGAGGAAGCCGTGGTATCCCATCAACCAATCGTAAGATCGTCCTAAACCATGTAAGGAAATAATTAAAGGTGCCGAGTCAATTTCATTGTAGTTAGACGGCACAAAGAGTGCATAGGGAATCTCTTCGCCGGTGGGCGGAAAAGTATAACTACGATGTTGAATTCGTGAATCACTTATATGGCTCTCGTCATCGGAAGCTTCACGATCGGCATAGGCCAGTGAACTGAATAGGAACAGTGTCGCTGTACCTAAAATTATTCTACTTTTCATTTTCCTTGGCTTTTGCATGTTTGTCCTCCAGCAGGATTCCGAGCGAGGGTAGAAGAGCATAAACAATTCCCTAAAGAGACGCAAAGTCCCGAAATCCCCGAGTTTCGTGCGCCAAATGGCCTCAGTTTATGGTCTTATCGAATAGTTCAACGTCCGCCAGCATCCGAATTATAGCGATAGCGTCGCGGTCTAGCCGAACATAAGCTGCTTTCAGATGTTCGCCTACATCGACTCCTTCATCAATTACATCCAGATCTCTCTTATAGTGAAAGCGCACAAAAAGAGAGCCGGTTTGCGGCTCTTCTATGGACGTGATGCTTTGAGCGTTGATCTGATCGAAATCAGGGACGGTTTTAGTACAGATTTTTTGTTCGGGACAGAGGGTTACTCTTTCGCAGAAGCTGGTCCCTCCGGCTTGGACAGTGCGAATAAATTCGTTCTCTTCCAATTCTTCATGTTTGCATTGCAGAGCGTGGTTAAATTTGTCTGGGTTGCGTGCCCTGAGCACAAGTCCTTGCCAAAGTTGGTTTCGGGTGAGTACAGCAATGGCCTTATTGCTAAGATCATTTACCTGAATGATATGTTCAAACTCTAACAACACAACCGCCTAGTGCCTTTATGAATTTGCAGTTTACCGGCTTGAAACAGAATTCGACAAGAATTTGCCCAATGTCTAGAATGATCGAGTTTATGTAGCAAAAAAGTCGAATGAAATAATTCTCATGAGCAGAAGAAATATAGTTTTAGCAGTAATTCTAGGGTTTGCTGTGTTGTTTCCGATCTGGTTATTTGCGCCTCCCAGTATTACTACCGCCAATCAAATTCCTGACAGCCTCGAAGCGATCGAGCGAGGGGAGTACTTATTGATTGCTGGTGGCTGTATTAGCTGCCATCGTGGACAAACTGAAGAAACAAATGAGGCTTTGAGTGGTGGCCTTGCCCTAGAAACCGACTTTGGCACTTTTTATGCTCCTAATATTACTCCCGATACAGAAACCGGAATTGGCAATTGGCAGGCTGAAGACTTTCTCGCAGCACTTAAACACGGAAGAACACCCAATGGCAGTTTTTACTATCCTGCGTTTCCCTACCGCGCCTATGCGGGTATGACTGATGAAGATGTTTTGGATATGGCTGCATATCTTCTTTCTTTAGATCCGATTAGCTATAGCGCACCGGAACCAGAAATTCCTGGTTGGCTGGTTCGCTGGACTGTAGCTGGTTGGAACAAGTTGGCCGATATTACACAACCTTCGCTCGAACAGTTTGATGATGAGTTAGTAGCGCGCGGTGCTTATGTAGCACGAAGTCTCGGTCATTGTGGTGAATGTCATACTCCGCGCAACGGGCTAGGAATTCCGGATTTAAACCGTGAGTATGCGGGAGCGGAAATTGGTGACGAAGTAATCGAAGCAATTGACGCAGCTGCCTTGAAAGAATGGACAACAAATAACTTCGATATCTTTCTTCTGCTTGGATTAAAACCGGAAGGGGAGTTTGTTGGTGGAGATATGAATGAAGTTGTCGAGCACAACACCAGTAAACTTACCGATGAAGATCGAGATGCACTAGCGGCATTTTTCACTCGTCATCAGTCAGAGGAAGGTTGACTGGTTCCACCGATAATACTATCTATTCCCTTTTGATTCGCTTGCTTAAACCTGCGAATGGCCAGTGAAGTTTGCTCCAATGAATAACGACCATCAATTGATGGAATAACTCTTCCATCTTTAACCAGACCTGCAAAAGGGCGACTGACATCGCCCTTATCTTTTTAGCGAGATTTTTTAGTCGTTATCCACTCGATAGGTATCGTGACAGTTACCGCAGGATCCACCGAAGGCACGGAATGCACCAAGGGTTGCTCCCATTTCACCAGTTGCTGCGGTATCTGCGAAAGCATTCGCATTATCAATTAGTGCCTGTGCTTTGGCAGCTATGTCATCCTGGTTATCCCAGATGCTGTCTAGCGCAGTTGTTTCGATGTTATCGAAATTGCTCGTATCTACCGCAAGCATTTCTGGAATCATAGTTGCCATCACTGCAATTCTTCTGGCATTGCGCTCTGCAACTTCAGCATCAAAAGGTGCGCCTTGAGCCATACCGGCAATAGGCCCTAAGTTGTAACGAATCGTTTTAAATAGGGATTTACGTTGATCGACGGCTGCTGCCGCTTGTTCTTCTGGTGTCATGTCTTGCGCGTACGAAGTAAACGCCATGCTGAACGCAATCATCGATATCGCAGAGAGTAAAACTGCTATTTTTCTCATCATTATTCCTCCAATCCTTTCCTTTAAGCCTAAGTAGTAATGCGGGAAATCAGGTTTAGGCCCGGTTCTTACATATCTGCAGGACCACAGCTGACAGTGGACTATATTACAGAGCAAAAGGATGTCTCCGCAACCCAGCTAATTATCTTGTACCGTTATAGCCGGGACCGTAAACAATTCTGCCGGGTCGGGCTCCAGTGTGTTGACCATCTTCTACAACCATCTCGCCATTAACAAAAACAAATTTCATACCTACTGCATATTGATGGGGATCTTCGAAAGTAGCTCTATCAATGATTTCTTCTGAATCAAAGATGGCAATGTCAGCATAGTAGCCTTCCGTAATTAAACCGCGATCATGAATCCCTAAACGCCTAGCGGTTTGACTGCTCATTTTCCGTACGGCTTCTTCCAAAGGAATTATTTCTCTTTCCCGAACATATAATCCGAGGACACGTGCAAAGGTTCCGTACTGTCGGGGATGAGGGGCACCTTCGCCGAAGATACCAACTGGTCCATCTGAGCCAATCGCAGTTGCAGGATGTTGCATTATCCGATCAACATCATCAGGTCCAATCGCGTGATATACAGCAGTTGCTCCGCCGCCGCGAATAATATCGAAGACAATATCGGCGGCATTTTCTGGTGTAGGCTCCATTCCTCTTCCAACGGTTAAGTCAGCAAGATTTTTCCCAGCCATGTCCGGATCCCAAGAATTGCGGGAAATAAACACATTGCTAGGATCACCGCCACCACGGTCATACAAAATCTTGTAAACTACTTCGTCTTTTATAGTCTGGCGTGTTTCTGCACTATTGATTCTTTCCAGTAGCCGGTCGCGACCACCTTCCTGTGCCCACTGCGGAATTAATGCAGTGATGCCAGTTTGTGACGCAGTATAAGGATATTGATCTATAGTGATATCGATACCACGTGCGCGCGCTTCATCCACCATGCGCAAACTGTCGACAGATGATCCCCAATTCTCAACGCCTATTACTTTGTGATGGGTCATCTGCACGGGAATATTTGCTTCTTCACCAATGCGAATGGTTTCCTGCACTGAATTAATTAGTTGTGCAGCCTCTTCGCGCATATGCGAGATGTAAATGCCATTATATTCCGCAGCTACTTTCGAAAGTTCGATTACTTCTTCCGTTGAAGTAAAGCTACCGGGTACATAAAACAATCCGGTTGAGATACCCAATGCGCCCTGCTCCATGGATTCTCTCACCATGGATTTCATTTGTTCTAATTCTATACGCGTCGGCTCTCGATCCTCACTGCCAATTACTTGCGAGCGAATAGTTCCCTGCCCAACAAATATTCCCCAATTTGGACTGATGCGGTGTTCTTCTATTTCTGCGAGGTGTTCATCTACTGGATAAGGAGAATTTCCATCATTGCCCTCTGTAAGAGTTGTAACTCCTTGCAGCAAGGCGCTTTCAGCATTAGGCACTTCGAATATGCCGCGCAGCGCATGGGTATGCGGATCAATAAATCCTGGCGATACGACCAGGCCAGATGCATCAATTACTCTATCAGCTGTGGCATTGGAAAGGTCTGCTATTCGAACAATGCGATCGTTATTAATACCAATGTCTGTTACATACCAGGGATTACCGGAACCATCTACGATTCTACCATCGCGAATAATGGTGTCGAACTGCTGTGCAATACTGACAAAAGGTAAAAGAGATATAAGAAAGCACAATAATAGTTGGTGGATGTTTCTCATATAATGTTTCCTTATACTTAAGTCTGATTTACCAGATGCGAATACGTTCCTCAGGAGGCAAGTAGAGTTCATCTCCAGGCTGCACGTCAAATGCTTCATACCACTCGTCGAAATTTCTTACTACTCCGTTCACTCGGTACTCGGCTGGCGAATGAGGGTCAGTTGTGAGTCGTTGAATTAATTCATCTTCCCGATACTTGCGCTGCCAAACTTGGGCCCAGGCAAGGAAGAAGCGTTGGTCACCGGTTAAACCATCAATCACCGGCGCTTCATCGCCATTCAATGACATTTGGTAAGCACGATATGCAAGAGACAATCCACCAACATCTCCGATGTTTTCGCCTAGAGTGAAATTGCCATCGACAAAGTATCCAGGCACTGGCTCGAACTGATCGTACTGTGCCGCTAAGGCAGTAGTAAGCACTTCAAAATTGGCACGATCTTCATCAGTCCACCAATTTCTTTGAATTCCCGCATAGTCGGACTTTGATCCCTGATCGTCGAACCCATGCCCCATCTCATGCCCGATCACCGCACCAATACCACCATAGTTAACTGCCGCATCCGCACTAGGATCGAAAAATGGTGGCTGTAAAATTCCTGCTGGAAAGACAATCTCATTAAATGAAGAATTGTAATAAGCATTTACAGTTTGTGGAGTCATGCCCCACTCTTCACGATTGGTTGGTTGGTCTAATCGATCAATCTCATCTTCCCAATTGAATTCTCGAATATTTTGCGCATTGGCGAATAAATCATCGCGAGCAATTTCAATTGACGACAAATCTTTCCATTCATCTGGATAAGCGATCTTCGGCCGGAAAGATTGCAACTTCATATGGGCTTCTTCTTTGGTTTGTGGGCCCATCCAGTCAATCTCATCGATGCTCTGTGCAACAGCAGCACGTAAGTTCTCAACGAGCTCTACCATCTGTTGTTTTGCAGATTCTGGAAAATGGCGTTGCACATAAACTTGTCCAACAGCCAGACCCAGGCTGTTTAATGCGCCAACTCGTGCAACTCCGCGTTCCCATCTTTCTCTTTGCTCAGGAACACCACTGAGGATCGTTGAATAAAAGTGAAAACGTTCATTATCGATTTCTTCAGAAAGTACAGGCGCACTATCTACGATGTAACGATAAGTCATGTAGGCTACCCAGTCTTCCACTGGTGTAGTATTCACGAGTTCGATGATGGGCGACATGGCACTTGGAAAAGAAACGTTTAGATCTTTCAATTCAGTCACGCCAGCTGCTACAAAATATGCGTCCCAGTTGATACCCGAGAACTCAGCCTTAAACTCAGTAAATGACATTGGGTTGTAAGTCAGGTCACGATTACGGCGTTGATCCCTTGGCCACAAATGTTCAGCAATTTCAGTTTCCAGTCTGAGAATTTTTTCAGCTTTAGCTTGGGCATTTTCGATATTGGCAAAATCAAAAACTCTAGCGATATGTGATAAATATTCTGATCGTACATTCTGAAACTGTTCAGTATCAAACAAGTAGTAATCGCGATCTGGAAGACCAATGCCTCCTACAGATAACACGACTTGATGACGATCAGGGTCACTGCGATCTGTGCCAATATAAAAACCGAATGGCGTGGCAGTGTTATCGATGAAGGCGCGACCAAATCCTTGAATGAGTTCTTCTCGAGTATCAATCTCACTCAGCGCAGAAAGTCCGGACAATAATGGACTTATACCCCGCTCGTCCAGAACTTCGGTATTCATGTAGCTTAGGAAGTAGTCACTAATCTTCTGTTCAATCGACCCCTGGGCTGGTTCTGTATTGGCTAGGTCATCGATAATATTTCGTACTCTTTGGTCGGAGCGATCGCTAAGCACTGTGAATGATCCATAGTTACTGCGTGAAGCCGGCAGCTCAAAGGTGTCCAACCACAATCCATTAGCGTAGCGGAAAAAGTCATTGCCTGGTTGCGTATTTGTATCCTGATGACTCATGTCTATTCCGAATGAACCAAGTTCAGGAGCTGAAGAAGCAGTGCTTACTGCTGCTGGCTGAGTCGTGGCTGTTACTTCAGTTGAAGAGGTCGCAGTCGTTTGATTTTCTTCTGTACCGCATGCAGTTAGCAGGGTTGCAATAGAAATACTCAAGGCGATTAATAACTTGTTTGCAGACAATGACATTTTAAAACTCCCGAAATCATCGTTATTATCGAGCTAAACCGGAGTATACCTGATTTGTTTTGATGGATAAGCTGCCAGCAAATTCAGAAAAGCTCTGCTCTTATATTCAGACAGACATGGCGGTAAACTTCGTCAAGCTTATGAAAAACCCCGATTAAGAGGGTGAATTTATCCAACATAAAATGGATACAAAAAAGCGCTTCACTGAAATTTAGTAAAATAATTGTGCAGGGTGTATCCGCAGCGTTACTAGTTTCTGCTTTATCTTATGGAATCAATGCACTGGAGATGTATGAGCGCTTCCGGGAAAATACGAAAACCAAGTAGAGTTTTAAGGGCAATAAGATAAATACAAAATGGATCGGGTTAGTAGCAGTGCTATTCGGTGTACTGCTGTTGGCAAGTCATAGTAACGAACTCCTCAAGCAGATAGTCATCGCTCCCGGGTCTATTGCAGAACTGGGAGTGCCGGCAGACTGTCGTGCGGATGAATTGGAGGAAGAAGGCTTGAGCCTCCTGGAATGCGAGTTAATGGTGAGCAATGTACAAATCATTTTAGCTTCCTCACCTGAATGGTTTCGCCCTCTGATGTTTTTGCTTTCAGTAAGTGGGATTCTATTTGCCGCCTTATCAATTTCAGTTGGATTTTCCTTTGTTAATAATAAAAGTGTGAATCTTAACTGGGCCAAATCATGTTTTGTTGCATTGATCGTTATTGATTTAGGTATTTTTATTCTAGCGACAAACACGGGCCCACTGCTCCGGGCACAGTATCTTTGGTCAACTTTGTTGTGGTTTTTCGTTCATTTGTTTTTACTCTTTGCAGTTGTGAGTATATCTTCTAAAGATACTGAGGGTGGCGTTTGATGTCTGAGCAATTGCCAAAACCCAAAGTAGCGATGCATTGGTTGGTTGCTATAGGTGTCATCTTTTTATTTGTAAGTAGCTGGTGGATGTTGTCGCTTCCACTCCCATCAGAAGATTTCACCTATAGGCAATTACCTTTTCAGATGCATAAGAATGTTGGCATAACCATCATGGTGATGGTTGTGGCTATGGTTGCCCTACGCATTGTTAAGAAACGGAAGCAACTCCAGATAAAAAAATCGAGATTAGAGCGATTGGCATCTCTTGATCATCTGCTAACTTACTTTCTCATCATTGCCTGCTGTATTAGTGGTTATCTTTCTTCTAGTTTTAGTGGGTGGGAAACCACGCTCTGGTGGTTGGTTGATTTACCTGCTTGGTCAGAAGAAAACGATGACTTAAACATCTTCTTCTCTGACATTCACTTATGGACTTGTTGGGCGCTACTTGCTGTCGTTGCTGTGCATATAGGTGCGGCCTTGTACCATGCATTTAAAAACGATGATGTCATCGACAAAATGTTTAGGCTTTAACTAGATGAAAGAATATTCGACTTTTGTAACCCATCTTGAATGTAGTTTCACCGGCAAGACATACCCAGCTGATCAGTTACATGGGTTATCTGAAGCTGGCAAACCATTACTGGTTCGTTATGACCTCGATGCTTTAGGAAAAGCTATAAAAAAACCTGACTTGGTGGAAAGAGCTCCGGAATTCTGGCGCTACCGTGAGTTTCTGCCTATACGTAAATCAGAAAATGTAGTTCGTCTGGGGGAATTAATGACGCCAATTCTTCCAGCAAAAAAGCTGCAATCAGAACTCAGTTGCGGCGAAATACTTATAAAAGACGAAGGAAGATTGCCAACTGGCTCCTTCAAAGCTCGAGGATTAGCAATAGCTGTCGCCATGGCAAAAGAATTAGGTGTTACATCTATGGCAATGCCAACAAACGGAAACGCCGGCGCTGCGCTAGCAGCCTATTGTTCTCGCGCTGGAATCGAAACTTTTGTGATATGCCCAGAAGACACTCCTAGGGTAAATATTGAAGAGATCGCCTTTCAGGGTGCGAAAACTTTTCTGGCCAATGGCTTTATCAACGACTGTGGCAAAGTAGTTGGAGACGGTAAAGAAGCCATGGACTGGTTTGATACTTCAACTTTGAAAGAGCCCTATCGAATTGAAGGAAAGAAAACCATGGGACTGGAACTTGCAGAACAAATGGGCTGGCAAGTCCCAGACGTGATTATCTATCCGACCGGTGGTGGCACTGGATTGATTGGCATGTGGAAAGCTTTTAATGAGCTGGAAGCGATTGGCTGGATTGGTTCCAAACGTCCACGCATGGTAGCGGTGCAAGCAGAAGGCTGTGCCCCAATTGTTAAAGCTTTTGAAGAGGGTAAGCGCCATGCTGAACTCTGGCAAGATGCCGCTACTATAGCAGCAGGCATTAGAGTTCCAGCTGCAGTGGGTGATTTTCTTATTCTCGATGCAGTGCGAGAGAGTGATGGCTTCGCGGTAGCTGTAAGTGATGAAGCTATAGATGAAGCCCACCAGGAGTGCGCTAAAAAAGAGGGAATACTTCTGTGTCCCGAGGGAGCTGCTACCCTGGCAGCATTAAAACAGGAACTTGCCAGTGGTCGTATTCGGCCAAATGAACAAGTAATGCTTTTTAATTGTGCCACTGGATTGAAATATCCGATGTCATCGAAACATTACTCACTTGATTTGACTAAATCAATTGATTACGCCTTTATAAAAGAAATTTAATGTAAGACTCGGCGCAACTCTTTGCTATACCTGGGTATAACTTTGGTACGAACTCATTAAGTGGAAGATGGCAGTTTGGTCGCTTAGGTAGCGCCCAATCATTGAATATCAGATGATTAGGAGCTTTGCTCACCTGCTTAACTTTTAATGTTTTACTTTTGTTCTGCAAGCTTGCATCCTATTTCGCTTTCGGTTTAGACAAGATTCGGCGAAGAACATATTGAGGAAATAAAAAGAGAATATTAGCAATGGATGAAGAAGAGTTTAAAGGTATTGATTTATACACTTGGGCTACACCAAATGGACGCAAAGTTTCGATCATGTTGGAGGAGTTGGAATTACCTTATCGGGTATTTCCCATCGATATCACCAAGGGCGACCAGATGGATCCCGAGTTCATTGCATTCAGTCCGAACAATAAAATTCCAGCAATAATCGATCACGAAACCGGTACCAAGATGATGGAGTCAGGAGCGATTCTCATGTACCTGGCGAATAAAACTGGCAAACTCATATCACCTTTGGGAGATAAATTCTGGAAACAAATGGAGTGGCTGATGTTTCAAATGGGACATATAGGCCCAATGCTCGGACAGACCCACCACTTCGTGAAATTTAATCCGGGCAAGGCGCCTTACGCAGAGGAAAGATACAGCAAGGAAAATGCGCGACTCTATCAAGTGCTGGAAAATCGGTTACAAGAGAGGGACTACATAGTCGATGACTACTCAATTGTAGACATCGCAACCTGGCCGTGGATATCCCGTTACGAATTTCAAAAGATGGATCTGAATGACTACCCACGACTCAAAAATTGGTATCTAAGAGTTGCGGGACGGCCAGCGGTACAAAAAGGATATAATGTTCCTCAGGATTTACCGCTTCCAATTCCCGACTAATCTATTCGGCTTTCTATTCTAGAGCGTCATAGATTAAGTCGATCGCGACATTGCGCATATTTGCCGCACCTGGTCGTCGCTGCCCTTGAGCTTGAATCATTCCCAACCAAAACATGTCCTGACTCGGATCGATCCAGAACCAAGTACCAGCAGCGCCACTCCAATAGTAGGTTCCAGGACCTTGTGCAGTTCCTGCAAGTTCAGGATCGTAGATAACAGCGAAGTCCACACCGAATCCGATACCTGCTCTACCGGGACGATCGGGACCACCGCCGATGTCTAACTCATCTCGCAAACTGTTAGTTCGCATGATGCGAACAGATTCTGGCGTTAGAATTCGTGCCCCATCCAACTCTCCCTCATTCACCAGCATTTGCAGAAAGCGAGCGTAGTCGTGGGTGGAAGAAACCAGCCCCCCTCCTCCGGATTCCATTCGATTTGGATCCAGATAGCTTGGTCGGTCTGGTCGATGGGGGCGTTGTACTAATCGATTGCGTTCTTCATCCCAGTTATGAACTTCCGCAAATCGATACCCGTCTTCGTCTCTTACATAGAAACGTGTATCACTCATACCTAGCGGTTCGAAAATTCTTTCATTAAGAAAATCACCAAACTTCTGTCCAGAAAGTTCTTGTACGATATAACCCTGAAGGTCGACTGCCACAGAATAATAGTATTGTTCACCAGGTTGGGAGAGCAGCGGAATACCGGCTACTTTCGCGACTAGCTCATCTAAATCTGCAGATGCTAAAACTGCTTGATCTCTAAAAGCACTATTAACTGGATCACTTCCACCGAGACCATAACCAAAGCCGGCGGAGTGGTTCAGAAGCTCTCTCATGGTCGGTTGCCGTTCTAAGGGTACTAGTTCTATATTCCCATCATCATCATAACTATTCAGTACTGTTAAATTCTCAAATTCAGGAATGTGATTACTCACTGGATCATCAAAATTCCAGAGACCTTCTTCATGGAGCATCATTAATGCAACACCAGTTACTGGCTTGGTCATTGAGTAAATTCGAAAAAGTGTGTCTTTTGTCATAGGCGCTTGATCA
>Ga0310344_10002377_pt1 | contig 14131 bp, 12 predicted proteins | sample HC15DNA20200_MG_FD_203801 | JGI IMG/M metagenome (GOLD analysis project Ga0310344, IMG submission 203801) | Marine microbial communities from station ALOHA, North Pacific Subtropical Gyre - HC15-DNA-20-200_MG | ecosystem: Environmental > Aquatic > Marine > Oceanic | place: Pacific Ocean: North... | reverse complement strand
GGTCGCCAGTTTCAGGGCGGTACTGCCTGGACAGGCATGATGGGCGACTCTGACGTAGAGATCGCATCATGGATCGTCCGCAGAGAACTAGACAACCCCATTCCGGGTCGTGTAATCGACTTGAATCGGAATGCCGGTGGCGTTCGCGCGCTCATTAACCGGACACGGGAGGTCGATACCGGCGCCATCAGCTTCGGTTTCGGCGCCGAGACGGAGTTTCAGAGAGATGACCGTCAGAACTACCAAAATGATTATAACTTTTCAGATGGCGGCCGCGGGTCCCTGATACTTGACCAGTTCGAGAAGGTCCGGGGCGTTGGCCTTTTCGCACAAGGCCGACTCGACCATGAGTCTGGGCTATCCCTGCTTGGTGGACTGAGGTACGACAATATCAATTTCTCAGTCGACGACCGCTTCCAGGCAGCAGGCAACCCAGATGATTCTGGGTCGCGTGCCATGGATGCCTTAAGCCCGTCCGTTGGTGTGCTACTGGGCTCGGCAGACAACATTCAGTTTTTCAGCAACGTCTCGAAGTCCTTTGAGACGCCAACCACCACTGAGCTTGCTAATCAACCGACTGGCGCAGGTGGCTTCAACAGCACTCTAAACCCCCAAGCCGGCTGGACCGTTGAAGGTGGTCTCCGGACTGAAATCGCATCGAGATGGGCTGCAGAGGGATCTATCTTCCGCACCAAGATCACGGATGGCCTCGTTCCCTTCACAGTCCCGGACGATCCGGGTCGTGACTTCTACCAGAACGCAGGTGAGATCAGCCACACTGGATGGGAAGTCGCGCTTGATGGCTCGCTCGTAGAGGGCGCATCCATGCGTGTCGCGTATACTCGAATAGACGCGCGCTTCGACCAGTTTGTAGATGGTGACGGTGATTACTCAGGCAATAAAGTGCCCGGACTTGCACCAAACCGAATAGACGCACTTCTGCTCTTCGAAAGCGGTCCTACGTTCCTAGAGATCCGCACCCTGTACCAGGACGCGGTTCCAGTTGATGACGAGGGAAGATACAGCTCTGATTCCTACAAGCTCGTAGACGCAAGATTTGGCCTGGACAGCTTCTCTCTAGGTCAAGGCAACTTTGAAGTTTCGCCTTTCTTCGCGGTCGCTAACCTTTTCGATGAGTTCTATACCGCTTCTGTAATACCAAATGCTTGGGGCGGACGTTATTTCGAGCCCGGACCTGGACGGACATTCCGCATCGGAATGGGCGTCACCTTAGGGTCCTGACGACACTTATGGCCGCGCCCATCACTAGAGCGGTGGGCGCGGCCGCATTGGCATTGACGTTAGTGGTCACGCCACTAACGGCCCAAGGGGCACGTGCTGGTGACGGTGTTCGCTTCAGTGTTTTTGCGGGAGGCATCAGCCCGGTTGGTTTTGCCATAGAGTTTTTTCGGAATACACACGCTCTAGAGATCGGCGTTGGAACCTGGTCCTTCGATGAACTAGCTATATCAACGGTCTATAAGAAATACATCGGAGGTGACACAGCACGCCCCTTTGCTGGTGCTGGCATTTGGGTCACTACCGTATCACCCCCCGAAGAACGTAGGGGCTACGCCGTGGTGCTGCGGGTTCCTGTCGGAATGGATTGGAGCTTTATTGAGAATCACTCCATCGGCACGGCCCTAAATCTCAATCGCGGACTATGGATCCGAAGATCAAACTCTGAGGACGACTCGCCGCTTAATGGTCGAATAGTCCCACTTCCGGAAGTCTACTACCGCTACACCCCCTGATACCTTGCGGCGCCGAACCTACAGTTCCTCTGGTTCATCCCAGCTCTCTCTCCAGAAGCGCTCTTCCTCTTCGTCGATCTCCTCTAGATCAAGAGGCTCGTCCTCATCGGTACTTATCTCGCCGATCTCCAGAATCGTCTGAATTGCGTTCTCGTCCAAGACTGGGACATCCGAACTAAAAAGCTCCTTCCTACGCATATACATTCGTAGCGCAGCTGCCATCACTAGGATGGTGATGGTAGTCCAGAAAAGAAGCCCTAGGAGATTTAGCATCCGCGTCCGGGGTCACTGAGTCGGGAGCATTCCAACGTACTTAAGTCCACTGCCCGTATTGAATAGGACGACTTCATCTTCAGGAGAAATCATTCCCCTTTCTATAAGGACCGGGACTGCAGCAGCTGTCGCACCACCCTCGGGAGCAGCAAAAACGCCCAGGTCTGCGCCTAAGTACTGCACCCAACGAGCCATTTCATGATCCTGAACAGCTACGGCGGCTCCACCTGAAGCTCTGAGTACATCGAGCATCAAATAGTCTCCTATCGCCGCAGGTACCTTGAGACCGGAAGCATAGGTCTCAGCTCCTTCCCACTTATCAGCATGCCCTGCATCCGCTTCCCAAGCACGCACGATCGGGGCACATCCAGTGGCCTGGACGGAGTACATCTTAGGTCGATCAGATCCTATCCAACCCAGTTGCTCCATCTCATCGAAAGCCTTCCACATTCCAATCAATCCTGTACCACCCCCAGTGGGATAAACAATGGCGTCTGGCAGCCTTCCGCCCAGCTGCTCGACGAGCTCGTACCCCATGGTCTTTTTGCCTTCGACTCTGTACGGCTCCTTTAAGGTCGATAGATCGAACCAACCCTTCTCCTCGACTCCCTTTCTGACCACAACACCGCAATCGGTGATCAGTCCGTCCAGAAGCTGTAAGTCCGCTCCAAGCGCCCTAATTTCTTCTAAGATCGGTGCCGGCGTATCTGTGGGGACCACTACATGCACATTAAGACCAGCGGCTGCCCCATAGGCAGCTGCCGCGCTTCCGGCGTTACCAGCAGATGGCAGTGCAAGTTCTGTAGCGCCAAGTTCAAGTGCTCTTGAGACTGCAAGGCTAAGGCCACGCGCCTTAAAGCTGCCAGTTGGATTCTGTCCCTCGTCCTTAACCCAGACCCGACGGACTCCGAATCGCTCTGCTGTGCGTGTGGCTTCGAGTAGCGGAGTCCAGCCCTCTCCCAGTGCAACCTGAGCTTCTCGTTGTCGCACTGGCAGTACCTCCTCGTAGCGCCACAGATCAGCTCGACGTCCTGCCAGGCTCTCCAAAGTGAATCTGCCTTCTAGCGCTTTCAAATCGTAGCGGGCAAAAAGTGGCTTCTCTGCCTGAGACAGCCCGACTAATCGCTCACTCTCTTCAATCTCACCTGTGGCAGTGCACTCCAAGTGGGTTGCCCCGGCCAGCTTCTCTGCTTCTCTCACAATTCCTCACTTCCTTGGAAAGATCTTATCCCGAATCCGACGGTGACGATGCCAGCGACTACAAGCCAAACCGGCGGTGCCTTTTCAGGGTCGGAAAAACTCTCACGTGTGCTCTCCCACGATGTTAGAGCAATGATCGTTGCATTATTGAGGAAATGCATCAGGACTCCTACCCAAATTGATCTAGTCCGCCAGACCACCCACGCGATTAGGCCGCCCAACAAAGCAGTTGGAAGAAATCGAATCGCTGTTTGAAACGAGAGATGGAAAGCACCAAAGACCAATCCATTGAGCACAACAACCCGCCAAGGGCCGAGAGTCTTTGTGCCTCCGAGCAGGACTCCACGGAAAATGATCTCCTCGCAGAAAGCTGGTGTGACCGCGAGGACTAACAGCAGCCATACTCCTCTGCCCAGACTTTCAGCAGTCATAAGCTCCTGAAGGCCTTCGAGGATCTCCCGGGGGACGGGTAGTACAAACGTTTGCAACCAGCCTACGAGCCCGATGAGCGGTAGCGCACCCAATGCGAGTAAGGTCGCCCCGAAAAGTGCCCGTGATGTCGGCAGTCTAAGCGACAGTGTTCTCTTCGCATCGTAACGTCCGATAACAACAAAGAGCAGCGCAGGCAGGAAAAGAAGCAGCCACTCTGCAGCGAGGACACCGTTCTCGCCAAGCGCGCCCTGGAGTCGGATGGCACCGTAAAAAAAGAGCACGGCCACGAGCACAATAAACCCTAGGGCAGCAGGGGGCTCCGGTACACGACCCTCAGGGGTGGCACCGAAACCGAAGGTAGCCCTCCGCTTGGCCGGGCCAGTAAGGCGAATCATCTAAGTGGGTTAGTCAGGAGTACCACTACACGATACTCAGAAAAAACTAACCGTTAACAAAAGTTGTTCGAACCTACTCGTACCTGAGCGCATCGATCGGATCAAGAGCCGCTGCTCTCCTTGCGGGCCACATTCCGAAAAAGAGCCCTACCGCAGCAGAAAATCCGATGGCGGCCGCCACAGCTTGTGGCGATACAGCGGTTTCCCATTCAGCAAATCGACTCATTGCCTCAGCAGCTGCGTATCCAGCTGCTACCCCCAGCAAACCCCCAAGAACGCAGAGAAAGAGCGCCTCTACTAGGAACTGCGTCATGATCGCCCGCTTGGTAGCACCAAGTGCTTTCCTCACACCAATTTCGCGTGTCCGCTCTGTCACGGAGACGAGCATGATGTTCATGATCCCGATACCACCCACCAGCAAGCTGATGCCGGCTATACCAGCAAGCAGCATTGTAAACGTCTGGCGAGTCTCATTGAAAGTCTCGAGCATATCGGCGTTGTTACGGATGTTGAAATCCGCATCCTCACCAGCCCGTAACCGATGTTCACGCCGCATGATGCGATCGATCTCGGCATAAGCCAGATCGAGTTCCTCTGGCGTCTCGGTAGCAGCATAAATCGTGTTCAGCCTATCGCGGCTCCCCATAACCCGGTATTGGGCAGTCGACTGCGGAATAAAGATGTTCTCATCAGGTCTCAGGAACCCTGAGCCGCCTTTCTCAGCCAAGATCCCTACAACCTCAAACCCGATCCCCCGAATCTGAATCGTCTCACCCAGCAAGATCTCCGGTGGTGTCTCACCCAAATCTTCAGAGGCGCTGTAACCCAACACTGCCACGCGTCGTCGCCCTTGAACTTCACTCTGCGTAAAGAAGCGACCGTGAAGCAGTTCATGATCGTAAATGTTGAAGTATTCGGGCCACACGCCGACCACCCTCGAGCGAGAGTTCCAGCGCAGGTAGGAGATCTGCATGTAGGTCTGTTGCTCTGGCGAGACCGTGAGTAGCCCACCCGTCTCGACACGCAGTGCCAGAGCATCATCGATGGATAACTCTGTGTCTCCTCGTGATACTCCGAATGAGCGCTGCTGACCCGGGCTAATTGTTAACACACTCGTTCCCATGCGGTTGATCTCAGCTTGGATCTGCTGCTGAGCGCCCTCACCCAGCGCTACCATGGTGATCACGGCTGCAATGCCAATCACAATGCCAAGAGTAGTCAGAACTGACCGCAAGAGATTGGCACGCACCGCGCCCATAGCGACCATGACAATCTCAAAGACGAGCATCTAAAAGCTCCTTAGCGACCTCGGCCTATCCCCGGAGGTGGGCCACCGCGCATCCCGCCACCAAACGGACTGCCTCCGCCCATACGATCCCGCATACGATTCATGAACTCCTCCTGCTGAGCCTGAAGCTGGGCTGCTCCAACGATGGCAAGTACATCACCCTCCTTAAGGCCACTGACTACTGAGGTGTTGTCCCAATCTCCAAGCCCCATCTGTATGAGCTGTGGCTCCAGTTCACCGTCGGGCCCTATCACGAAGACCGCTGCGGGCCGCGTTTCTCTTTCCCGTGGCTCTGTTGCACCATCGCGCCCAAGAGCGCGACGTCCTAATCCGCCACCACGGCCGCCAGCCATTGCCTGCATCCTCTGACGAGCTTCCTGTTGTGTGATCTCACCGCTTTGTACCTGCACACGAAGAGCCTGCATCTGGGCAATGGTCTCCGGATCGAACTGGCCACCACCACCCGGTTGACCTCCCGTCTCGGGAGAGGAACTGCCACGGGCAGCAGCGGCAGCGGGTCGCTGGCCTCCAAAGCCTCGGCGCGCCCGACCCATCTGACTGAAGGCCGTAAGATCTAGCGCCTCTATGTCCAAACCGAGCGCCATCGCTGCTGGTCCGACGTCCTCAGTGTTCACGATAGCGTTGTTCGGAACCAACAGGACATCGAACTCCTCATCTATGAAGATCTCGACCTCAGCGTTCATCCCGGGCTTCAACAGCCCAGAGCGATTGTCGATTGAAACGATCACCGGGAACATTGTGACGTTTTGCTCTACAACGGCTTGAGGCTCGATCTTCTCGATCGTGCCGTTGAACGTGCGTTCTGGAAAAGCTTCAACTATGACTGCCGCAGCCATGCCCGGCTCGAGCATCCCCATGTCGGTCTCATCGACAAGGGTACGCACCTGCATCTCGCCCAGATTAGCCATCAAAAATAGTGTCGTACCACCTGATACGTTCTGGGACGCAGACTGAATGACTGCTCCCTCTTCGACATTCTTCTGAATGACCGTGCCACTCATTGGAGCGGTGATGCTCACATCCTGCATCTGTAGTTCGGCGAGTTCATAGTTGGTTTCCGCTCTGACCAATGAAGCTCGTGAATTCGCGTATTCGATTCGCGCGCTCTCGTGCTCCTGCTGGGTAATGACCTCCGCAGTCAGAAGCTGATTCGATCTCTCTAATTGGGCCTCTGAAATCTCAAGCCTAGCCCTTGCTACCTCGAGATCTGCCTGCACTTGGTTGTAGTTGTTTCTGACGTCACGTGGATCGATTTCAGCTAGTAATGCTCCTCGCGAGACCTCGTCACCTACATCGATATGTAGCCGCAAAATCTCGCCGGAGGCCTTCGACTTAACCTCGACCTCTCGGACCGGCTCAACATTGCCAGTTGCCTCAGCTCGTATCAGCAGGTCCCCTAGGGTCACATCGGCCGTCAGTCGTGTCGGCTCAGCTTCCTCGGCAACTTCGGCAGATGAGCATGCGGCGATTCCTGCCGATCCTAAAATAAGAACCGCGAACTTTACGTTGCGACCTCTCATACGGCACTCCCAACCATCTCGTTCATAAAGTCACGCTCTACAAATCCATCCTTGAGGTGAATCTGTCGCTTAGCGTGCTCTGCGATATCATGCTCGTGGGTTACTAGAACTATCGTCTGACCCTGTTTGTTAAGGTCATTAAGCTGGCGCATGATATCAGCACTCGTGACCGAATCCAGGTTCCCCGTAGGCTCATCTGCCAAAAGAAGTGCTGGCTCATTTACAAGTGCGCGCGCGACTGCCACACGCTGGCGCTGACCACCTGATAATTCCGGCGGCTTATGCTCCATGCGGTCCTTAAGCCCCACTAACGCTAGCTTTTCCTCAGCTCTGCGCCGCCTCTCCTTCGAACTGACTCCCGCATAGATCAGGGGGAGTTCTACATTGTGCGCTGCGGTTGCTCGCGGAAGCAGGTTAAACGTCTGGAAGACAAAACCAATCTGACGATTACGGACCCGCGCGAGATCATCGTCTGTCAGCTCGCTAACCAGCTGATTGTTTAACCAATATTTACCGTCGGTAGGAGTGTCGAGACATCCGATCATATTCATAAGAGTGGACTTGCCACTCCCGGACGGTCCCATCACAGCCACGAACTCGCCTCGACGGATAAGTAAGTCGACGCCCCGCACCGCACGAACTGTCTCGGCTCCCAAGACATAGTGCTTCGTTAGTCCCTCTGTGCGGATGATCTCGTCACTCAAAGTCCTACTCCTCCCTACCTGAATCCGCGCAAGCATATGAAGTGAGAAACTTGCCTGCCGACTGTTTCGTGAACTTTACTCGAGAGCATTTTTTCTACCTGCCCCAAGGATGGCAGTGGCTCCTTACTAGAGTGTGTCAGCCACGTTACTAAATATGTCTACGTATCTGTTCCGTCACCATTGATTTGATGCTTGGGAATGGGCCTCTGTTAAGCTAACGGTTGCTTACTAACACCGGAGTCGACGTAGGAGTGGGACTGCCAGAGTTCGGACCTGTTGTGCTGTCGCCCCCACACGCTGCAAGTAATAGCACCGCTGAGAATTGTAAGTATCGCATCGTTACAAGATGTGGGCCTCCCCTTGAAATACGCCAGCAAAGACGGTAACTAGCCCATCCGTGGCACCCAGCCAATCGTGGTCTCACAATCACACCGCAAGCAAACGACTCCGACTGCTCGTCTAGCGAGGCTTACCCTGACCTAAATTCTCGAAAAAAGGCTTTTTTCGCTCTGGATCGCTTGGCGTCTTTGCGTTCTTGAAGGCTGTCGTAAGGCTTTCAGCGGAAAGTGAGCTGAGCGTTTTGCCAACTACAAGCGCCTCACGGTCGGGCGAGGTCGACGAGTCCGTGACTGTCCAAAAGCCGAGCAGCAACAGTGGCACGGCTCCACTAGATCCACTACCTGCCATACCCAGGACTCGCACCACCCAGGACTCGTCCTCCATCTCCAGCTGTACTTCAGTCACGTCGGAGTCTTCTGTCCCTGGAGCCGATCCCGACTCCGCCAGATCGCGAACCGGAATCGGCTTCCTCTCGCTATCGTGGTTAGCTCCTGCTGCTCCCCCTGCCTCATCGTGTTCTCGACTCTGATTATCTGCAGGCAGTTGGGACGGTTCTGCACCAGAATCCGGTGGTGGTGGTTCGACCTTCGCTGGTCGTGCAGGCTGAAGCTTCTGTGGCAACTCTTTCATTCTCTACAATACTGGCTATCTCGGGTGACAGCAGGTGCGGCGACAGCGTCCAGTACTTCCTCCCCATAAAAGAGCCTGATGTACTTTTTCTGCGTATTGGTAACACTTCTTACCGCCCATACGAGATGCACGTAGTTGGGTTCTTTAGGTTCGTTCATCAGCCGGAGACCTGCCTCACTCAGAAGCCTGCCACCCTTCCGATTATTACACGTGGAACAGCTCGTAACCACGTTGTCCCAGCTGTTGAGACCGCCGCGCGATAATGGTCGGATATGGTCTCGGGTTAGGAACTGTCGCCCACGCAGTTCACTCTTAGGGCGACCGCAGTATTGGCATGTGTAATCATCTCTGGCGACCAAAAAAGTGTTCGTCACCTGACGGCGGAACCGATAAGGGACATGCACGAACCGAACGAGCCGGATGACCGCGGGACATGGCACCGTATGCTTCTCTGACCTGAATAGCCGATCGGAATCTTCCTCCAAGATCTCGGCCTTTCCATCGAGGATGAGCCTCACCGCCCGGCGCTCCGGTACAATGGTAAGCGGCTCAAACGATGTATTAAGTGCCAGACAGCTCACCGCGCTCCTCCCACCACACGCATGTTCATGGGGTTCGTGAGCTGAAACTATTTCGAATCGTTGGGCGGCTGCAATGGGCCGACCCGAATGCTATAACAATGCCACAGGATCACGGTCGATAGCGAGCCTGACGTCACCGGACGGCAACTTGAAGCCAGCTGCAAGCGCAGTCGTCACATGTCCGAGTAAATTCGGAGATCCTGACTTGATCAAGAAATGCCATCTCCATCGGCGATGGAGCCGCTCGATTGGCGACGGAGCTGGTCCGACCAGATTGATTCCAGCTTCACCCACATCTCTTGCATCCAACCACCTGCGAAGCCAGGTGACCCCCTGCTCTGCTGTTTTCGCAGCAAGTGCCTGGTCAGGACTGCTCAAGATCACGTTGACGAGTCGAAGCCAAGGAGGATACTGGGGGCCCTCACGCTCGTGCAGCTCGCGAGTTGCAAAACTCTCGAAATCATGAGCGACTGCTGCACGAATAGCATAGTGCTCCGGTAGCGCGGTCTGGATCAGGACCTCTCCTCCGAGCTTCCCGCGCCCTGCCCGACCAGCCACCTGACTGAGAAGCTGGAAGGTCCTCTCGCTGGCTCGAAAATCCGGGAGATGAATGCCGAGATCAGCGTTCACGACACCGACCAGTGTGACACGTGGGAAATCGAGTCCCTTCGCGATCATCTGAGTGCCCAACAGGATGTCGACATCACCCTGCTCTACGCGGTCAAGAATCCTCTGGTGCGCCCACTTCCCAGACGTCGTGTCCATGTCCATTCTCGCGATACGCGCTTCCGGGAAGGTTTCCGCCGTTACACGCTCAACCTGTTCAGTACCCAATCCTCGATAGGACAGATCGGCAGAACTACATCGCAGGCAGACATTGGGCGCCTGTGTTTCATATCTGCAGTGATGGCAAAGCAGTCTGTGGGTCACCCTATGATAGGTCAGTGATATTGAGCAGTTGGTGCACTCTTCGACTTCCCCGCACTCCTGGCACTGGAGAAATGAGGAATAGCCGCGGCGGTTATGGAGCAGGATCACCTGCTCATGCCGTCGTAACCGGGAACGCACAGCAGTGACGAGAGCCTCTGAAAGAACCCCGCCCCCCTCCGATGAACTTACTGGACGATTTTCAGTTTGACTGCGACCGACCCTTAGATCGACGACCTGGACCGCAGGAAGCTTCGCCCCACCCACACGCTTTGGTAGTGACAGTCGGGCGAACTTCCCGGACTGTGCGTTATTCCAACTCTCCATTGAGGGTGTTGCGCTACCCAACACACACACAGCTTTGTGCGCTTTGGCGCGCACGATCGCGAGGTCTCTCGCATGATACCTCGGAGACTCCGACTGCTTATAGCTACCATCGTGTTCCTCATCGACGACCACGACACCAAGATTGGAGAGCGGAGCGAACAGGGCCGAACGAGCGCCGACCGCTATTCGCCGATCACCCGCTCGGAGACTCCTCCAAGCGTCGTAGCGCTCACCTAGTGAGAGACCGGAATGGAGAACGGCGACTTGATCCCCAAAGTGGGCTCTGAATCGTGAAGCAGTCTGCGGAGTTAGAGCGATCTCAGGAACCAGCACAATCGCAGACTGACCACGTTCCAACGCCGCCCTGAGCAATTCGATATAGACCAGAGTCTTCCCGCTACCAGTAATACCCTGCAGGAGGAACGGAGAGGGAGGCGCGCCAAGGGCCGAGACAAGTGTATCAAGCGCATGCTGCTGGTCGTTTGTAGGAACCAGATCTTCTGCTACCGGAGCCGGTTTCCTGGCGAACGGGTCACGATGCACCTCTTCATCTTCTAGACGAACCAGGCCCTTATCCTCAAGCCCTTTTAACACTGCCCGACTAAATCCTTCTTTTTTAATTAGGTGGGCCAGCTCTGCCCCTCCACCCGACGCTTCAAGCAGCTCGTAGGCCTCCCTCTGCCTGGCTGCTCTTCCAAAGGCATCCTCGCGTTGCACCAGACTCTCAAGGTGACGCTCTATTCTGACGACCCTTCTCGTCTTGGCAGTCGGTTCAGCTGGCGGCACCGTCCGGTGCATAATCAACTGACGTTTACTAAGCGACCGTATCTCGGGCCAGATCGAACCCATCCCGAGTGTCTTACGAAGAGTGCGCACAGGCTGGGGGTTATCGTGTAGTTCTAGAAGCTCGAACAGTCGCTTCTCACGAGGGCGCAGACCTTCTTGTTTTACCCGGCCTGTTAGGGCGATGTAGTCCCTAGAAACGTCAGATAGCACAGAGGGCAACGCAGCCTTGAGCGCGATCCCGAGAGGAGCAGCGTAGTACTCCGAGATCCAGCGACAGAGATCGATTAGGTCGGGCGGCACCGAAGGTCCGTCATCGAGCACCGCTAGCACAGGCTTGATCCCTTGAACTAGCTCCCCGGAATGCTCACCGACAACCCAACCGATACGCTCTTCCCTACGGAACGGTACCCGCACACGGGTGCCGATAGGGGGAGGTGCAGCTTCAATGCTGTATGTGAATGTGTGACGGATCGGAAGCGGTATAGCTACTTCCACCAAACTAGATGCACTACTCAATCGTCAAGAAGCAGAAAGATCTCTCTTTGAATATCGGATGGTGTAACCTCGGGTCCGTCCGATGCCCAATGAACGTTGACCTCACTGCGAATACCAATGTCGTCCGGGATGTAGATCCCCGGTTCGACTGAGAAACCCACACCATGGACTAGTGTCCGCTCGTCTCTCGTCTCCAAGTTGTCGAGATTGGGTCCGCTACCATGCAGCTGTGTATCTATCGAGTGGCCAGTGCGGTGCACGAAATAAGGCCCATACCCTCGATCCGTAATGAGCGTCCGAGCAATATCGTCAACCTCGAAACCCTGAACTTCCTGACCAGCTTCATAGCGCTCGTGCATAAATGCGAGAGCTGAATCACGTGCGTCACGAACCGCCTCCCATATCTCTTGGGTACGTTCGTCTACACGCGAGTCGAGCAGGCCCATCCACGTCTGGTCTGCTGCAACTGAATCACTGAAAGCACCCCAGAGATCGATCAATAAAAGATCCCCGCGCTTGATGGTCTCACCATCACCGACCGGCGCGTAGTGCGAGTCAGCCGCCCGCGGACCAATAGCAACAATGCAGTCTGTGCCGGCCACGAGTCCGGCCTTTCGCAGTTCGTCACGAATCCATTCAGATAGTGCTCCCTCACAGGTAGGTGACCCGGTGCGCACAGCGTCAGCTGCCTTCTCAAAAGCTCCCCGAGCAGTCGCCGCGACGATTTCTGCGGCCCGCCTATGTTCTTCTAGCTGTGTTTCACTCCATGCCGAGTGGAATCGAGAGACAAGATCACCCGAACTCACCATCGACACACCCAACGCCAACAGCACACTAGCCATGCCAGCAGGCACATAATCTAGAGTCGGCACAGCCGCCCCCGGAGATACCTCCATAGCCAGCCGGGAACGTCCGTCGACCAGTTTTGCTACCTCGGTCTCCATCTCACTCCAGCTGGAATAAGTTCGCCTCCCGAAAGGCCAATGCCTCCAGGACGACGCCTCGATAGAATGAGTGAGTGCGACTGGTTCTCCTTCGTCCGGAATCAGAACGAATCCGCGCCTGGTCGTCTTTCCAAGACCCAAAAGCGCGGCTGAGATCGGATTGAGGCCACGGAATTCATAGAGCAACCACCCATCGAGCTCATGCCCACGGATCGCATCCTGCACTTCGAGAACCCCCTGTTCCGTAGCTAGCAGTCCACTGCTCATGACTCATCCTCGCGTCCGGTAGACCCCGCAGACGCCTCGTCGCTACTGCGGAAAAGTGGTAGGTCATTTGTTTCTATTTGAGTCGCTTCTCCAGCTTGATCAAATAGATGGGCAGGAACTTCTTCCGGAACAGAGCTTTCCTCACTCTGGATCTCTACGGTCTCACCTTTCCGGCCGGTCAGAATCGCGAGTCCTAGAATCTGCTCATCTTTCAGCAGCTTACGGATCTCACGTGCGCGGACCAGTGCAGTGCTCAAGCCCCTCCATCCCCAAACACTCGATGCCTTTCGCAGGATACGGACCTTCTCCTTTAACGAGAACAGCTCGGCAAAGTCCGGAAATGGTGTGGCAAGATTAGTCTCAGATAACGTGTCGTCATTAGACCAGCACTCTCTCTGAATTTTGCCTACACCAGACTCTCGGAGTAAATCCTCCCACGCCGTAACCAACATTGGCCGCACCCCGAGGTTCTCTGATAGCGCCTGCTGACGCGTCGCTTCGACCGGACTTCTCAACACCAACTGAATGATCACCACAACCCCCCCGAGCTTCGTGACTCTTACAAGCTCTCGTAACGCCTCTTCCGGAGCACAGTGGTTCGACAGCCCAATCTCACCTATCGACACATCAAAAATGCCCTCTCGGTATGGCAGAGCATCAGGCCGACCCGTTTGGAACTGTAATTGGTCAGCTAGACCCTGCTCCCGGCTCCAACCCTCCGCTTGCTCGACCAAATCTGCATCGTAGTCGACACCCGAAACCGTCACACCGAACTCACTCACAAAGTAGGAGAGGGCCGCACCCCTGCCACTCGTCACACCTAGCACCTCTTGGCCCGCCGACATCCTGGCCAGCGACCCAATATGCCTCAACAGTTGCTGACCGGCGGAAGGAAGCTGGGGGTGACGGCTGAGCCGAACTAGGTCGAGCGTTGATGGAACAGCTGGCATAGGCTCAGCGGTTTCGGCTTCATTTGCGGGCATGTCAGAAACTATCCAGCCAACTACTGGGAGCAATGACTCCCTCAGCCAGTTTCAGCTTCCAAGCCCGCGAGTGCCCGGATAACCGCAACAGCACCCTCGCCGAGTCTACGCGGATTGTACCCACCTTCGAGAAGAGCGACCACTTTACCATCGCAAGCGTCTTGAGCCGCATCTATCACACGGCGCGTGATACGATGCAAGTCTTCAGGCTCGAGGAGTTGGTCGCCGAGCGGGTCACCAGCCATGACATCGAACCCGGCTGACA
>Ga0310344_10002376_pt1 | contig 14133 bp, 15 predicted proteins | sample HC15DNA20200_MG_FD_203801 | JGI IMG/M metagenome (GOLD analysis project Ga0310344, IMG submission 203801) | Marine microbial communities from station ALOHA, North Pacific Subtropical Gyre - HC15-DNA-20-200_MG | ecosystem: Environmental > Aquatic > Marine > Oceanic | place: Pacific Ocean: North... | reverse complement strand
CTCGCGGGTCACGCTGGGTTGGCCCTCAAACACTAAGGATACATCTGTGCTGGTGCCGCCCATGTCGAATCCAATTGAATTCTCAAAGCCGCACAGGTTGGCGATGTATTTTGACGCAACAGCCCCAGCTGCGATACCAGAGGCGGCGAGTCGTGCAGCATGACGGTCAACAGTTTTGGGTGTCATAACGCCGCCGCCCGAATGCAACAACAATAGATCACTTGAGTAGCCATTGTCGCGCAGTCGGTCTTGCATTCGTATTGCGTATTCACCGACAACTGGTTGGAGTACGGCATTCACAACAGCGGTCGAGAACCGATCATGTTCAAACATCTCGCACAGAACGTCGGCCGAGTTCGATACAGTTACTCCGGGTAGTTCTTTTTCCAAGATGCGCTTCATTTCGCGCTCATTGTTGGGATTCGCGAACGAATTCATAAAACACACGGCAACAGACTTGTAGCCGCGTCGTTTAATTTTTAAAGCGAGTTGGACTGCTGCTTTCGTATCGATTTCGATCTCGACTTCACCAGAAGAGCTAGTTCGCTCTACGAAAGTTAGACGGTCGCGCCGTCTAATATATGGTGCTGCGTTATCGTCATAGGTATCCCAGAGGTCCTCCTTAGTTGAATTACCGACCTCTATGACGTCTCGAAAACCTTCGGTGGTAACCATCGCTGTATGTGGAAGGCGGCGTGTAATAAGAGCGTTAGTCGCCACCGTCGTACCGTGTGCGAACAAGCTTACCTCGCCAAAATCGACCCCGAGTTTTTCGACGCCGCCAATTGCAGCATCTATTGGATCTTCAGTTGAAGGAACTTTAGCAATCCGAAGCGCGCCTGATGTTTCATCGAGCACGCAAATATCGGTGAAAGTACCGCCGATGTCGACGGCGACGCGTAGATTCGACATATTGCTCTCTAATTAGGTTGCTGTAGGTTTAGTCCAATTCCGTCGTCTTCTCCTAGCGGAGAAAAACATATTATGCGCGAAACCGATACTATGTCACGATATGTGAAACCACTCAGAGCAACCGATTCGCCAGTATATGACGAGGATGGCGAGAATTTACGTCGGGTTGCCACGTTGGTCCTTGGGATCTAGGCGAACGAGTTTCCAGGTACCGATGGTTATTAAGGGGACGAAATAGACTGCAAAAAACCCCCAAGCCATTGTGCCGTAGCCCTTTGCAATAAGATCAATAATGCCTATTGAGGAAATCGCGAGCGCGAGCCCCATAAAGCCCATTGCAACGGCCGTATGTCCCCATTCGCTTAGGGGTTGGCTGCCATTTTCTTTGCGCTGACTATCAATTCGCTCATTGACACCTTGGAGCATGCCGGCACCAGTCTCGATAAGAGTGCCAAAGAGCATGATAGTGAACGCGATCGTGAGGAATCCCATAGAGTAGGTATTCATCATTACGTAGACCGGTATATCCGCGTTCACGGCGTTATCCTCGGCACCGCTAAACGCTACATGAAAAATGAATGCGGGAACGACTGCAATAGCTGAGGCGAAAAATCCCGAGTTGATTGCTTGATCCCGATTCTCAAAATCACGGGCAACGTACAGTATCATTGGCGCGGCAATTGAGTTGTACATCGCGTATTTAAATCCAGAAACGGCCCAGCCAGACTCGATCCCGCCGGTTGCAAAAGCTGACGCGATTTCTTCTGGGATTGCATCGAAGACTCTTATCAGGAAGGTGATAAAAACGCCGTAGAGCACGAGCGACCAAAATGCCAGAACCCGCATTATGATATCTCGCCCAAAAAACTGAAGAACGCCTACCAAACCAAATACGAGTGCCATTCCGAACCACGATGGTAGGTGAAAGCTATCTTCCAATGCCTCTGTAGATGCTGCAATTAAGACTGCGAAGATCAGCATTAACATAAAAAAACCAATCGCTTCGTACAAGAACCACGCTTTTCCTAGAAGGATCCGGAAAAAAGCACGATGGTCATAAGCTCTGAAACGGCGCCCAATCTCAAATGTCAAAGATAGCACCAGGCCAAATACCAGGGTAGCCACAATCAATGCAAGGAGACCCCCGTGTGGTCCGAATCGAGTGAAGTATTGGACAATCTCACGACCGGTGCCGTAGCCCCCACCGACTATAATCGATTGGAAGACCGCGCCGGGGATCAGATAGATTCGAACGAATTTTCTTAAGGCTTTCATCGTTTTTATGGGATTGGTATTTATTTGATCCTTGCGCCTCGTATCTCGAGTAGTTCTCGTAGGATTGATCGATGGCAACGAGACTCATCTTCACAGTAACAACCGATTGAGAAATTTGTCATGTATGAGAGTGCCGCTAGCAAATCGAGGTCGTGAGCGGCCCCTGGTTGCTTCATTTCAGCGATAAAACGTCGTTTGAATACTTTCCAATCGTTGTCATCCGCTAATGGGAACAACTCTTTTAGTAAGATTTGGCTCGGTGCTAGGTTTGGAAACCACACATCGTAGAAATTTTTAATGGAAAATTCTTTCTTGCGAACGCCGCGTGGAGGTCGCCTCACTGTTCCGATGCGGACGCCCTCGTCAGTATCCCGAGCGCTGCCAAGTTTCTTAATGCGGATGGCCATACTAGTTTAATCCGCCCCATTGTTTTGCGACGATGGCCGAGTCGGCCGTTGTGTCGGCTTGAAGGGAAAAGATCCCAATTCGCATGGTATTCCTCCACATTAGTGTGGGATGTGTAAGTTTTGCCTCGTAAGTAAAGTTGACCGTTGCGTTCAAAACATGGCCCTTAGGATAGCCGTTCGACGGCGTCAATTGCACGAACCACGGAAGGTGAGATAAATTTAACCCGCTACTGAGACATACGAGCAATTATCGAGGTGTTGTTTCACAAACCATCTATGGCAAATGATAGGGTTTTAGAGGCGCTTCAGTGGACCTTTAGGTCGGGAGGATAGTTAGTGAAGCAGATTATTTCGCTAGTCGTAGTGCTTGCGCTATGGTCGACAGTCGCATCCGCGCAACAATGCGCGGAAGAAGTTTTGAAGGTTCTATATGAGGAGCTTGAAACTATCGATAGCGCGGGTGAAGCGAAGTTAACACAGTTGTTGGAAGATCTAGCAAAGCAAGAAGGCTGGTCTGAAAGTGAACGTAGTGATTTTACTCTTTCACTTTCTGACAATTCCGAAGTTAATGCCGCCGAATCGATGCGCACGGATATGCTCGGCCGGATATTTGGGTTAGCCCAGCGCGGAGATACGGATTGCAGCGAAATCCGAAATTTACACGATGCCGTACTCGAGCTAGAGCAAGAGCAATGGGATGCTGCAGTTAAAAAAGTAGAGCAAAGGATATGGCGATAATCCGCATTTGCGGTTAGCTCGTGATCGTAGTGTCAGATAAATTATTCAAAATAATCAACTATTTAAGTTTTTTTGCGGCCGTATAACTTGTCAATACGCGTCGGGGGGCAATAGACTGGCGCCTCAATAGTTCATTTAATCTTTTTTACGTTCTTTCAATCAGTTTGAGACCGTTCGTTTTGCCGGTAAACTGGCTCAACGATTTATCGCACGGCGTGGTGCGCTCGGTGCGAAAATTAACCGGAGGAAGCAATATGCAGATCGGAACCCTCGCGCTTTTTCAGCGTGCGAGCTACGACGAGAGCGTGACTGACAGCCAGGTCTATCGCGAGGAATTAAGACTAGCATCGCAGATCGAAGCCCAAGGCTACGATTCTCATTGGTGTGTAGAACACCACTTCGAGGATTACTCGTTTTGCCCGGACAACATCGTCTATTTGTCGCATCTTGCCGCCGTGACAAAAACTTTGAAATTGGCAACCGGCGCCGTAATTGTGCCTTGGAATACCCCTTTGCGAGTGGCAGAAAGAATTGCACTACTAGATGAGTTATCCGATGGCCGGGTGATCTTCGGCATGGGTCGAGGTTTATCACGGCGTGAGTACGAGCAATTCGGTATCGATATGGATACCTCACGCGAACGTTTCGATGAGGCAGTACCAATGATCATCAAAGCCTTGGAAACTGGTTTTATCGAAGGTGATGGAAAGTTTTATAAACAGCCTTTGGCAAAGATACGGCCTGCGCCAGTCCGGAGTTTTAAAGGTCGCATCACGTCTGTTGCGATGTCGCCCGACTCCGCCTTAGAGGCTGCTGTGCATGGTGCGCAGATGATGGTGTTCACTCAAAAATCGATGGAAGATCACAATGCGGAATTTGAGCCGTATCGAGAGCTGTATCGAAAACTGCATAACGCGCCACCACCACCACCCTTAATGGCTGGAATAACCGTTTGTCATCAAGACGCCGATCGAGCTGAAGAACTTGCGCGTAAACATGTCTCCGGATATTTGTTAACTGTCATGCACCACTATGAATTGATGGGCGAACACTTTAAGAAAGCCAAAGGCTATGAAGCGTACGGTGAAGCGGTTGACATGCTACGTGACATGGGACTTGAGGGGATGGCAGATGCCTATGTTAATGCTCAAGCTTGGGGTACGCCGGAGCAGATCTTGGAGAAGTTGGCTGGTTGGCGTAAAATTATTGGCGATTTTGATATTCTTTTTGGATTACGTGCGGCCGGTATGGAGTTTGCGGACGCCGAGAACTCCCAGCGTTTGATTGCAGAGCACGTTATTCCGGAGCTTAAGAGTTGGGATAAGGCTGCGGCAGCCTAGGCTATGTTGATCTTAGTGAGGTGAGTCGACTTTTTACGCCCGTTCAGGAGAATTTCCGCACTATCTACTCTCTAAGGTCTCTTTGCTCAGTCTCAGCTAAGATCTCTTGTAGCGCGTTTATTAACGCGTTAATTTCGTCGTCTTTTCCAACGGTTATCCGGAGATAGTCGGCGATTCTTGTCTGATCAAAGTGGCGAACAAAGATAGAGCGATCTCGCAACGCATGCGTGATGTTCTCGGCAGCGTTATGTAGATGGGTCACGAACACAAAGTTCGCCTGTGAAGGAAGCACTTCGAATTCGAGCCGCTCTAGTTCACCTACCAGACGTTTTCGTGTGGCAACTACCTGTTTACAGGTTTTGTCAAGATACGCTGGATCCTGAAGGGCGGCTACGGCACCCGCGATAGCGAGGCGATCTAAAGGATATGAATTAAAGCTGTTCTTTACGCGTTCGAGTGCCTCGATCAGTGTTGGATGCCCAAACGCAAAACCAACACGTAAACCTGCGAGCCCATGCGATTTAGATAATGTTTGGACGATAAGTAGGTTTTCAAATTTTTCAATTAGACCTACTGCGGTTTCGCCACCGAATGCGACATAGGCTTCATCGATAATCACGACGGAATCCGAATTGTGGGTGAGTAACGCTTCTATGGAGTCAAGTTTAAGGCCGCGCCCAGTTGGCGCATTCGGGTTTGAAAAAATGATCCCACCGTTTGGGCGATTATAAGCGTCGAAATTGATCCCAAACTTGGCATCAAGCGGGATAGTTTCATATGCGATGTCATAAAGCCGGCAATAGACTGGATAAAAACTATATGCAATGTCCGGGAATAAGACAGGTTCGTCGTGCTGTAGAAGGCTATGGAAAATATGAGCGAGAACTTCATCTGAACCGTTGCCGACAAACACTTGTTCAGGTTTAATTGAATGGATTCCGGCTAATATCGATTTTAGCTGACTCGTGTTCGGATCCGGGTAGAGCCTTAGGTTATCGCTAACTTCAGCTCGAATCGCGGAAAGCACTTTGGGCGACGGGCCATAAGGGTTCTCGTTTGTGTTGAGTTTAATTACGTCATTGTCCGTAGGCTGTTCGCCAGGAACGTACGGGGTAAGTGTGCGCACGAACGCGCTCCATAAATCACTCATTTTGGGTCAGGTAAGCGACTGGGTGCCGTGATTTCCATAGTGTGATTTTAAGGCGTCTCCCGGTGTGCCGGTTAAAAGTTCCGTGACGTTCTAAATTGCAGTTATATTGCAACATGGAGTGGTGACAGTATACGTAATTCTGCGACGCTAGCGCTTGAAGCGGTGCGTAACTCGTCGTTACTAATAATTGAGTTATTCCTCACGTCCTCAGTCGGGGCGTGGCGGAACTAGCATACCTCGCTGCACCGCCGGACGTTGTCCGATAGTTTCGAACCACCGCCGTACATTGGGAAAATCGGCGAGCTTAACTTCTTGCCACTCGTAGCGCGCGATCCATGGGAAGATAGCGATATCGGCGATCGTGTACTTATTAGCGGCGACCCACTTACGCTGGTCGAGGTGTTTGTCCAATACCGAATAAAGGCGCAGACATTCTTTACCATACCGGTTGAGCGCATAGGGTACGAGTTCCTTTGCCGCACGTTTAAAGTGATGGACCTGGCCAAAAATCGGTCCGATTCCTCCCATCTGAAACATCAACCACTGTAGCGTCTCGCATTCCGCGCGAGGTTCCAACGGCAAAAATTGGCCACTTTTACGCGCTAAGTAGATCAAAATAGCTCCCGATTCGAACACGGTAATAGGTTCGTCATCAGGCCCATCGGAATCAACAATTACCGGAATTTTCTGGTTTGGATTAAGTGACGTGAACTGAGGTGAAAATTGATCGTCGGCACTAATGTCGATCTGGTGAGCTATATAGTCCAGTGCCATCTCCTCTAGCGCGATTGACACTTTTCGCCCATTAGAGGTTTGCCATGAGTACAGGTCGATCATTTGATTCACTCTTCAGTCGGATCGGGCGATTCGTTTTTGACGGTAGCAGGTGTCGGCATGTGTTCAGCGTCGCTCAGTTTAACCGGTGGCGTAGATGAGCGGTTGAGAAGTAACTGCGTCACATCTGGTCGAGAGTAGTGTCCAATTGGATCGGCGAAACACTTTGCGATCGCAATCGCTCCGAGATCAATGTCTGCAAACACTAAACCCTCCCGGTCCGGCGCAAGCGGTTCACCAAGTGTGCTACCGTCGGGCCCGAAGATACATGCAAAACCGCCTCCCGCGACGAAGAGTTCATCATGCGCAGGTGTTTCAGTGAGCAAGTCGACCATATCTTTGGAGATAACGCCACAGGGCGCGATCACGAAGCATTGACCCTCCGCGGCATAGACCCGTGAGACCGACGTATTTAACTCTGGACCTAAGCTATAGGCCTGTGGATAGCAGCTGAACGATGGCCACGCACCGATATGGATTTGCTCATGCATGCTGAACAGAGCGTATTTTGTCAACGGTTGTAGATGTTCCCAACAATTGAGTTGACCGATACGCCCAATCTTTGTGCTCGAAACCTCAAGGTCGCTGCCATCACCTTCTCCGAAAACGGTGCGCTCGACGAAGGTGGGTTTGAGTTTTCGACGTGCCTTGAGTAATTCCCCGTGATCGTCAATAAGGAGTTGAGCCATATAAAGGCTTCCATGGTCACGTTCACTAGCGCCCATGGAAACAAATATGCCGTTTGCTTTCGCCGCTGCACAAAGTCGCTCGAAGTGGGGGCTATCAACCACTAGGGAATTTTCGTGGTAAAGTCCGAAGTACTTCACATTATGTGCCGCGGCCGACAGCCATACCCACCAAGGATATCCTGGCGCCCAGCATTCCGGGAATGCTACTAACCGTGCGCCACCCCGAGCTGCCTCTTCGATCAAGTGGATCCCTTTTTCGATAGTGGCGGCAAGGTCCATAAAAACGGGTGCAGCCTGCACGGCTGCGACTTTATAGTTTTGCTCTAGCATATGTTGGGACCTTTGAAAGTTAGCGGTCAGACTACCGTTGAATTCGCTGCGTTACAAAAGATCGTGGCGAATTGCCTAGCAAAATGGGCTACTGTGTAGGTGGTACCTCCCAAAGTATTATAAAAAATTATAATTGAATGAGTATTTGGGGGTGCGCGCAGCTTTATGCAGCGGTAAGCTGTGATCCGTTGCAAAATCGACATAAGGAGTGACGCTATGCCGAGAGTCACGGAGATAATCAACGGTGGCGGCGATTCGATCCTGGATGCGGAGTTTGCATCCGAACGCGAAATTTTTGGTGATGTTTTAAATCCCAGTCGTGTGCTTTCACATTGCCCCCCGATATTACAAGCGGCGAAGCGACTGTATTCTGCCGTTGACGAATCAGGTCAGATTCCACCGCCTATGCTGGCGCTAGCCTATGTGCGGGTTGCTGCGCTTAACGGTTGCCCGTTTTGAATCGATATCAATTCGTTCCGTGCGAACGAACTTGACAATGGGGAGGTAAAAGTGGCTCAGCTTTCAGACTGGCGTTCAAGCGATGTCTATACGAATGCCGAACGTCTGATCATAGAGTACGGTGAACGCATGACGATCACAGGACAGTCGGTTGACGATGAGTTTTTTGCGAAAATGCGTGAGTATTTTAGTGAATCCGAGATCGTCGAAATAACGGCGGGGATCGCCATGGAAAATTTCCGCAGCAAATTTAATGCGCCTCTAAAAATTGCTGCGCAGGGTTTCTGCAGCGTACCGTAGGGCGTTGTTCTAAATGCATTTCGTTGCATCTCCCCCATGACCCGGTGGCGAGCACCGGTGAAGGAAGGTTCGCCCTACATTACAGCGGCTGGTTATCGCCAGCTAGAAGTAGAGAACGCATCTATTTGGAAGCGACGTCGTGAGGTTGTCAAACATCTCGCCGCCGCCGCCGCGGAAGGTGATAGGTCGGAGAATGCCGAGTATCGTTATCGAAAAAAAGAACTTGGCGAAATTGATCGAAGGATTCGGTATCTACAACGCCGTATGCCAGAACTCAAAGTCGTTGCTGCAGCGGAATGCGATCCCGAACGCGTCTTTTTTGGCGCTACCGTCGAAATCGAAGACGATAGCGGGAGACGATTTAGATACCGCATCGTTGGCAGTGATGAGACTGATGTTGCCCGTGGATGGATAAGCGTTGATTCTCCGGTCGCTCGAGCATTGCTGAAGTCCACCGTAGACGACGAGGTAATGGTCACGACTGAGAGCGGCTCACGCGTGTACGTAATTGTTGAGGTAGATTACCCTGACTCTAATTCTGAGCAATTTGGGCTTTAATCAGGTCGAGACGATCATTACCAAAATACATGTCGTTGCCGTCTAGATAGAACGTAGGCGAACCAAAGCCCCCGCGCCGCATTAGTTCATCAGTAGTCTCACGTAGTCGGTCTTTGTAGGTTTGGCTTGTAATTGCTGCGAAAAACCCCTCTGGGTCGAGTTCGAGTGTTGAGACGATAGTATATAGCTCTTCATCTTCGGAAATGTCTGCTAGATCCGACCAGTAACGCTTGAACACCGCGCGGGCATATTCGACGACTACACCATGCTCTAACGCGAAGAACGCACCGCGCATGGCCTTGACGCTATTAACTGGAAAAACCTCTGGCTGACCAATTGTAAGCCCAACCGTCTGTGCCCAGTCCTGTAGGTCTTTACGAGCATAGCTTAGTTTGGCTGGCACAGGATTCGCACGAGTATCGTAGACTCCTGGGTTGACGGCGTTAAAAACGCCACCGACGAGGATCGGTTTCCACACGAGCTCAACCGTATTGGGTTCGAACAACGTTAAAGCACGTTCGAACGCGAGATAAGTCCACGGACTGGAACAGTCGAAGTAGAATTCGAGTTGGTGCATAGCACAAGACTAACAAGAACAGACGATTTAGCGTACTAAAAAGTCATATAGTAATGGAGAAGATGTCACATGAAACTTACTGGGGTTAAGGTCGTTGACCTATCGATGTTTCTACCGGGACCACATTTCACCATGATGATGGCGGATCATGGGGCGGAGGTGATTAGGGTCGAACCGTTTAGCGGCGAGCCGGTGCGCCAGGTCGGATTACGCAAAGCAGGACACTCTGTCTGGTTTCGAAATACGCACCGCGGTAAGAAAAGCCTGAGGTTGAATCTGAAAGATTCACGGGGGAAAGAGCTGTTACTGAAATTATTGGAAGTTGCGGACGTTGTGGTTGAAGGCTTTCGGCCTGGAGTTATGGAGCGGCTCGGCCTTGACTATGAGGCAGTGCGAGAACGCGCACCGCAGATTATCTATTGTTCACTTTCGTCATTCGGTCAGACAGGACGTTACCGGCTGAAAGCAGCCCACGATATGGTGATGCAAGCGATGGCTGGGACACTCGATTTTAATCGTGGGCGGGACGGTTTGCCGGCGAACCCATCGATGCCTGTTGCGGACATGACCGGGTCTATGATGGCGTTCTCTGGAGTGTTGATGGCATTATTGCGCCAGCGCCAAACCGGCGAGGGTGATTTCATCGACATTTCCATGCACGATTGTCTTCAGGCATGGACCGCGAACTCTACTGGTCCCACTTTTGCCGAGCATCGAGCACACGATGTGAAACAAGAACGCAATTGGGGTGGTGCCGCCTTTTATAATATTTATGCCACGGCAGATGACGACTGGCTCGTGCTCGGTGGGGTCGAGCATAATTTCTGTCATGCTTTTTTGGAAAAGGCTGGGCGCCTTGATTTATACGAAATGTGCCTACAGCCGCCAGGGCCTGCCCAATTACCGGTTAAAAAATTTCTAACGACTTTTATATCAGAACGAACTTTAGCGGAATTATTGGAGTGGTTGTCAGATATCAATGTCTGTTATTCATCGCTGCGCACATTGTTCGAGGGAACCTTTGATGAGAATACGCGCGAGCGTGAAATGTTGCTGCTAGAAGAAGGTGAGATTGAGCATTTAGGAATTCCGATCAAGTATACGAATGAACCCGGCGTGGTGAACTTCAAAGTTCCAGATCTTGGTGAGCACTCGCGGGATATTGCAATGAAACTTGGTTACAGCGAAGTAGAAATTCAGACTTTGTATGATGAGAATGTAATTTAGTTTCGCTAGGATGATAAGCCTTCAAATGGCAACCACTGAAATCACCGGGGGGTAAGATTAGTGTGGTGGTATTGGTCGCTCAAATATCTCGCCGGCCCATCTGTAGTGCGATCCAGTCGGCTTGACGTATCGCTAAAGCCACAATCGTCAATGTTGGATTGACGGCCGCGCTGGTGGTGAACTGCGATCCGTCGGATACGAACAGGTTTGGGATGTCGTGCGCTTGGCCCCATTTGTTAACTACCCCAAACCATGGTTCCTCGCTCATGCGGCAAGTACCCATGTTGTGCGAGGACGGGAACGGCGGGCTCTGGATGATTCTTCTCGCACCGATAGCATCATAAATAGCACTACCTTGACGAAAGCCGTGATTGCGCATCGCGACGTCATTCGCATGGTCATCGTAGTGTACGTTCGGCACGGGCATACCCCATTGGTCTTCTTCGCTCCTGTTAAGGGTAATTCTATTTTCTGATTGTGGTAAATCTTCTCCGATGATCCACAACGCAGCCATGTTGGCGTAGTCATCTATTGGAGCGGTAACTTTGCGACCCCAACCGCCAGGTTCTAGGAAAGACGCAATTGAGGGCAAACCGACAGAGACGGTCTCGAGTTGGTAGCCGGCGGCGAAACCTCGTTCCGGTCGATGATCCGACTCGGCACTGATGATGCCGGCCACAGTTGCGCCACGATACATATGAACGGGATCGTCAAAAGTTGCATACACGGTGCCCGTGGTGTGACGTTGGTAGTTGCGTCCGACTTCACCAGAAGTGTTTGCCAGACCGTCTGGAAACTGACTTGATTCCGACATCAGGAGCAATCGCGGTGTCTCAATTGCGTTACCTGCGACGCAAACGATACGTGCGAGCTGCCGCTGCTCATTCCCGTCGGAATCGAAATAAACCACACCAGTAACCTTGCCTGATTTGTCATGCTCGATGCGCGATACGTGGCATTCGGGCCGCAAATCAAGCCGACCGGTTGCTTCGGCGGCTGGGATTTCGGTGATCAAGGTCGACCACTTTGCCCCCGTCTTACAACCTTGAGAGCAAAACCCTATTTGTTGGCAAGCTGGACGGCCGTCTCGTGGCTTGCTGTTGATTGCCAGGTGACCGGTGTGACAATCGCGATACCCTACTCGCTTTGCGCCGTTATAGAATACTTTAAAATTGTTGTTGCCTGGAAGTCCAGGGATACCATGGGTGCGGGTTACTCCCAGCTTATCTTCAGCGCGATCGTAGAAATCTTCTAACTCGCCTAAACTGAGCGGCCAATTCAGGAGGCTTGCTCCGTCAATCTCACCATACACACTTAGCGCATTGAATTCATGCTCGCGCATTCGGAGCGAGCATCCCGACCAATGTGTCGTTGAGCCGCCGACGGTTTTACACACCCATGTAGGAAGGTTTGGAAAGTCAGTTGCGATCTGCCACGAACCTGAACTTGTTCGTCGATCACGCCAAGTAAGTTGTTCGAACGATGCCCATTCATCATTGATAAAAGTGCTCGTCGATTGACGTTTTCCAGCTTCGAGTACAACCACACCGATGCCTTTCTGACACAGCTCGTTTGCCAACGTTCCGCCCCCTGCACCGGATCCGATGATCACGACGACTGAACTATCGTTGTTGTAGTATTTCTTCATCACCGGTTTGATCGTTTTGGGCTCGCCTCGTCTGGCGGTGACGGCAACCAAGTCAAATCATCAAACCCTCTATTTAGATAGCCTCCTCTCTCGAACGAACTGCCCCCGTAGCCGAAGTGGGCAAAGGCTAGTTCATTGTTATACAGGGAAATAACGGCCGTGCTACGGACTTTTTCGAAAAATGCTCCACCGGCAATCGATTCGACAATTTGGAGTTGTCGCTCTGGACTTGTATCCAGCCACTGGCCACCTGCAAGTTCATTGAGAAGTTTAATACCCTCCATTAAAAGCGTCGCAACTTTAGGATCCGAGGCCAGGGTATCAAGGTCCTTGACCACAAGCGCGTAGACCGCCGAGTCGAGGGTGTCGTGAGGGTAGATATGTCGACTAAGCATTAAAAGTGTGTGACCTTGTAGCGGCGTGAGAGAGTCTAGGTCGAGTGCCCAAGCTCGTGCAGGTGCGAGGGCAATGATTGCCGTTGAGCTTAGAGAAAGTACACCGGCGATGGTGCTACCTTTGCTAATAAAGGATCTACGTGTGGTCATCGCTGTACCCGAGATTAACTAGGCGTCGACACTTGGAAGACCGGCAAGCGCCATTGCCATGTCTTGTTCGTTATATTGCTGATCAAATAGCTTACCCGCGGCATAGTCCATGTAGGCGGGCATATCGAAATGCCCGTGGCCGCAAAGATTTAACAATATTGTACGGCTTTCGCCGGACGTTTTGCATGCGTGCGCAGCGTCAAGAGTGGCCACCACTGCGTGATTGGCTTCTGGGGCCGGTATGATTCCCTCGGCGCGAGCAAATGCAAGACCAGCTTCGAAACACGCTTTCTGATCGTAGGCGCGCGCAGTGACGTAGCCGAGCTCAGTACATTGACTCACCAGCGGCGCCATACCGTGATAACGCAGGCCGCCCGCATGAAATCCCGGGGGCACAAAATTCGATCCTAACGTGTGCATTTTTACTAGTGGGGTGAGATGAGCTGTATCACCAAAATCATACGCGTACTTCCCGCGAGTCAATGTCGGACAGTTGGCCGGCTCTACAGCGATGATATCAACCGCCTTACCACCCCGCAATTGATGGCCCAGAAACGGGAACACAATGCCACCGAAGTTACTACCTCCACCCGTGCAGGCTATTATTGTGTCCGGATAGTCATCTGCTAATTCGAATTGCTGTATAGCTTCTATACCGACGACCGTTTGGTGCAGCAATACGTGATTCAATACGCTACCAAGTGCATATTTGGTGTCGTCGCGTTCCATTGCACACTCGACTGCTTCACTTATCGCGATACCTAGGCTGCCGCGACTCTCAGGCGTCTCGGCGAGGACAGCGCGGCCGGATTGAGTGCGGTCGCTCGGGCTCGCGACGCAGCTCGCCCCGAAACTTTCCATGAAAGCGCGGCGATAGGGCTTCTGATCGAAACTTACTCGAACCATGAATACGTCTATATCAAGCCCAAACATCGAGCCGGCTAACGCCAGTGATGATCCCCATTGGCCAGCACCGGTTTCAGTTGCTAACCGTTTTACACCGTCCTCGCGTGCGTAGAAGGCTTGTGCAATCGCCGTGTTAGGTTTATGACTGCCGGCCGGACTACCACCTTCGTACTTGTAGTAAATGTGGGCAGGTGTGTCGAGGGCTTGCTCAAGGCGGTGAGCTCGGTACAGCGGACTC
>Ga0310344_10002374_pt1 | contig 14148 bp, 11 predicted proteins | sample HC15DNA20200_MG_FD_203801 | JGI IMG/M metagenome (GOLD analysis project Ga0310344, IMG submission 203801) | Marine microbial communities from station ALOHA, North Pacific Subtropical Gyre - HC15-DNA-20-200_MG | ecosystem: Environmental > Aquatic > Marine > Oceanic | place: Pacific Ocean: North... | reverse complement strand
CTTTCGAATATTTCGTCTGCAAGACTGGTAGAGGCGCCTGATGCCGCAATATTTTCCACCTATAGCTAATGCCTTTGCGAAATGGACCGTTATCGGCGGTTTTATCTTTACGGTGTTATTGGTAATCACGCTCGTTATTTTTGCAAGAACTAGTAATAATAAAGTTGGCGTCCCAGTAGAGCAACCGGTCGCTTTCGAACACAGTCTTCATGCCGGTGAACTTGGCTTAGATTGTCGTTACTGCCACTCCTCGGTTGAAATCGCGGCTACGGCTAGCATTCCCCCCACCGAAACGTGTATGACCTGTCACTCCCAAATACGCGTTGGTGCTCCCGCGTTACAAACCGTACTGGAGAGCTGGGAAAACAATACTCCGATCCGGTGGAATCGAGTGCACGACCTAGCTGACTTTGTGTACTTCGATCACAGTGCCCATGTTGCCAACGGCGTGGGTTGTCGTTCATGCCACGGTCAGGTTGACGAGATGGCCGGAATCTGGAAGGCTGAACCGCTTACGATGGGGTGGTGCCTCGACTGCCACCGTACGCCCGAGCAGTTCGTCCGTCCCCGTAGCGAGGTATTCAACATGTCATATAAACCCCCAGCCAATCAACGTGATCTTGGAGGCGAGTTGGTCAAGACATACCATATAGCCTCTGACAAGCTCCCTCAGTGTTCGACGTGTCACCGATGAGCACTGAACCCAGCATCTCATTAATTAGGCAAAAGCTTGAGTCGAGTTCTGGTAAAGACTTCTGGAAGGGACTGGATGAACTAGGTGAGACTGAGGAATTTACCGAATTCCTAGAGAAGGAATTCCCTCGGCAAGCTGCCCCTCTCGCCAGCGCCGTAGACCGTCGCGACTTTCTTAAGATTTTAGGAGCCTCTCTAGCTTTCGCCGGCCTTTCCGCTTGCGCACGACCGGGGGCACCTAGTGAGAAGATAGTTCCTTACGTAAAAGCTCCGGAAGAAATGATACCGGGTCAACCGCTGTTTTTTTCCACAGCTATCAATAATGGTGGTTATGCTGAAGGCATACTTGTAGAAAGTCACCAAGGCAGACCTACTAAGATAGAAGGAAACCCCGATCATCCAGCCAGCCTTGGCGCGACCAGCGCTCGGACCCAAGCCACCGTGCTAACAGTTTATGACCCCGACCGCAGTCAATTCATTTCCGAAAACGGCGATCAGCGGACCTGGGCGGAATTCACGGAAGCTTTAGAAACCGCTCTGAGAACCCTCGATAATGGTGTTGGCTTGGCCATTCTTACTGAAACGGTAACCTCCCCTTCGTTAAGTAGCCTTTTGAATCAGGTGATTTCCCGGTACCCAGGGGCAGCATGGTATCAATATGACCCTACTCACGACGATGCAGCTACCAAAGCTGCCGAAGCATCTTTCGGCCAAGCTGTGAGCATCCAACACGATTTCAGTAAGGCTGATGTAATCCTTTCTTTCGATTTTGACTTTACAAATGAGGGCCCCGGTAATCTACGCTACGCTAAAGACTTTTCGCGCAAAAGGCGAATTAGACAGGCTGGTGAGGAAATGAACCGCCTCTACCAGTTGGAAAGCTTTCCAAGTCCAACGGGGGCTTTAGCAGACCATCGGATACCGCTTAACCCCTCGGAAATCGCCGCTTTTGCAGCTAATGTTGCCCGGGGCTTAGGCATAGATGCTCCTGACGTCCCCCTTCCAAGTGATACCGAGTCCTACCTAGAAGCAGTTCTGGAGGATTTGCGATCAAATAAAGGCAATAGTTTGGTATTGGCAGGACCTAATCAATCACCGGATTTACACGTACTTACTCATTCCATAAACGAGGTACTTGGCAATATTGGTAACACAGTCACGATTCACGAGCCGGTGGAAGTGAACCCTGTAGACCAAACTGCGTCCCTAAACGCGTTGAGTGACAGACTTTCCAACGGCGAGGTTCAGGTTCTATTGGTTTTAGGAGGGAATCCTGCCTACAATGCCCCAGTTGGATTGGGTCTTAAAGAATCGATTAAAGCCGTTCCCTTCAGCCTTCACCTTGGTGATTATCGGGATGAAACTGGAGTTCTCACCACATGGCATGTCAACCGAGCTCACTATTTGGAAGCATGGGCCGACTCAAGAGCCTATGACGGGACCGTTACGATACAGCAACCCTTGATCTCTCCGTTTTACGGAGGTCGCTCTGATCTCGAAATTTTAGCAGCAGCATTAGGAAAACCGAACGCAACGCCTTACGAGACTGTCCAAGACCACTGGAAGCAGCAGGTGTCAGGAGATTTTGACGCGTTTTGGCGCTCGGCCCTTCATTCGGGAACGCTTGAAGGAACTAGCGCGAAGCGTTTAGATTTAAAACCTAACCTTCTCGAAGTGCATTTCCCTGAAAGTTCGGGATTAAGGATCCTCGTGCGGCCTGACCCGACCATTTGGGACGGTCGACACTCCAATAATGGGTGGTTGCAGGAGTTACCCAAGCCCTTCAATAAAATCACTTGGGAAAACGCAGCGTATTTATCACCTAGGACGGCTGAAGAATTAGGGGTAAGAAGTCATCAACTTTTAAACCTATCGGTTGGCGAACGAACAGTTACGGTTCCAGCTTGGGTCCAGCCTGGACAGGCAAAAGATACAGTTGTATTAACGATGGGTTACGGTCGACAGGAGGCCGGCCGGATCGGTAACAACATAGGGGTAGATGCCTTTTCTCTTCTTAACGGTGACGAAAACTTCGATGCGCCAGTTCAAATCGAATTTGCCAAAGGCAAGGCACGGTTAGCGACGACACAAGTCCATCAGAACCTGAATGGGACTGGAGAACGTAGGCATATTATTCGATCTGGGACAATCGGTGAACTTAACGAACATCCTGATCACGTACCATTTGTTCATCCAGTCGAACATCACACTGAGGACCTTTATCCAGATTACGAATACAATGGCTACGCTTGGGGCATGGTAATCGATATGACTGTGTGTAACGGTTGTAATGCCTGTATTACAGCTTGCCAATCAGAAAACAATATACCTATTGTCGGGAAAGAGCAGGTGCTTATTGGTCGTGAATTACATTGGATCCGGGTAGATAACTACTATCGCGGGGACATTGACGACCCAGAAATACACCATCAGCCAATGCCTTGTCAGCAATGTGAAAAGGCTCCATGCGAACCGGTATGTCCCGTTGGCGCAACCGTACATGACCACGAGGGGCTAAATGTTATGGTCTATAACCGTTGTGTCGGAACACGCTACTGTTCCAATAACTGCCCCTACAAAGTACGTCGCTTCAATTTCCTGCAGTACGCTGAGCTGGATACCACTTCAACAGAATTATCCTTAGCCAATAATCCAGATGTGACGGTGCGTAGCCGTGGGGTCATGGAAAAATGCACCTACTGCACACAACGAATTTCTCAAGCCCGGATCACGGCGGACAACGAAGATCGCAAAATTCTTGACGGCGAAATCATTACGGCTTGTCAGGGCGCTTGTCCCATGGAAGCAATTGTTTTTGGAGATATTAATGACGCTACCAGCGATGTTTCTATCGCAAAAACCTCCCCGCTGAACTACACAATGCTTGAAGAATTGCAAACAAAACCACGTACAAGCTACTTAGCGAAGGTAACCAACCCCCATCCTCTCCTCGCACCAAAACAATCGGGTAGCCACTGATGGGTTTAGCCTCCGGGGACAGGGACCTTGTTGAGACCCAACGAGTAATTGGTAACGGTCAGACATACGGCAATGTTGACGATGTAATCAATGACCCGGTTCTAGCTGGGCCGTTCAAAACCCCTATGTGGTGGTGGGTAGGCTTTGGCATAGCAGGAGCCTTCCTGGTCATGTACTTAGTCTCGATTGTCTGGTTAATCACAAAAGGCACTGGAATTTGGGGTAATAACGTTCCCGTGGCCTGGGGAATGCCCATCATCAATTTTGTCTGGTGGATCGGAATTGGGCACGCAGGAACTTTGATCTCAGCTGCTTTGCTACTTTTCCGCCAACCTTGGCGCACCTCGATAAATCGTTTTGCCGAAGCCATGACAATATTTGCTGTAGTGTGCGCAGGACTCTACCCCATTCTTCACTTGGGCCGGCCGTGGGTGTTTTATTGGTTGATGCCCTATCCTAATACCTATGGACTTTTTCCCCAATTCAGGAGCCCACTTGACTGGGACGTTTTTGCTATAGCCACGTACGGGAGTGTTTCTGTACTTTTCTGGTTCATTGGTCTTGTGCCAGATCTAGCTACCTTAAGAGACCGTGCGCAAAGTAAATTTCAACGCCTCCTTTACAGCATCCTGTGTTTAGGTTGGAATGGTTCCGCAAAGGGGTGGCAACGCTATCAAAGGGCATACCTACTCCTAGCAGCCTTGTCATTTCCTCTTGTCTTATCTGTGCACAGTACAATCGCAATGGATTTCGCTGTAGCCCAGGTACCTGGATGGAACAACACCGTAATGCCGCCGTACTTCGTTGCTGGCGCCGTATTCGCGGGGTTCGCCATGGTTCTTATCCTTGCCATCCCTCTAAGAAGGGCCTTCGGTCTGGAAAAGCTCATAACTATGCGCCACCTTGATAACTCAGCAAAATTAATGTTGGCCACGGGACTGGTTGTCGTTTATGGGTATGCTGTTGAAATTTTCATGGCTTGGTATAGCGGGGTGGAATTCGAACGGTATATGATCTTTAATCGAATCCTCGGAGCAGACCACTGGTGGGCTTTTTGGCTACTGATTCTTTGCAATGCAGTTGCAATCCAACCCCTTTGGTTCAGGGCTGTCCGTCAAAGTCCATTTGCTTTGTTTATTATTTCGATTATCGTATCGATCGGAATGTGGCTCGAACGCTTCGTAATTATTTCCGTTACGCTTACTAAAGACTTTCTCCCCTCTTCCTGGGGAGACTATAAGTCAACTTTTTGGGATTGGTCGCTTTATCTTGGCTCTTTTGGTTTATTCACCGTACTATTCCTACTTTTTATCCGCCTGTTACCGGCAATAGCCTCTACGGAAATGAAAGAACTTATTCACCACGATAAACATCATGGTAGTGATTCTTTCGAAGATATCCGCCTCGATTACTTCAAACAACCTAAGGAGTCAGGACATTGAGTGTCTCTAACTTCAAATCCCCCCTTTATGGATTGGTCGCCGAATACAGTGAACCTGAAAGCGTCACAGACGCCGCGAATATGGCCCGAAAAGCTGGTTATACCGCAATTGATGCCTACACTCCATTTCCAGTAGAAGGCCTTGATGCTGCTTTAGGTATGGAACCGACTCGCCTGGGTTGGGTAGTTTTGGCGGCTGGAATTCTAGGTGGATTAGCAGGATTCTTCATGCAGTGGTTCGCGAACGTAGAGTTCTACCCGCTTAACCTAGGAGGTAAGCCTTTAAATAGTTGGCCCAATTTTGTTGTGATTACCTTCGAGTGCACGGTACTCATCTCGGCCTTCACAGCGGGGCTATTTATGCTGGGCCGTAACGGCCTGCCGAGGGCATACCACCCGATCTTCAACACCCCAAATTTCGAAGCCGCGACCCGTGACCGCTTCTTTCTCTGTATTGAAGCTACCGATGAGAACTTCGATTTGGTGGGTACCAAAGATTTCTTAAACGAAACCGCCCCGAATGCCATATCCGAGGTGAACCTATAATGATTGGTTCCCTTTCAAAGTGCCTGTCTGTCCTCCTAACTACCGTTACGCTAATCCTTCTTTTAACTGGCTGCGGGATGAATATGTTTGACCAGCCGAAGGCAGAAGTTTATGAAGAAAGCCCATATTTCGACAATGGTTCCTCTTCACGCGAATTAATCGAAGGTACCGTTTCCCGTTCGGAAGGCGCGGTAGCCGTATCATATTTAACTGGCTCAGATGAAAACGGCCTACTCACCGAAGTGCCGTTAGACCTTACTATCGAACTTCTCTACCGTGGCCAAGAGCGCTTCAACATATATTGTGCTCCTTGTCATAACTACAATGGTGATGGGAATGGAGTTATAGTCCAAAAGGGATTCCCTCAACCAACTAGCTTTCATGTGGATCGCCTCCGCACGGCCCCCGTTGGATACTTTTACAGTGCTATAACCAACGGCTTCGGTCGGATGTTCAGCTACGCATCGAGAGTACCCCCAGAAGACCGTTGGGCAATAACTGCCTATATAAGAGCCTTACAGCTCAGTCAATTTGCTGGACCCGAAGATCGGATCCAAAATACAACCCTCGAACCCAACCTAGGGGAGGTTCAGTAATGCAGGTGGGACCGTCGTATTTAACCCTCGGTCGACTAAAAACCGGTGCTCTCGGTATAGCGATCGTTGCTCTCATGCTGACTTTGATAAGGGCTATCGGATCAACAGAGAACTTTTTCGAATCATACCTTCTCTCCTTTCTATTTTGGTTAGGGTTAGCCTTAGGATGCTTCGTTCTGTTGTTGGTTGTTCATCTAGCCGGTGGTTCATGGGGTGCGATTATCCGAAGGCCCCTAGAAGCGGGAGTTGCCGTCATCCCCTTGATGGCTCTATTGTTTATCCCGTTGTTATTTGGCTTAGACCAACTGTTCTCATGGACTGACCCCGAGTACCTCAAAAGTCATCCTACAGTTGCTATAAAAACGGGATTGTACCTAAACATTCCTTTTTTCATTGTTAGGGCAGCCCTCTATTTTGTCTTATGGTTAGCCGGAGCCATTCTATTTATACGTCTATCTGGACAACAAGATAATACGCACCTCAATAGCGGAAAGATTGCTTATAGAATGAAAGGTTTCGCTGGCGTATGGATAGTGATTTACATTCTTACCATGACATTTGCAGCTACAGATTGGGCAATGTCCTTAACTCCTGTTTTTTGGTCAGGCATCTACCCCGTCATTCTTATGATCAGCCAAGCCATTACAGGCATGGCCTTCATAATCATTGTGATGTCTCTTCTATCCCGAAAATTACCTCAAATAAATGCATTATTGACCGGTAAACGGCTGCAGGATTACGGAAATTTTCTCATGGCTTTTACAATGTTTTGGGCCTACACAAGCTTTTCTCAACTAATAATTCTGTGGTCAAATAATGTTGTCGAAACGGCGAGCTGGTACGTCCTCAGGCTAGGAACTGGTTGGAATATCGTAGCGGGTTCACTTCTAGTCTTTGGTTTCTTCGCACCCTTCCTGATTCTTTTCTCTAGGTGGGTAAAGCGGAAAAAACTAACCCTCTCTCTAGTGGCCGTTTGGGCTATCGTAGTTCAAATTACCAATATATTTTGGTTCATAGTTCCAACCTTTGCACGTACCGGAATCCAAATTACAACCTTAGACATCACAATATTTATCGGTATAGGGGGTCTTTGGTTATGGGTCTTTGCCCATGCTCTGGCCGCTCGTCCAATCATTCCACTCAACGATCCAAGGATATCCCAGGTGACCTCTAATGGCTGAACCCACCCGCCAATATATTTTCAACGAAGGTCAAATTCGGACCATGTTTATTGCCGCAAGCATTCTTTCCATCTCGGTAATCGTGGCACTCTTATTGCTATTATCTACACGACCACAAGGTCAACTAGAGCAACCTGACCGCACTATTTTTCTTCGTACTTTGAGTAAGGCCACCAGTACCCTCCATACCACTGGGGCCCCCGAGGAAGCTCTCTCTAACCGGATCGATATCGAACAGGCCATGCAGCTAGTAGCCACCCGCGGAGCGGCTTTCCCATTTACCTTAACGGAAACAGCCATTTTGACCGAAGATACCTCTTCAGACGGTGCAACAACTTCCCCTCCAGAAAACAACACTGAAACGCAGGTCCCCGTGGCAACTCTTGACGGCGGAGTTGTTTACAACAATTGCTTGGGTTGCCACCAGGCGAATGGAGCGGGAATTCCTGGGGTTTTCCCTTCCTTGGTGACTCACGCACCAATACTTTTCAATGCACAAAGTTCCGAACTTAGCGGTCGAACCTATCTAATCCATCTCTTGCTCTTCGGGCTTCAGGGAGAAATTACCGCCGGGGGTATAACTTATAAAGGAATTATGCCTGCATGGCCTCAACTTTCCAATGCCGAGATTGCTACTGTTCTTAACCACATTCTGTCGAGTTGGGAAAATAGTAGCCTCTTGAACCAATTTGTACCTTACACTGCTGAAGAAATCGCAGAACAAAGAGATTTAGGCCTAACCTCACAAGACGTGTACTTAGAGCGGAAAACACTTTCTCTTCCCTAATCCCGAGAAAGTATTTTCCGCTATCAGGAAAACCAATTTAAGCAACCGGAGGCACGTCATGAATTCTCAGTTAGCAACCAGAATGGCTCGTCTCGGTACGGAAACCGCCTTTGCAGTTTCTGAAGACGCAAACAACTTCAAAGCTGAAGGAAATAAAGTTTATCCTTTTCACCTGGGCGACATCGATCTCCCAACCCCTGCAAACATTATAGAGGCAGCCCACAGAGCCATGATAGACGGCAAAACTGGCTACGACCCCTCAGCCGGTATCATGCCACTACGGGAACTCCTAGCAAGCACCATTGGAAGGGATCGTGACGTAAACTACGGTCCCGAAAATGTCGCCGTTCAACCAGGCGGCAAACCAGTGATTAGTAAATTTTTAGAAATTTTCATGAACCCAGGCGATAGCGTACTCTATCCAAATCCGGGATTTCCAATTTACGAATCACAAATAAACTACCTTGGAGGCAAAGCTGTTCCCTACGCCTATAAGCCGAGCGACACTGGATTCAAAATCGATCGCGAGGCCCTTGAGAAAAGCATTAATAATTCCACTCGCGCAATAATATACAACAACTACCAGAACCCGTTAGGCGCTGAATCTTCGTCAGAAGAGATGGCCTGGTTGGCTGAGGTCTGCCTCAAACACGACCTAATGGTCCTGTCGGATGAGGCCTACTATCATATCCTTTACAGTGGTCAACCCCAAAGCATTGTATCGATTCCAGGCATGAAAGAACGTACTATTATCCTGCAAACTTTTTCGAAAACCTACGCTATGACTGGCTGGCGCTTAGGCGCAGCCATAGGTCCTTCTATGTTTATTGACCAAATAGCAAAACTCAATGTGAATATAGAGTCCTGTACAAATCATTTCATCCAATATGCTGGTATCGAAGCTTTGGAGGGGGACCAAACTGGTACTTCGGAAATCTTGGGAACCCTCAAGGCCCGGCGAGACCGTTTATTTAAAGAGCTAAGCACTATTGGTGGCCTAAATGTATCTAACCCTAACTCCACGTTCTATCTGTTTCCGGATGTCACCTCTATCTACGAAAAATCCGGTGCCGACTCTCTCGAGATTTTTCGGTTAGATACCCTGCGTAACACCGGAGTTGCATTTTGTACCCGAGAGCATTTTGGAAGTCCTCATCCAGAAGAGGATCGTGTTTTCCTTCGTTTCGCCTTTTCTGGAATACCAGAAACAAGCATTACCGAAGGCCTGGCTGGCCTGAAAGCCTATTGGGAAGCCCTTTAAGTCTGTAGACCTTTGTTTAAGTTTTGATTTGGTGCTCCAAAGTTTCTAAACTTTTTTGCCTAAAAGCCTTAATTATGAAGCTTGTAGTGACTCCCTCTCCCAAGAGCAATTCGAATAACCACACTACGGGCCTATAGCTCACAATAAGTGGGTTTGCCTGTCTTCTGCGAAGCGTTATCTCCCGAGGACCTAAAGATCTAATTGAGCTAGATGCGCATTATCTTCAATAAATTCCCGTCTTGGTAATACTTCGCTACCCATCAACATTTCGAACGTCTCGCTGGCTTCAAAAGCATCATCGATAGTGACCCGGAGTAGCACGCGAGTTTCGGGATTCATTGTGGTTTCCCAGAGCTGCTCGGGATTCATTTCGCCTAAACCTTTAAACCGTTGGACCTCGTAGCGCCGTCCCTTACTTTCTTTGAGGGTTTTCTGAAGACCTACTTCGTCGTAAACATACGCTAGTTCCTTGCTCCTACCAAATCTGACTCCATATAGAGGAGGCTGTGCGATATATAAGTAACCAGCGTCGATTAAAGGCCTCATATAACGGTATAAGAAGGTCATTAAAAGTGTTCTAATGTGACTACCGTCAACATCGGCATCGGTCATAATGATTATCCGGTGATACCGGACATCTTCTAGATTAAAGTAACTATCATCACCTGTACCTTCAATACCAGCTCCAATGGCAGCAACCATGGCTCTGATCTCAGCATTTTGGAGAATTTTTCCAATGTTAGCCTTTTCTACGTTAAGGATTTTACCCCGCAGTGGCAAAATAGCCTGAAATCTTCGTTCTCGGCCCTGCTTAGCACTTCCGCCCGCAGAATCACCCTCAACGATATATATCTCGCTCACAGTGGGGTCTTCTGCCTGACAGTCCGCAAGCTTGCCTGGTAATTCATCATTGTCTAGAGGATTAGCTCTACGCACCAAATCTCGCGCCTTCCGGGCCGCCTCTCTGGCTTTAGCTGCGTTCGCTGCCTTTTCTATAATAGTTTTGCCAACCCGAGGGTTCTCTTCTAGATACTCCCCAAATTTTTCATAGACCACGGATTGGACGGCTGTCTGGGCCTCTGGATTCAAAAGTTTAACCTTGGCCTGAGACTCGAACTGAGGCTCAGACAATTTCACAGATATGACACAGGATATACCTTCTAGAAAATCTTCCCCAGTAGGAGCTGCCTCCCCTTTTTTAACTAGATTCTTCGATTTAGCATAATTATTGAGAACCCGGGTATAGGCCGTTTTAAAACCGGTCAGATGGGTTCCGCCATCCCGATTTGTTATCATGTTGGCATACGTGAGTACAGTTTGGCTGTAGTCATTGGTATGTATTAAACCAACCTCAACCTCGATCTCCTCATTGGTTCCTTGAACTTGGACATCGGCCCGACTACGTAAGAAAACGGGATCATCATAAATGGTCTTGCTATCGCCACCAATGTCCGCAGCAAAAGCACCGACTCCCCCCTCCTCAAGAAATTCTTCTTTCCTGTTATCGTTATTGCGTAAATCGACAAGGACGAATCGAACTCCTCCGGTAAGATACGCCAATTCACGAAGTCGCCGGCGAATCCGTTGGTACTCGAATGACCGTACGTCCCTAAATACTTCTGGGTCAGGGCAGAAAGACACGGTCGATCCGGTATCTTCCTTTTTAACCTTACCGACCTCCTGGGTCGGGAAGGTTACCTCTCCATTTTCAAATCGAATACGGTATTGCTTACCGGACTTGCGAACTTCTGCCTCTAAAAAAGTAGATAAGGCATTTACAACAGAACTACCTACCCCATGGAGCCCTCCAGACACTTTGTAGGCGGCCGAATCAAACTTTCCGCCAGCATGAAGTTCCGTAAAGATAACTTCAATTGCAGGTCGGCCTTCTTTTTTCATCATCTCGACTGGAATCCCACGACCGTTATCATCGACAGATGCCGAACCATCACTATTGAGCGTGACTGTTACTGTATCGGCATATCCGGCCAGAGCTTCATCAACTGCATTGTCGATAATCTCAGTCAATAATTGATGGTAACCGTCCAGTCCAGTACCGCCTTGGACATACATCGCCGGCCTTTTCCTTACACCTTCGAGGCCTTTGAGCACTTTGATGCTATCGGCTGTGTATTCAGTCAACTCGATGCCTCCGGGAAAATCTAATTGGGGATCTTTAAGTATACGAAGCAAACCTCAATTTCACACAATGATTTTACCGCGTTTAGCCCAATTGCGTCAAACGATTAACGAGGTCAGGGACGTGAGATTTGTCATTTCCGTTAGAAATTTTCAAGTTATAATACAAAACCCTGCATAACTAAAGAACTTTGGTCGAGCTATTCCCTTATCTGACCTTCACCTTCGACCAGATATTTATGAGTTACGATCTCATTAAGTCCCATGGGACCCCGCGCGTGAAGTTTCTGAGTAGAGATTCCGATTTCCGCACCAAACCCGAAAATGTAGCCATCGGTAAACCTAGTCGAGCTGTTTACGAACACGGCAGCAGCGTCGACCTGATCTAAAAATAATTTGGTTGAAACTTTGTTGGCCGAGATAATAGCCTCGCTATGTTGAGTTCCATAGGTATTAATATGGAGGATAGCTTGTTCCACTGAGTCGACTATTCGCACAGCTATTTTAAGATCCAGGTATTCCTCGCCCCAATCTTTTTCGGTTGCGGCACTAGCCTCGGCAAATTTTTCCCGCGTTTTTTCACATCCCACTATTTCCACTCCGGCTCCCTTAAGTTTTCGTAGCAAGCTAGTCAAGACTTCGGAAGAAAACTTTTTGTGAACGAGGAGGGTCTCCACAGAATTACACACACCAGGGCGCTGGACTTTTGCGTTCATTACTATAGGGATAACCATCTGATGATCTGCCGAAGAATCGATAAAGATATGACAATTCCCAATCCCGGTTTCTATCACAGGTACTTTAGCGTTTTCTACGACGTGATCGATAAGCGAACCACCGCCACGTGGAATAACTAAATCTATTTTGCCTCTGGCGCTGAGAAGTTTCGTAACCATCGCTCTCTCTGCCGAATCGACCAGTTGAACCGCATCAGCTGGTATGGAGCATCCCTCAAGGGCTCGCCGGATTACAGCGACGATTGCACGATTGCTAGACAACGCATTGCTGGATCCACGAAGAACGGCGGCACTACCCGCTTTTAGAGCGAGGCTAGCGGCATCAACCGTCACGTTAGGACGAGACTCATAAATCATCGCGATTACCCCGAAAGGTACAGTGATCTTCTGAATCTCTAACCCGTTGCTAATTTGCCATTGATCAACGACTCGATGGAGTGGGTCTGGTAATCTTGATATTTCGACAACGGCGTCTGCAATATCTTGAATTCGATTGCTGGAAAGTTCAAGCCGGTCGACAAGAGCTGCGGATGTACCGCGTGTTAGCTCTTGCTTTACATCGTACGAATTGGCCTTCAGAATTGTTTTTTTCTCAGCAACTATAGCTTCTGCTATTGCGACGAGTCCAGCATCACGATCAGCATTACTAAGTGACCGACTAGCAATTCTAGCCTTTGAAAGTGAAGAATCTAGGTCAATTTCCGTCCAAACTTTCATGAATTTACTATATCGCACCTCCCATAGCGGGGGGAAATATGTTTAAACTTCACACTATGACGTATCCTTACGGACAGGACCCAAAAGTTGCAGTAATAACGGGCGCTGGGGGCGCAATTGGTAGTACGGTTGCGGAATATTTCGCGAGTCGTGGTTGGTCATTAGCTCTTTTTGATCGTGCATCTCGGGTATCAAAACTGCAGGACCAATATCCCGAGGCTTCGGTTCACATCGCAGACCTCACTCAATCCCTAGCAGTTCGCCGCGCAACGGCAGAAGTCATATCCTTGCACGGAAAAGTAGATGCCCTTCTTTGTTTGGCTGGTGGTTTCGCGATAGGGGAAGCAGTCAATACAGATTTCAATAATATTGAGGCACAGATTTCGGTAAACTTCAAAACTCTTTTTGAAGTTACCTCTTCACTGCTGCCTCATATGGTGAATCGTCAATCTGGTTTTATTCTTGGGATCGCAGCGGCCGCAGCTCTCCGAGGGGGGAGTCGGATGTCAGCTTATGGAGCTTCCAAAGGAGCCCTAGTGGGTTATCTGCGCTCGTTAAGGGCTGAAGTAGGACCGTCAGGATTAAGCGTCAGTATTTTGTATCCGATGGGTACAGTTGACACGCTGGAGAACCGTAGAACCATGCCGGACGCAAATCCGGATGATTGGATTTCGCGTCAGCAAATAGCTGAAACAATCTATTTTCTAGCAACTAGGCGTACAGGGGGGCTGGTACATGAGATAAGTCTGCACGCCAATTAAAACACCAGCTATACTCTCGGAACTGTTGTTCAAACAGTCGTTCTTTTTGACGTCCATCTCCCAGATTTAATAGTGCCGTATATTTCAGTGGCTGGATCGAGCTTTAATGGGTTTCTATCGAAAATCGTGAAATCAGCATGAAACCCAGCACGAATCATTCCTGAACAATGGTCCCAGCCTATCGATCTAGCGGCGTCTACAGTATAGGCTCGGGCGGCTTCTAAGGGTAAAATTGCCTCCGTTGAGCCCAAAATCTCCCCTCTTAAACCTCGGCGGAAAACTGCCGCAGTAAACCCTGCTAGGAGATCCG
>Ga0310344_10002373_pt1 | contig 14149 bp, 14 predicted proteins | sample HC15DNA20200_MG_FD_203801 | JGI IMG/M metagenome (GOLD analysis project Ga0310344, IMG submission 203801) | Marine microbial communities from station ALOHA, North Pacific Subtropical Gyre - HC15-DNA-20-200_MG | ecosystem: Environmental > Aquatic > Marine > Oceanic | place: Pacific Ocean: North... | reverse complement strand
ACTTTCTTCAAGCTCTGCTATTCTTATTTTTGGGTTGTTTGCTAATGCAATTTTTATTGCTTCTTCAGAATCATTCGGAAAATTTATTTTATTTATCTTAGGTTCTTTTAAATTTGCTTCAGGCAAATTTTCACCAACAACTTTTTTATAATTTGCTTTAGTGACATTATATTCATTAACAGAAGCAATCTTTTCAGCAGCTGTTTGAACCAATATAGATTGAGCAAAAACGAGATCAGATTGTGAAGCAGTTCCAACATTAACTAACATTTCTATTGATTTATAGTCATTCTTGAATTTTTCTTCTTTTAAATTATTTAATTCAACTAATTTTTTTTTTTCTAACACATCTAAATAAACAAGCGCTGATTCAAGAAATATTTCGTATTTTGCAATTCTTAAATTTTCTTCTTCAATTTTTAAATTACTTCTTGCCTTGTTTAATTCAGCGCTAAGTTTACCGCCTGTATATAATTCTTGTTCTAAATTTATTGAAAAATCTTGAGGGCTAGTGCTTTCATCTGTTGTAGAAGTTTTAGTAGATGAGTCAGTGTCTTTATAACCTTTACTTAAATTCATTTCTATAGAAGGTAGAGCAGCAGAATAAACTTGTTTGATCTTTTCTTTAGATGAGTCGTAGAATGTTTCTTGAGCTTTAATTTTAGGATTATATTTTATTGCTTTATTAATAGTTTCAGTAATATTTAAATCTGCTAGAAATTCATTTTTATTTTCAACAAGATCTGTTGTTTTGTGATAATTATTTATAAAAATAATTTCATTATTTTGATTTTTTTTATTTTTATTAAATACAATATCTTTTTTTTTAAATTTATTATTTACTTCTTCTTTTATATTGCCAATTACTTCATTATAAGTTTTATTTTTCGAATCATTAATACTAGTTATTAAAATTGGATAAATTTTAGGTTTATTTTTTAAAATAAAATTAGATGTCTTAAATTCTTCTAAAATAAAGTCATTTTTATAAGGAATCTTATCAATGTTTAGCCTTATAACATTAGAAAATTTAGAACTTTTAATATCTAATTCATAAAAATTATAAAAGAAAACAGTAGTGCTTAAATAGAAATATAATATAAATACAAAAAACTTCATAGGTACATTATCCTCTATAAACAAATATAAAAAAATTAAAAAAAATCTAGAAAATAAATTCTTTTTTATTTTTTTTGAAATCTTTTAATATTGGAGTTTGTGCTGAAATATAATTTCTTTTTGATAATTTACCTTTAATTTTTTTGGCTATATGAATCTTCCCAGTTTTATTATTATCATATAAAACAGTTATTAATAAACCTCCGTTACTTTTTAATGAATTAAATAAAATATCAGGAATTACCTCTACTCCACCAAATATAAAAATAACATCAATTTTTTTTTTAATTCCTTTTGCAGGATTTTTATTAAAAAATTCTATATTTCTAATATTTAATCTTTTTATATTTTGATTTGCCTCTTCAATTAACTTTTTTTTATTATCAATAGCATATACTTTTTTTGTTATTTTAGATAAAACAGCAGATGAATAGCCGTTTGAACATGCTAAATCTAATACTATGCTATCTTTATTAATATTCGATAATTTTATAATATTTGCTATTAATCTTGGCTCCATCAAATACCTATCTGGAGAAATTTCTATATCTTCGTCTAAATAAGCTTTTGCTTTCTTTTCATATGGTAAAAAAATTTCTCTCGGTATAACTTCAAAAGCTTTTAGAATATAATCTTCTGTGATATTATTAGTCATTAATTGATTATGTATCATATTTTTTCTTGCAGTATTAAAATCTGACATAATTTATACTATTTATAATTTTTTTAAATATATTAAAAAATAAATTAAATAAAAAAAAAATTATTTATGGCCCGGTGGCAGAGTGGTTATGCAGAGGCCTGCAAAGCCTTGTACATCGGTTCGATTCCGGTCCGGGCCTCCATTCAATTAATATTAACAATTTTTAAATTTAAATCTCCTTTTGGAACTGAAATTTTAATTATATCTCCAATACTTTTATTCATTAAACCTTTTCCTATAGGGGAATTAAATGAAATTTTATTTTTTTCTAAATCTGCTTCATCCTCTCCTACCAACTGATATTTTAATTTAGTATTTTCATCAATATTTAATAATTCAACTGTACAACCAAAAATAACCTCGTTTTTAGTTTCTTTTTTATTATCAATAATTTCTGAATTACCTAACTTGAATTCAATATCCTTTATTCTAGCTTCATTCATTCCTTGTTGTTCTCTTGCAGCATGATATTCAGCATTTTCTTTTAAATCACCATGCTCTCTTGCTTCAGCTATAGCTTTAATAATTTTTGGCCTTTCTAATTTCAAGTTTCTTAATTCTTCTTGAAGTTTTTTTTCGCCGTCTTTAGTTAATGGTGTTTTATCCATATTTATTTAAATTAAAAATTTTACTTTATTTTTATATTCTAAATGTGAAATTTTCCTTCTTTTTTCAATGTTAAAAATTATTTTATAAAAATTCTTTTTTTCATTAGATAAATCATTAAAAATTAATTTAACAGTTTGATAATGATATTTTTTTTTTGCAAAAGAAAAATTTTTCAACAAATCCAAACGAGTATTTTTACTTTTTTTGGAAAAAATAAAAAAATTGTTTTTAACTAAAAAAATAAAAAAAACTGAATAAAAAGCAGTTCTTTTAAAAAAAAATCTTTTATTTATATTCATATTTATAGGTTTATTTATACTATATAAGTAATACTATAAATTCTAAAAAAAATTGTTAGAATTTTTGTAATTTTTTTTATGATCCCGGGTAGCTCAGTTGGTAGAGCGGCTGACTGTTAATCAGCTTGTCGGGGGTTCGAGTCCCTCCCCGGGAGCCAAATTAAATATGAAAACTGAAAATAATTTTACTAAATTAATTGGAAACACTCCTCTTATTAAACTAGAAAAAGCTTCGAAAATAACAAAATGTAATATTTTGGGTAAGGCTGAATTTCTTAACCCAGGTCAATCGGTTAAAGATAGAGCTGCATTATTCATAATTAAAGATGCAATTAAAAAAAAAAAATTAAAAAAAAATGGAATAATTGTAGAAGGCACAGCGGGAAATACTGGAATTGGTTTAACATTAGTGGGAAATTCCTTTGGATTTAAATCGGTAATAGTAATGCCTAAAACTCAAAGCGAAGAAAAAAAAAATGAATTAAGATCTTATGGCGCAGAATTAAATTTAGTACCTGCAGTGCCGTATAGTAATCCTAAAAATTATGTAAGGTATTCAGAGACATTAGCCAATAAAATTAAAAAAGAAAATAAAAATAAGAGTGTTTTTTGGGCAAACCAGTTTGATAATTTATCTAATTTCAAAGCACATTATCAAACAACGGGTCCTGAAATATGGAATGATACTAAAGGAAAAATTGATGGTTTTGTATGTGCTGTTGGAACTGGTGGAACTCTAGCTGGAACAGGAGCTTTTTTAAAAAAAAAAAATAAAAAAATAAAAATTGGAATAGTTGATCCTATGGGTTCTGCTTTATACAACTTTTATAAAAATGGAGAACTTAAAGTTAAAGGAACATCTATAACAGAAGGTATAGGACAAAGTAGAATTACAGAAAACCTGAAAAAAGCAGAAATTGATGAAAGTTTTCAAGTTAATGACAAGGATGCGCTTAAAATTATTTTTAATTTATTAAAAGAAGAAGGTTTGGTTATGGGTGGTTCTACTGGAATTAATATAAATGGTGCAATGCAATTAGCAAAAAAACTAGGACCAGGATCAACAATTGTCACAATATTATGTGATTATGGCACAAGATATTTTAGTAAGGTTTATAATAAAAAATTCTTAAGAAGTAAAAAATTACCTGTACCGGATTGGTTAAAATGAAACAGTTAGTAGAAATAAATTGGCTAAAAAAAAATTTAAATAATTCAAATATCAAAATAATTGATGGGACTTGGCATATGCCAGGAGCTTCAATAAATGCATTTGATTTTTTTAAAGAAAAACATATTCCTAATGCTATTTTTTTAGATCTTGAAAGTATTTCAGATCCTGAATCTGAATTACCTCATATGATGCCTAAAGAAAATTATTTTTCTAAAAAAATTTCATCCTTAGGAATTAATAATAATGATGATTTAATAATTTATGACATGTATGGAATGTTTTCAGCTGCTAGAATTTGGTTCATGTTTAAAGCTTTTGGGCATAAAAATGTAAGTTTGTTAAACGGTGGTTTTCCTGCTTGGATGAATTCTAATGGAGAAATTTCAAATAAAATTAATACTTTTAAACCTTCAAACTATAAAGCAATTTTAAATAAAAATTTAATTGTAAATTATAATGATGTTTTAAAAAATATATCAAATGAAGAATGTGAAATATTAGATGCCAGGTCACCTGATCGTTATTTAGGTATTTCTGAAGAACCAAGGCAAGATGTTAAATCGGGACATATACCTAAAAGTAAAAATTTATTCTTTAATGATTTAATAGACCAAGATTCAAAAAAATTTCTTAAAGAAGAAGAAATAAAGTTTTTAATTGAAAAATCTGAAATAGATCTAAAAAAAGATATTATTTGTTCATGTGGTTCTGGTGTTACTGCTTGTATATTAAAATTTGCCATAGAATTAATTTATAAAAATAAAAATATTAAAATTTATGATGGTTCATGGTCAGAATGGGGAACTAGAAAGGATAGTCCGTGTGAAAAAGGTTAAAAAAAATACAAAATTAACTTTAGCTGGAAGAAAACCTTTTGAAAATTATGGAATTGTTAATCCTCCAGTATATAGAACTTCTACAGTTCTATTTGAAAATACAAAAGAATTAGGTAAAGCAATTAAAAATAGATTTAATCGAACATACTATGGAAGATATGGCACGCCAACAACTTTTGCTTTAGAAGAAGGAATTGCAGAAATAGAAAATGGGCATAAAACAATTGCTACATCATCAGGAATGTCGTCAATATCAATTTCTTTATTATCTTTTTTATCTAAAAATGATCATTGTTTAATTTCAGATTGCACATACTATCCCACAAAAAAATTTGCAGTAAAGATGCTACTAAAGTTTGGTGTAAATGTTGATTTTTATGACCCAAAAAATATTAATAGCATAAAAAAAAAAATTAATAAAAAAACAAAAATAATTTTTATGGAATCCCCTTCTTCACTCACATTTGAAATTGAAGATATGTCTGCAATAATAAAAATAGCAAAAAAGAAAAAAATATTAACTATAATAGATAATAGTTGGGCTACTCCTTTATATTTTTCTCCCATACGTCAAGGAATAGATATTTCTATTTTAGCCGCTACAAAATATATTAGCGGACATGCTGATAATATGCTTGGGCTTATAACAGTTAAAAACGAGAAACTATTTCTACAAATTAAAGATACTGCGGTTAATTTAGGAGATTGTCCTGGGCCTCAAGAATGTTACCTTGGATTACGCGGTTTAAGAACATTATCAGCAAGATTAGAAAGGCATAGATCTAATGCTTTAAAAATAGCGAGGTTGCTTGAAAATAATAATAAAGTATTAAAAGTATTTCATCCTGCTTTACCAAATAATGATAACTATACTCTTTGGTGTAAATATTTCTCTGGATCAACGGGATTATTTTCTTTTATTTTAAAAGAACAATCTAAAAATGTTATTTACAAAATGATAGATAAATTAAAACTTTTTAAATTAGGATTTAGTTGGGGCGGATATGAGAGTTTAATTTTGCCAGTTTTTCCTAAAAATGAAAGAAAAATTGCAAAATGGAAAGAAAAAGGTATTCTTCTAAGAATTCATATAGGTCTAGAGGATGTTGATGATTTAACTAAAGATTTATTCCAAGCTTTCAAACTATAGTGGTGCGCCCTGGAGGATTCGAACCTCCGACCCTCGGTTTAGAAAACCGATGCTCTATCCAACTGAGCTAAGGGCGCTCTAAATAAGAAAAAATTATTTTAGTCTATTATATTTAAAATTATCAGAATAACTTTTAATTTTAAATTTTTTTTCTTTATCTTTTATTAAAATATAATCTAACTTATTTTTTTCAACATACTGAATTGCTTGATCTAAACTTTTAAATTTTAACTGTACTTGCTTATATGTGTTATCTGATTTTTGCCAACCCATTAAAGGTTCTGAACCTAAATTATTATCTTTTGGAAATTCAACAATCCAATGCTTGAATTTATGTAATCCCGATTGACTTGCTGTTTTATATGGCTTATAAATTTTAACTTTCATTTTATTAATGGTCGGGGCGAGAGGATTTGAACCTCCGACATCTTGCTCCCAAAGCAAGCGCGCTACCAGACTGCGCTACGCCCCGATACTTATAAACTTAAATAAGACTAACATATTTAAAAATCAATAATTAAAAAAAAAGTTTAGATTTTTTTAAGTCTTAAATTAATAGAAAAAATATATATAAATAAAAAAAGAGCAATATAAAGTTCTATTATTTCGCTAGTTCTAAATAAAAGTAATACAGGTATATGTTTACAAGTTATATCAATGCCTGGCTTTCCGTAACATAAAATCTTGTATGAATTATCTAGTAAATAAAAAAATAAACAAATTATTGAAGCTGGGAAGCAATAGATATTTGGTAAAATCCAATACTTTAATTTTTCTTTATTACTATTCTTTGAAAAAAAAGGACAAAATACTCCTCCGACTAAAACAAATATAGTTAATAATATTCTAGGTTTTTGATCAAACCAACTGCTTATATTATGAAAATTTGTTTCAGATGTATCATTTATATATTGATCATTATATTTATCAAAAAAATTATTAGCCTCCCAATGAAACCAGTGTTGTCCCCAATTAATTTCTTCACCTCCAAAATAAATTAATCCTAGAGTAAAAAAAAAATAAATTATAAATAAGTTTTTTTTTTTTATTTTTTGTTTTATTAAATTCAATGTGGAAAAAGAAATTAGTGTTGCAAAAAACAAAATAGCAAATGTTCCGTTTTCAATTAATCCATCTTCGCCTTGAAAAAAATTAAAGAAAAGTTCTGTATAAAAATGTTTAAAAACCAATAAAATTAAAAATATTAGTATTGGTAAATATAACCAAAAAAAAGTAAAAGAATTATAGCTTTTAAAATTTTTAATAATTTGAAACATATATAATTATTAATAATATTAATAAATTAAACAAAAATGTATAAAAATAAAAAAATATATGTTGCTCCAATGATGCAATATACGGATAAGCATGATAGATACTTTCTAAGATTAATATCGAAAAATGTTGTTCTTTTTACTGAAATGATACCTACAAATGCAATTATACATGGTGACAAAAAAAAATTATTAGAATATTCCAAAAAAGAACATCCTATTATACTCCAGCTTGGTGGAAGTAACCCCAAAGAAATGGCTATTTGCGCAAAAGTTGCAGAAAATAAATTTGGTTATGATGGAATAAATATTAATGTTGGCTGTCCAAGTAAAAAAGTTGAAAACGGTATGTTTGGCGCATGTTTAATGGACAAGCCTAAAATTGTAAGCGATTGTATAAAAGAAATAAAAAAAAATTCTAATATTCCTGTTTCAGTAAAATGTAGAATAGGTTTAGGAAAAAAACAAAATTATTTATTTTTAAAAAAATTTATTCTATGTGTATCAAAAGCAGGATGTAAAAAATTTTTTATACATGCAAGAAATGCTATTTTATCAGGATTAAATCCAAAAAAAAATCGTACAATCCCGACATTAAATTATCAATTTGTTTATAATATTAAAAAAGAATTTCCAAATCTTGAAGTTACAATTAATGGTGGCATTGATAATATTAAATCAATAAAAAACCACTTAAAATATGTTGACGGTGTAATGATAGGAAGAGAAATATATAAAAATCCCTATTTTTTAAAAGAAATTGAAGAAGAAATTTTTAGTAATAAAAAATGTTATACAAGAAAAAAGATTCTTGAAGAACTAGTTCCATATATTGAAAGTGAAATTGAAAATAATAAGGCTAGCATACAATCAATAACAAGGCATACCTTTGGTCTTTTTACTGGTATGAAAGGATCAAAAAAATGGAAACAATATTTAAATAAAATAAATCACATGAAAGGAGATGTTAAAGATATTATTTTAGAAGGTGCAAAAAATATTTATGAATAAAAATTACGAAATAATAATATATACATCAAATGACTGTAATTTTTGCAACTCAGCTAAGGAATTACTTAAAAACAAAAAGTTAACTTATAAAGAAATAAATATTTCTAAAGATCAAAATTTGAAAAAAGAAATGTTAGATAAAACAAATGGACTTATGACAGTTCCTCAAATTTTTATTAATTCTAAACATATTGGCGGTTATGACGAACTAAATAAACTCGAAACAACTAAAAAACTTGACGATATAATTAATAAATAAATTTTATGATTTCTTTAAAAAAATTTATTTTAAAAAAAGAACTTTATTTTCTTTATTTTTTTTTATTACTAGCAATTTTTAATAATGTTTCCCATTTTATTAAAAAAAATTTATTTGGTGACAGAGTTGATTTCTGGGATTTTCATGTTTACTGGTGTTCTGCAACTAAGTTTGTTAATGGCATAAGTCCTTATGGAGGTGAAACAATAAAAAATTGTTTATCTCAATTTAATTTTGACTTATATTTTTCATACCCTCCTATAATACTTAAATTTTTATCATTTTTAGGTTATTTTGAATTTAATACAGCAAAAATTATTTGGATTACAATAATCGTATCTTCTTTTTTTATAATTATCTTTTGTCTAAAAAAAATCTACAAAATACCAAAAATTTTTATTTTTACACTAATATTAATTTTTACTGGAGGTGGATTAATTTGGAGCGCATTATTGGCAGGAAATATTTCCGTTATACTTTATGCAATTTTATCTGTAGCTATTTATTACTATTTAAAAAAAAAAACTAGTATTTACTATTTATTAATATCTATAATATCTTTAGTTAAATTCCCATTCTTAGTTTTTTTTGCTCTTCCTATTTTTCAATTTGGTATTAAAAATATTATTAATTCTAATACAAACGAAATGAAAAAAATTATTTTTTATTTCTTTCTAACTTTATTTATTTATTTTTTACAGTTTCAATTTAATAAAGAACTTTTCATAGATTTTATTAATTCAACGATATCCTATAAAAGTGATGGATTCTTATTAATTCATGGTACAGGAATAGGTATTCATGGAATTATTGATTTATATCAAAATATTTTATATGAAAATTATAATTTAAATATATTTAACCCCTCTGGATTTTTATCTTTTTTAATACACATTTTTATTTCTGGTACAATTTTTCTTTCAGCGTACTTTTTATTTCATGATAATTGGAAAAATAATAAATTAGATGAAATTAAAGTCGCTAATAAACAAAACAAATTACTAATTTCTTTTTTTATTGCTATTTTCATATGTTGTTTCCCAAGAATTTCTTCATATGACTTCTTTTTATTAATTTCCTCTTTCTTTTATGTTATGAGAAATTCTAGAATAAAATTATTAAGTTCAAATTGGAATTTAATTGCAACTCTATTAACAATATCTGTTTTAGCAGTTTACGATACAAGATATCCAGCTTTTGTAATATCTTCTTTTCTATTCTTGTTTTTTTATTTACAAATAACTAATAAAGATCCTTTTTTTTTAAAAAAGAATTAAGAAAAGAATTTAACTTTTAAAATTACCACTAATGCCCTAATACCATCTATCCAGGATATTTTTTTTCCTTCTTCAAAAGTTCTGCCTTGGTAAACAATATCTATTTCTTTGAATCTCCATTTCTTATTTTTTAATATTTTAGATGTAAATTCAAAATCAAAATTAAAATCTTTTGAGTAGAATGATAAATTTTTAATGACTTTTTTACTAAACATTTTATAACAAACAGCTGTATCTGAAACTTTAACTTTAAATAAAATACTTACTAGTGAAGATAATATATAATTTCCTATTGCAAAAAAAAGATAATGATATTTATTTTTTTTTGATGAAAATCTATTTCCATAAACTATATCTGCATTATTATTTTTAATTATATTAAACATTTTGTTTAAATCTCTTGGCATATATTCTAAATCCGAATCTTGAATCACTATAACATTATTACTAATATTCTTTAATCCAATAATTACCGCAGAACCTTTTCCTTCGTTTTTATTTTTTAAAATAATCTTTAAATTTTTTTTCTTTTTTTTTGAAAAACATAATTTATTCTTTTTTATACTTATAAAATTAAATTTACTATTTATTTTTTGTAACCAATCTTTTGTGCCATCATTAGAGGAATCATCAACTATTATAATTTCTTTATTAATTTTTTTTGTATCTCTAACGAGCTTAAAAAGAATTTTTGGTAATAATTTTATTTCGTTAAAAACTGGAATTATTATTGATAAATGCATGATACAAAAGTTTATTAATTTGGAAAAAATTTTTATGGTGACCCCTACGGGACTCGAACCCGTGTTGCAAGAATGAAAATCTTGAGTCCTAACCGCTAGACGAAGGGGTCAAAATTCCTTAAATTATAATTTTTTAATCTATTTTATAAATTTAATCAACTATATAATAACTTTTTCTAAAACTCCATCCTCAATAATCAACTCGAAATATATTTTATTCTTCCAGTTAGACTGTTTGACAAAAGTAATAAATGAAAATAAATTTTTTTTATAATTGCTAAGAATGGTTTTTCCTAAATCGTTATCTAAACCATTAAAAATAATAGCTTTTATAGTTTTATTTGTACTGTCTTTAACCAAGAAAGATAAATGTTTTTTTGTTTCACCTACACATTTTGGTTTTATAATTCTAACATTACTAATTAAAAATTTCGGTTTAGAATTTGATACTCCATAAGGGCTAATCGCATCTATCGCCTCTATTAATTCATCATTAATTCCTTTAATTGATATAGCTTCGTCATAATATAAATTATCATTCTTTTTTAACTTAGTTTTTTGTTCTTTTACATAATTTTCAAAAAAATCAGCAAATAAATTTAAATTTTCTTTTTTTATTGATAAACCAGAAGCCATTTGATGGCCTCCGCCATTAATAATAATATTTTCTTTTTTTGCTTTTAAAACTAACAAACCAATATCAATGCCCGTTATTGATCTACCTGATCCTTTATATATATCTTTATTTGAAGTCAATATTATTGACGGTTTATTAAATTTATCTTTTAATCTACTTGCAACTATCCCAATAACTCCCTCATGCCAATTATCTTTATAGATAAATATAGAATTCTGATTAAATTTTTTTTCTTCAAAAATCTTTTTTAAAGACTCTTCGTAAACCTTATCCTCAATTAATTTGCGTTGGTAATTTAATGTATTTAATTGTTTAACAATAATGCTTAACTTATCTTCATCATTTGATAACAATAAATCTTCGCCTATATCTGGCTTACCAACACGGCCTCCAGAATTTATTCTAGGACCAAAAAAGAAACCTAGGTCTTCTTCATTAGGTTTCTTATTAAGTTGACTGTCATCTGATAAAATTTTTAAACCTATATTTGATCTTTTCGCAAAAATTTTTAATCCTTGATAAACAAATGCTCTGTTTAAATCAATTAACGGAACTACGTCACAAACAGTTCCAAGAGCGACTAAATCTAAAAAAGATTTTACTTCAGGTAAGTCTTTTTTATATACATTATCTTTTTTTAATAATGTTTGAACATAATGTAATACAACAAATAATAATCCTACTGAACAAAGAAAATTATAACCCGAGGTGTCATAAATAGTATTTGGATTTATTAATATGACCTCATTTAAATGCTTCTCATTTGATTTATGATGATCAATTATAATTAAATCAATTTTATAATTTCTAATATAAGAAATTATTTCATGTGAGTTTGTTCCACAATCTAACATAATCAACAAATTAGGGTCTTTTGATTTAATTTTATCAATAGCATTTTTGTTTGGGCCGTATCCTTCCTTAATTCTATCTGGTATATAAGAAAAAACATCTACTCCAAAAAGTTTTAAATATTTTTTTAATAACACTATAGAAGTCAACCCGTCAACATCGTAATCTCCTAAAATTGCAACTTTTTCTTTATTTTTAATAACTTTTATAAGTCTTTCAGCAGCTTTATCCATATCATTAAAAATTAAAGGGTCCGGAAAAAAATCTTCTATATTTGGTTTCAAAAAATTTTTTATTTTGTCAATATCAATTGATCTTGTAGATAATAATGATGAAATAATATTTGATAGAGAATATTTCTGAGATATAGCTAAGGCTAATCTAGAATTGATTTCTTTTTTTACCCAATTTTTTTTTAATAAAGAGAATTTATTAAAATTTTCTGATATATTTTTTTTATATTCTAAATTCACTTTTTTTAAATTCTATTTTTTTATTTTTTGTTGAAATAATTAAAGAATGTGTAATAAAAATATTTCCTTTCTTTTTTATTCCATTTAATAAATACCCATTAGTTACTCCAGTAGCTGAAAATAAAGAATCTTTTTTAATTAAATCTTTTATATTATATTTTTTTTTTAAATCTTTTATTCCCATACTTTTTGCTCTTGTTTTTTGTTTATTATCATTAAATATTAATCTTCCTTGCATTTGGCCTCCTAAACATTTTAAAGCAGCGGCGGCTAATACGCCCTCAGGAGCACCTCCAATTCCTACATAAATATCAATTTTAAATTTTTTAATTGCAGTAGCTATTGCACCAAATATATCACCATCTGGAATCAAAAACTTTTTACATTTATATTTATCAACAATATTTGAAATTTTGGAATGCCGAGGTCTGTCTAAAAAACAAACTACTAAATCATTAATCTTTTTTTTTTTATAAAAAGCTAAATTATTAAGAGTTTCTTCAAGTGGTATATCAAGATCTAAAAAATTTTTAGGTAGCCCCTTACCAACAGCAATTTTTTCCATATAAACATCTGGTGCGTTTAGAAAACTACCTTTATTACCTAAGGAAATAACAGTTAATGCGTTTTTTTCATTATTTGCGGTTATTTTTGTTCCTTCTAAAGGGTCTAAAGCTATATCAAAATTTAAACCGCTTTTACCGTTTCCAACTTTTTCACCGATATAAAGCATTGGTGCCTTATCTCTTTCACCTTCGCCAATTACAATGGTTCCTGAAAAATCTAATTTGTTTAACTCTGTTCTCATTGCTTCAACAGCTGCTTTATCTGCTGCGTTTTCATCCTTTTTTCCAATAAAATCATAGACTGCTATAGCGGCTAACTCTGAGACTTTCAATATCTTTGAATTGTAATGAAATAAATTTTTTTTATTCACATAAAAGATTTTACATAATTATTTTATACATGTAAAACCTGCATAATTATCGCTTTTTCTTTTATATATGAACAATTGTTTAATTTTACTGTAGCTGTATCCATTATTTTTTTTTTACATTTATGAGTCAGTATTACAACATTAAATAATTTTTTATTTGACTGTTCTTGAAATAAAGATTTTATAGAAATCTTAAAATTTTTTAAAATTGTTGTTATTGCTGCTATTGCTCCTGGCTTATCATAAACTTTAGCTCTTAAAAAAAATAAACTTTCTCCTAGTGAATCATTAGAGATATTTGTTTTTTTTAAATCTTTACAAGAAACTCCGTACATAAAATTTTTATAATTTTCAAAAGATAAGTTAGTAATATCTGCTAAAACTGACATTGATGTTGGGTTTCCTCCAGCTCCTTCACCAATCAAAATAGTTTTATTATTTTTGTTAGCTTCAATAATAACTGAATTTAAATTATGATTGACATTAGAAAGTTCCTTTTTTTTTGAAATTAAATATGGAGCAACATTAATTCTTATTTTTTTTTTATCTATAGAACCTATACCCAAAAGTTTTATTCTAAAACCTAATTTATCAGCAAAAAAGATGTCTGCTTTTGTAAGATAATTTATTCCAGAATAATTTATGTCTTTAAGATTAATTTTTTTATTAAAAGCTATTGTAGATAAAATTAAAATTTTATGTAAAGTGTCTAATCCATTTAAATCATCATTTGAATTTTGTTCTGCATAGCCCAATCTTTTTGCTTCATCTAATGATTTACTAAATTCATTCTTTT
>Ga0310344_10002372_pt1 | contig 14150 bp, 14 predicted proteins | sample HC15DNA20200_MG_FD_203801 | JGI IMG/M metagenome (GOLD analysis project Ga0310344, IMG submission 203801) | Marine microbial communities from station ALOHA, North Pacific Subtropical Gyre - HC15-DNA-20-200_MG | ecosystem: Environmental > Aquatic > Marine > Oceanic | place: Pacific Ocean: North... | reverse complement strand
ATGCAAGCAATCGCGTCCCGACCAAACTAGGGACGCTAGGACTTGCTTCTCCGGAATGGAAGCGCCATATCGCTTGGGATATCGGCGCTCTTGGGGTTGCACAACGTCTCTCCTCCTTACTCGACGCTCCTTTGATTTTCCAGAACTATTCGCGTTTGGTAATTGATTGCAATCGCCCTTTCAAGAACCCAGAATCAATTCCGACAGTTAGCGAAAGTACGTTAATTCCTGCTAACCGGGATCTAAGTGAAATTGAAATATCTTCAAGGCAAGACGAAATATTTAAACCGTATCACGTTAACATCACTCGGCTTTTAGACAAACGCCGCCAAGAAAACAAAACAACTGTTTTTACCGCCATTCACAGTTTTACTCCCGTTTATAAGGGAAAGTCTCGACCCTGGGATATAGGAATTCTCTATGACAAGGACAATAGAATAGCCAAACCACTACTTGAGCTCTTAAAAGAAGATAAAACCTTAACCGTTGGTGATAATCAACCCTACCAAGTAGGTGATGAGCATGATTACAGCACGCCCGTACACGGCGAGGGGAAAGGCTTGCCCTACGTAATCATCGAAATCCGACAAGATCACATTGCTACTCTACAGAGTCAAAACGATTGGGGTGTGAAGCTGCGAGACTTTCTCGGAAAGCTCGAAAGAACTTTGGATTTATTTTAAACAAAAAGGCTAAAATACCAGAGACAACAAGGAAGACTTTTCAATTTTCTAACCCAAGAACGATTTATTTTTAAAAAAGGAGCCTACTGGTGACCTACAAGACGAACGATCTTCTTCCCACAACCCTAGTAGGAAGTTATTCTCAACCCGACTGGCTAATCAATCGTGATGCTCTCGCGAAACGATTTCCACCAAGGGTTCGCGCTAAAGAGCTTTGGCGAATTAATCCGGATTTTCTCGAAGAAGCTCAAAATGACGCAACCCTCCTCGCCATTAGAGACCAGGAAGTCGCAGGACTAGACATCGTGACAGACGGTGAAATAAGAAGAGAGAGCTACTCCAATCGATTCGCTAACGCCTTGGAAGGAATCGACTTAGATAAGCCCGGAAGTGCTCTTGATCGCTCAGGACATCCTAACCCCGTACCCCGAATAGCTGGAAAAATCTCACGCAAACATCCAGTTGAACTAAGCGCTTTAAAATTTCTTCTGGAGAACACCGATCGAAAAGTAAAAATGACTCTTCCGGGTCCATTTACGATGAGTCAGCAAGCTCAAAACGATTACTACTCAGACCCTGGAGACGCAGCGATGGACTACGCACTTGCTGTGCGCGCAGAAATCTCCGACCTAATCCAACATGGGTGTGACGTTGTTCAAATCGATGAGCCCTATATGCAAGCGCGGCCCGAAGCAGCCCGTGAATACGGGATAGCTGCGCTTGAGTCTGCTCTTGAAGGTATCGATGGAACCACATGTGTTCATATATGCTTTGGCTACGCTGCAATCATTCATGAACGTCCCTCTGGATACTCTTTCCTACCTGAATTTCATTCCTGCTCAATTAAGCAAATTTCGATTGAAACTGCCCAATCAAATCTAGACACCTCCATTCTTAAGAAACTACCAGAAAAAGACATCTTACTTGGAGTGCTAGATCTCTCTACTGATGATGTCGAAACTCCCGAGCTAATTGCCACTCGAATCCGAAGTGCTTTAAATCATGTCGATCCTGAACGGATTGTTGTAGCCCCTGACTGCGGTTTAAAGTATCTAACTCGACAGGTGGCGTTTCAAAAGTTGGAGGCAATGGTAGGCGGCGCAAATATCGTAAGACGAGAACTCGGAAAGTAAACCGATTCCTACAGAACTAAGACTTCTGAATTTGTTTACTTTCTCCCCCTTCCCATCGTTCAAAGAAAGTGTGTTCTGAAGCGGGGCGTCTTCCTACCGGGCCGAACTTACCGACTGGGTAACCGATAGGGATAACTGCAACGATCCCAAAAGTCTCGGGAATTTCGAGCAGTTCAACACATTCTTCCTCAAAAACCTGATGAATTGATGTCAAACTCGCACCGAGGCCTAAAGCCCTGCACGCAAGTAAAATGTTTTGTACGCAAGGATAAACTGATCCATAAGAAGGCGGAGCTAACCCTACTCTCTCATCAGCCTTGACACCAAATGGCCAGTCTCTTTTTCCGCAAACAAACAGTAATACCGGAACGTTTTGTATCTCTTCTCCAAACGCAATTGCACGTCTGAGGTTCCTAGCGTCAGATGATGTATCGTTTTCATCTGGCAAAATCTTTGCAAACGCTTTCTTTATCGCCGCGCCGTAGCTCGCCCCAAACTTCTCGCGAGTTTGCACATCTCGTACGACGATAAATCGGTAAGGCTGTGTTCGCAGGCCACTGGGAGCCCATCCTCCCGCCGTAAGCACTTTATCAATTAATTCTTGAGGAACGTCCTCAGAGCTAATCCTCCGCATAGGCCGCATCGTTTCCATAATATGGAAGACATCGCGATCCACTAAGATCGTCCCTTGGAAAGGAAGGAATTGAGATCTTTTGTTAGTTGGTCGGATACCTGTTTTATCATTGGCTGAATCGACACTCGCTCAATGTATTCCGCCAAAGCCTGATCCTCCTTGTAGATATCCCAATCGTACAGTTTGGTGGTATGCAGGTTTGTGAATTGCAGATGAAAATAAGCCGCTATGTCTGCGTATGAGTATTCCTTGCCAGCAATAAAAGGCTCAAAAACAGCTAGTTGCTTCAGAGCTCCAAGCCCCTTTTCGATCACAGGTCTTTGCGATTTAATTGCCACCTCGTCCCGAGGAGCTCCAAAATAGACCATCGTAATGAGAGCCCTCGCAGCTGCATCGACATACAATTCGACCGTCCGAATAATTTCTTTGGTTTTTGCTTTCTCCCAGGAATCGCTCGGATACAAGCGAGGATTGGGTTGAATTTCTTCAAGGTAGTCAAAGATCACATTAGTCTCGGAAAGCGTGCTGCCGTCCTCCCTAACGACATATGGAACCTTCCCCATTGGGCTCGCTGCCACCACTTCCGGAGCGTCCCCCGGCATCGTTGGGACTTCCTCAAAAGGAACCCCTTTTTCGAGAAACGCTGCTTTCGCGACACTAAAATAGTTACTTATGCTAATCCCATAAAGTTTCATCATGACTGGAACTCCTTCTTGGTTTTCTCTCATAATATTACGTTTTCAGGATGAGACAAAACCCAATAGCCGATAATATCCGACCCTATGTTCTACGAGCCCAACGAAAAAAAAGATCATGGTCTACCACACGACCCTTTTAAATCCCTCGTTGTCCCAAGACCTATTGGATGGATCAGTACATTGGACTTAAAAGGTAACGTCAACCTTGCACCATACAGCTTCTTCAACGCCGTATGCTACGACCCCTGCATAGTTCTTTTTTCAGCCAGTGGTCTTATCGACGACCCCCAAAAACATTCCCGACGTAATGCTGAAGAGACTGGAGAATTTGTCTGCAATCTAGTTTCCGAAGAACTTCGCGAACAGATGAACATAACCGCCGCCCACGTAGGCCGTGGCGTGGACGAGCTAGCCTTAGCGGGATTGACCGCCGAACCTTCCAGGACGGTCAAACCGCCGCGGGTGCTTGAAGCCCCTGCACATCTGGAATGTCGATACCTAAAAACGGTTGAATTCGCGAGCAACCTCCCCAACCAAAGCCATGGGGTAGTATTCGGTGAAGTAACTGGAATTCACATTAAAGATGAGTACATAAATGATGGTTTTGTTGATGTTTTAAAGATTAGACCAATTGCTCGCATGGGTTATAGAGACTATACGGTGGTCGATCAGATATTTTCAATGGCTCCTCCGGACACAAAAACAGGCGCAGCACCGAAAAAGACTGGCTTCTAGGAGCTTGCTCGAGCCAGAATAAGCAGCCAGTCACACGACCTCCAGGAGATTCCTATGAAAATCGGTTTTATGCTGCCTCAGTTCGGCGCTATGGCGACATACCAAAATATGATGGATATGGCCCAATTGGCAGAGGAGCGGGATTTCGAATCAGTCTGGGCCGCTGATCATGTAATCATGCCAACGGATGTTTCAACGCCCTACCCATACAGCAAGTCGGCCGAATACATCGCAGATCCAAAAGGCAATCATTTGGAACCGTTCACCATGCTCTCTTTTATTGCAGGGTGCACTCAACGCGTCCTCATGGGCTTCACCGTGATTGTTGCCCCCTACAGACATCCCATCGTTACGGGAAAAATGATGGCTTCAATTGACGTCCTTTCTCAAGGTAGATTGATTGCTGGGGTAGGCGCCGGTTGGTTAAAAGAAGAGTTCGACGCACTCCAAGTTTCTTGGAAAAAGCGTTGGGCACAGACGGAAGAGCATATCCGTATTTGGAAAGAGCTCTGGACTTCAGACGAACCCGCTTTCGATGGCGACTACTACAAATTTAAAAATGTTCAGTGCCGTCCGCAGCCGATTCAGCGACCTCATCCTCCAATCACCATAGGCGGAAATGGAATGGCCTGTTTTCGGCAAATCGTTGCCCTGGCCGATGGCTGGCAGGTTGTTTCAGAGGCTCCCGATGATGTCTACGCAACCAATGGCGATCTAGAAACGAATTTGAATACCCTCCGCAAACTTTCAGAGGAGTCAGGCCGGGACTTTGAAACGATTGAAATTACGGCCGTCATAATCGCTGGAACGGCCAAAGGGGTGCTCGAAGATCTCCCTCGTTATCAACAAATAGGTGTTGATCGTCTTATTTTAGATTTTCCTGCTTTTGTCTCGGAACCCACTCAAATGAGCAAAATGCTGGAAACAATCGCGTCGAATGCCGACATGGAGCACTAAAACGAACTTCCTAAGCTGTCACTAATGTCACGGGCTTAATTGATGTCGTTCGAGCACTCAGAGTTCGAGGTCGTTACTCACCTCTCTTAATTTACTGACATGCTGAGTAGTTTCTAATTTTCCTCCTAGCGTTCTAATGCATAGATGCGAAATTCCGAGAGCTTTCCAGCCAGCGACGCGTTCCCTCCATTCATGTTCACGCGGACCGACCACGGCCACACCAGTTTCCGTTCCTAACTTAAATTTCTTGGCTCCATTGTCTTTCGAGATCGTCTCAAGCGAATTCCATAATTCAGGAAATTCCTCGGGAGAACAAAGAACGAAAAGGCCATCAGCTTTTGTAGCGATCCTATGCAAGACTCTCTCAACAGGCTGGGCCTTTGCGCCGATCCACAAGGGAATAGGTCGCTGCTTTGGCAATGGGTCAATGCCTGCATCGATAACCTTTTCCCATTTCCCATCAAAATTTATTTTTGGTTGGGTCCAGAGAGCCCTGAGGAGATCGATTTGCTCGTCACATCGCCTTCCTCGATTCGCAAAATCTTTTCCGAGGCGGTCGTACTCCAGCGAATCCGTACCCACGCCAATTCCCAACCTCAGCCTACCGCTTGACAGGAGATCTAATTCCGCTGTCTGCTTTGCCAAAAGGACTGTTTGCCTTAAAGGCAAAATAATGACTGAGGGTACGAGTTCAATCTTCTTAGTAATTGCTGCCACATAACTTAGAAGCATCAGAGGTTCGTGCAGGTGTCCTCCTTTAGCCCTGATAACTTGATCCGGCACCCTTAGGTGAGTAAAGCCGAGTTCTTCCGCGGCTTGAGCGAAATCTCTGATCGCCTCAAGATCATCACGCAGCTCGCGAACAGGTAAAGAAACTCCAACTCTCATAAAACACTCCTGGAAATGTTTGAACATCAATTATCAGGTTTAAATCAAGATCGAGCTGAAGAGCTTTAGTTCCGTTCAGCCTTTAAGCGGTCTCGCTCGGCTTGCCTTTTCCTAGGTCGCGGCACCGAAACGAACCGAGCCTCGCGCACCTTCCTTGTTCGGATCCATTCCAAAACGAAGCACCGGAAGGTCCTGATCACACCTCGCGTAGATAGAAACAATGGGATACACAGGAACAAGCCGCTCGATTGAATCGAAGCCTTCGGGGTTCCATTCTGCCAGATCAGGTTCTCCTCTTTCCGCATAGCTAAAAACATATTCGGGATCGACCTGCAAAATCAACCCTTCTCCGTCGTCCGCAATTTCGGATCGCGTAAGATGAAGACCATCTATAATGTTCAGCTCTTCGCCAGACAAGACGTGTGCGTTTTCGAGACGTATATCGAGCACTGTCGAATTTTCTATCGACACGGTCCCTTGAGAAAGGTCGTGCCTATGCGTCAAATCCACAGCCGCCGTCTCGATTTTAAAACCCCAATGCTCCGACAGAGGTGCCGCAGCTTGCTCGGAATCTATAAATGCCTGCAGGAGAAATGCCCGTGGCCTGATTCCTGCCCTCGCCACCAACCTAACCTGAGCTAACGAAAAGGGGCCAACAGGACTCACAGGATATTTAGCAACAGAAATCACTGCATAAGGTGGTATCGACGGGTGCAAGGCCGGTGGAATCAATTCGATCGCGCCCTCTTCCTCAACCTCGCAGCTAAATTGCAAGATTTCTGCCCCCGGCAGATTCCAAGCGTCTTCAGGTAGTGACTTCAGCTGGGGGCAAGACCCAAGAGCACGCACAACATCTAACAATCCAGAAAAAGGCATAAATTTCCCTCTTTAAAATTTTAGCTCTCTTGTGCGAATGCCGGCATGACCTCATCCGCAAACAATTGAAGGCTCTCAAGAACTTGCTCTTGTGGAATAATTTCGGCCGCATTCAGCATGAAAGTTACTCGATCGACACCTGTAGTTTCCCACTGCTTGAGCACCTGAACTAGACGTTGAGGACCTCCCACGGTCAGACCTTCCGGCACACTTTTTCTGTCAGTCGGTGCAGCCGCCTGACGACGTAAAGACGGCAGCAGGCCAGCGGTTGGATATGCGGGGGTCGGGAACACCTCTTTAGCCATATCTAACTGCCCCGCTAAGTAGCTGAAATGACGGGCCATCCTCATGCCGGTCGTTTCGCCAGTCTCATCGTCTGCATGGCAGTAAAGAAAATTTATTGCATTAACTTGGTCATTTACGAAAGCACCGGCCGGGTTGCAGTTCTGAATCCGATGACGATATTCCTTCACCTTATTCTCTTGGTCCACAAAAGAATTAAAAGAAACACCCAAGCTTCCTAGACCTCGATCCCCCGCCTCAATATGGGTTTCGGGGCTCGTGCAAGCTACCCACATCGGTGGATGAGGCTTCTGATAAGGCTTCGGCAAGACCGCCCTTGAGGGCATCGAGAAGAACCGCCCTTCGTGAGAATACCTCTCTTGCGTCCACATTTTAGGAATCGCGTGCACGAATTCATCCCAGGACTGCTTTGTAGTATCAAGATCCGCCTGAAACCCTCCTAGCTCTACCCATGTTGCAGATCTTCCTGTTCCGAATTCCAAACGACCATCGGATAAGATATCGAGAAATGCTGCCCTTTCGGCTATTCGGATAGGATGGTTGAATTCAGGAACGCAGGTCACAATACCGTGACCAACATGAATTCTTTCGGTCTCCCTAGCGCATGCCGTTAAGAATAACTCCGGAGCGGAACAGTGAGAGTACTCTTCAAGGAAATGGTGTTCCACAGCCCATACCTGATCAAAGCCCAGCTCGTCTGCCAGGCGAACCTGCTCCAGCGCGTTGTTGATAACTGTTCGCTCTGCCTCTTGATCCCAAGGCCTCGGCACCGATAGTTCATAGAAAATCCCGAATTTCATTGCAGCTCCCGACCCCCAATCGCCTATATACTCCCACATGTCAGTACCAACCCGCCACCTGGAGAAAATATGGCCAGCCCTGAGAACGAAAAACTTATAAAAATCCTCTGGAAGAACCATCCAGGAGAGTCCAGCTATGAAGCAATGAAGGACAATGTCGACAAAATGCGCGAAAACATGGTCGAAATGACCAAGCGTTTCGTACCTGCAGACGACTCTCAGATAGAGAGAGTAGACGCGGATGGGGTGCCGGGGGAATTCGTCCGTGCGGCCGGTACGGGCCTCGAGCCGGTAGTTCTCTACCTACATGGCGGGGGATACGTAATAGGTTCCACTGCTACCCACAGAGGTCTCGTAGATCGCCTTTCACGCGCCTGTGGCGGTCGAATCCTTTCCCTGGACTATCGACTCGCCCCAGAAAATCCTTTTCCAGCAGCTCTTGAAGATGCCACTACCGCTTATCGTTGGCTGCTAAAGCAGGGAATCCCTTCCGAGAAAATAGTGATTTCGGGAGACTCGGCTGGCGGTGGACTGGCTCTTGCCACGCTCGCCGCCCTTCGCGATGCCGGTGACCCTCTCCCTGCCTGTGCAGTTCCAATCTCACCATGGACTGATCTTAACGGCACCGGGGCATCAATTGAAACGCGAAAAGAGCTCGACCCCATGGTCGAGATTGGAGGCCTTCTCGGAATGGCACGCCTCTATATCGGAACGGAAGATTCGCTCAACCCCTTAGCATCTCCCTTGCACTTGGACCCCAAAGGGTTTCCGCCGCTCCTGATCCAAGTTGGTGATTACGAGATCCTTCTAGACGATTCAACTCGATTCGCAGCGAAGGCTGAAAACGCTGGCGTAGACGTTACACTCGAAGTCTGGCCGGAAATGGTCCACGTTTGGCACTGCTTCGCACCGATGATACCCGAGGGGCAGGCGGCCATTGAAAGGGTTGGGGAATACATCAAAGGGATAATAAATTAGTAGTTTAGTTCCTCAGAATTCAAGGAAACGGATTATGTCTAGCCCGAAACCCCTTCTTGAGGAAACCTCCTCAAGCAAACTCGACAAGCGCGAGAGCCTAATCCTTGCTGCCATGAAAGTCATGAGAGAAAAAGGCTTTGCCCAATGCACCGCCAGGGCCATTGCAGATGCGAGCCCGCTGTCGAAGAGCGCCCTTCATTATTACTTCGTAGACACCGAAGAAATTGTAGGCATTGCTTTCGAAAGACTTATCGGCCTCTACATCAGCAGAATTACTACGTCTGCAAAAACTGCTCATAACCCAACCCAGGCCCTGTGGAATGCTTCAAGCACCTATCTCCATCTCGGGTCCAACCAGAAGTCAAATCAAATACCCATGCTCTGGTTCGAGGTTCAGCTCGCGGCTAGCCGGAGCGGTGATACTGGCACAGTCCATCGTTTATCCCAGCAACTTTACGAAATATTTCTCAAGCTTGTTGCTGCAACAGGAACAGAAGAACCTGAGCGGAAAACAAACACTCTTTTCTCCGCTCTTCCCGGAATCCTTCTGCAAGATTCAATGGCTCCAGTTGATCTAGATAAGGCTCTCGAGGATTGCCTCTTATCCATGGATTTTACTCTTTAATCACTCGGGCTTCTCTACGCACGTAGTGGTACAAGGCACGCACTTCGTTTTCAGAGTGATCTTCGAAGCTTGGCATACCAAGCGGGATGTTACCTTCCAAAACCACCGTTCTGAAAGCATCATAACCTAGGGAAAGCCTCGAGGCTCTTAGGTCTGGAGCGGAGCCACCCGAAACGGCACCGGTCCCATGACACCATAGACACGATTCCGTGTACACTTTCGATCCAGCTGCCGCGAGCTCCTCATCAACCTCCAACTCTGGTGCATCCAACGGCTCAACTAATACCGGGGGGCGAAATTTAGGTAGTTGACCTTTTCCATTAAGGACAAAAGTAAACAAACGTCGAGGATGCGCGCGATAAGGCCAGCCGTGTTGTGCAGCGTGAGAGCCAAACAAGAGGCCTCCTCCACCCCAACCGACAAGTACTGACACGTGCTGGGTACCTCCAACTTCGTACGTAACAGCCGGAGCCGATATTCCTAATCCTAAATTGATGGACCAAACTCGATCACCATTCGTTGCATCATATGCGACAAAATTTCCATCCGCGTGCCCCTGAAAGACGAGATTCCCAGCCGTCGTCAAGGTACCGGAATTCCAACTTGGAGGATTCTCTACAGACCAAGCTTTTTCTTGTTTCACAGGATCCCACGCAAGAAGAGCTGCGCTACCCCAATCCTTCGGCGTATCACCTTCGAAGTTAACTCCGAAACGCATACGAAATTCCTTAGTCCTCCATGCCTTCAGATCAATCCCTTCATCTGAAAAATAAGCCGGCATCTCTATGGTCGGAATATACGCTAATCCCGTAATAGGATTGAAGGACATCGCCTGCCAGTTGTGGACCCCAAAAGTGCTCGGCCAAACAAGCGCCCCTTTACCTTCGTAACGAGCCTCTGGATTTTCGACCGGTCTTCCTGTTTCAAGATCAATGTGAGAGGCCCAAGTAACTTTTCCGATCTTTTCGGCTGAGATAAGTTTCCCGTCTTTGCGATCTATCACATAGAAGAATCCGTTCTTTGGTGCATGCAAAAGCACTTTCCTAGAAGAATCCGAAAGTTTTAGATCTGCCAAGATGATGTCCATATTTGAGTTGTAGTCCCAAGCCTCCCCGGGGACCGTCTGATAATGCCACTTGTACGAACCTGTACTCGCATCGAGAGCTACTATGGAGCAAAGAAACAAATTATCACCACCACCGGGGCTTCGAATGCGACGATTCCACGGTGTGCCATTCCCTGTCCCCATGATGATTTGGTCAAACTCCGGATCATAGGTAATGCCGTTCCAAACCGTTCCGCCACCACCAAACTTCCACCAGTCCCCAGTCCAGGTCTTGGCCGCCATCTCCATCGCCGAATTTTCAAAACCATCCGCTGGGTTTCCAGGTACAACGAACCAACGCCAAAGCTGATCACCAGTCTCTATGTCGTAGGCTGTCACATAACCTCTTACAGCGGTGTGCTCAGTCCCACCATTTCCAATAATTACCCTTCCCCCAAAAACTTTGGGAACGCCCGTGATATACAGAGCCCGATTAACATCGGTCGTAACATTCTCCCAAAGCAACTGACCAGTTTTCGCATCTAAAGCCAAGAGCCTCCCATCAATCGTCGCGACCAATAGTCGGTTCTTCCAAAAAGCGAGCCCTCGACTTGTATCCCACATATTCTTAAGCCGCTTCCCCGCAACTTCGACAACTTTCGGATCATACTCCCAAAGCACACTTCCGGTCTTGGCGTCAACGGCTTTAACCCGACTGTAACTTCCGGTAAAAAACAAAGTTCCATCAACAGCTAACGGAGTGGATGTGAGTGTGTTGTCCTTAGGAAGGTCTAGATACCATTTTAAACTAAGTTGCTTTACGCTTTGAAGATCAATCTCATCAAGGGTGCTAAAACGTTTTTCGCTATAAGTCTTTCCGTAGGCCAACCAGTTCTTTGAATCCGCTTCATCGGAAAGCGCGCGATCATCGACGACCGTAGCGGCGTGACTTCCAGCAGCAAGACAGAGTGCGATACAAAAGACTATAAATTCTTTCATTCCAGACATCATCCACGCCCTTTCCAAGGTCTATCGACAGTTCTCATTAGATCAGAATTTTTTAGAACCAGTCGATTCCTAAATTCATCGAACTGCTTGAAAAATACTACACTAATATCCAAGGGGTAAAAACAATGACCTTTCCTCCAGTTATTGCATACTGACCTTAATAAAGCTTCAATATGCCAGTTAAGGCACGAGGGCATTATGGAAAAAACCGAAGTTATCGAAGGAGTTGGCGCATTTCCCGTAGGGCATTGGCACAGTTCAGCTTCCACTCAGCCCCTTGATTGGGACAAAATTACAACAGGCGAAATCCTTCCTACGGTGCCCTGGACGCTCGAGCAATATGAAAATGTACTTTTTTGTTTCTTCTCCGAAGTACGCCACGACCGCTACCTAAAAAATACCCTCAGCGGAGTCGCTATGCCGGTAACCGCTCTTTGGGCATCATTTAGCCACCTGTCTAGCAAATATGAAGTGGGTCCTATCATTGATGTCGAACATCATTTTCGTTTTTTCCGGAATCTGAAACCTGGCGAAACGACAGTACTGTCGGGGTCCATAACAGCCAAGTATGAAAAAAAATCTCACTTCTATATCGAGTGGGAAACAAAGTGCCATTCTACAAAGGAAGAACAGATATTTACTTTCAATCATACAATAATTGACTTGAGAGAGGCTTCATGAGCGGTTCTGCTAAAAATACTGAGGTCTATCGAAAAACGATCAATTGTTTTTTGGGATGGTCCCGAAGAAATGTCTACCCACCTCATCCAAACATTCACACAGACCACGACTTCGCTCAAGAACGTGGTTTTGATTCAGCCATAATGTCCGCCTCTCAGGTTGTTCCGCATCTTCACGAGGCGCTCATAGAGCTCTTAGGGGAGCAAATCTTCTTCAATCAGACTGATATACGCTATAAAATGATCAACCCTGTTGGATCCGAAGGATCCATAACAATTATTATTATAAGGCAATCGCCGACTAAGCTGGATCTTAAGGTCAATAACGAACATGACAAACTAGCAATCGTTGGTGTAGCAACGATCGTTTAACAACTTAATCTTTTAGAGGAGAGAGATATGGATGTCATCGAACAGATGAAAGAGCAATCGAAAACTGGATGGGCCTCTTTTATACCTTTCGAAAATGCCACCGGGATAGCTGCCGCACAGCTCGTAAGCTTTGCAAGGGTTTCTGAGGGGAGTCATCTGCTTGACGTTGCTTGCGGTACTGGAGTCGTAGCACTCACTGCGGCCCATCACGGAGTTACCGCCCAAGGCATCGACCTCACCCCTGAACTGGTTGAGAGAGCCCGGGAAAATGCCCAAATCGCGCGACTGAATGTTCAGTTCACTGAAGGCGATGTTGAAGCACTCCCGTTTCAAGACGCATCATTTGATTTCGTCCTCAGTCAATTCGGACATATGTTTGGCCCCCGCGCTGCTATTACGATTAAAGAGCTACTAAGAGTCCTGAAGCCTGAAGGAGTAATAGCTTTTTCTACGTGGCCTCCTGACTTCTTTACTGGCAATTTATTTCAACTCCTCGGAAAGTACAGCCCACCACCACCCGAAGGAATTACTTCGCCGGTAAGTTGGGGAAAGCCAGATTTTATTCGCGAACAACTCGGTAACGCCGTTAAAGATTTAAGTTTTGACAGTGGACAAATGAGGCTCCCGGGCCTTAGCCCAGTGCACATAAGAATTTTTGCCGAAACAAACATCGGACCGGTTAAAAAACTTATTGCAAGTCTTGAGCCCACTCCTGAAAAACTTCAAACCTTCAGAGCGGAGCTTGAATCTCTGATAACGCGATATTTTGAAGACAATTCAATGCGACAAGATTTCCTTATGACCCGAGCTATAAAACTTTAAGGGATTTCATTCCTAACATGATCACTTATGTACAGAGGAAAAAATGACTTCCATTAACGGCCATTGCCTCGAACAGCTCGAAGAACTCGAAGTTCTCTTGCAACAACATTTAGAAGCCGAAAAGGATATCGGCGCGTCTCTATCTATCATCTATCAAGATGAAACCATTGTCGATTTATGGGGAGGCTTTGTTGACGAGAAGAAAACCAAAGACTGGGAAAGCGACACAATAACAAATGTCTGGTCTACGACAAAAACCATGGCTTCACTCTGCGCTTTGCTACTCGTTGATCAAAAAGAGTTAGACCTGAATTCTCCAGTAGCACACTACTGGCCAAATTTTTCGACGAATGGGAAATCCGACGTTTTAGTACGTCACATTCTTGCGCACACATCGGGCCTCGCCGGCTGGGAAGACCCAATGAGCCCTGAAGATTTGTACGATTGGGAAAAAGCTATATTTAATCTCGGAAAACAAACGCCTTGGTGGAAACCAGGAAAAGCCTCGGGTTATCACGCGATAACTCAAGGCTTTTTAATCGGAGAAATAATTAGAAGAATCACCGGAATGAAAACGGGTGCTTTCTTTCGCGAAGAAATCGCAACTCCAGCTAACGCAGACTTCTTTATTGGACTACCGGAAAGCGAGGACCATCGAGTTTCCGTAGTTATCCCTCCTCAAAATGCCCTGCCCCTTCCTGAGGATCAAACGTCAGCTGCTTACAAAACCTTTATGAACCCTGGCCTCAACCCAAAGATACCTCGAGATAGCGCGTGGCGTAGAGCTGATATCGCTGCAGCTAACGGACATGGAAACGCCAGGTCGGTAGCAGAAATACAGAGCATCATCGCCCAAGGAGGCCAAAGAAAAGGAAAGCGTTTTCTCTCTCGGAGCACTATTGAGAAGATCTTC
>Ga0310344_10002371_pt1 | contig 14151 bp, 15 predicted proteins | sample HC15DNA20200_MG_FD_203801 | JGI IMG/M metagenome (GOLD analysis project Ga0310344, IMG submission 203801) | Marine microbial communities from station ALOHA, North Pacific Subtropical Gyre - HC15-DNA-20-200_MG | ecosystem: Environmental > Aquatic > Marine > Oceanic | place: Pacific Ocean: North... | reverse complement strand
GTCACCGACGCGGTCAATGCACTGCTTACCGACCTCGGCATGGCAGGAGCACGGTTCACTATTTCGCTGGAACCTACGGCTGAAGCAACACGCGGCGAGCATGGCGCGGACCGGGTCGAGTTTCTCGTGTGCACCAATGCAGGATACGAGCCTGCGCCGCTGCGGCGCATTGCTTCGGGAGGTGAGCTCTCGCGGATCAGCCTAGCACTACAAGTGGCGGGAGCCCGTCAGATCGGCGCCGGCACCCTGATTTTCGACGAGGTAGACGTCGGTATCGGCGGCGGGGTAGCCGAGCGAGTTGGACGTCGGTTAGCCGAGGTTGGTAAATCTAGGCAAGTGCTTTGCATCACCCACTTACCACAAGTCGCCGCACAAGCGACCCACCACTTGCGGGTGCGTAAACGGGAAGCCGACAATGGCTCACTCACTGCACTCGACGTCATCGGCGGCAAAGAGCGTGTCGAGGAGATCGCACGCATGCTCGGTGGCGTCGAGGTCACTGACCGAACCTTAGCCCATGCCCGGGAGATGTTGGCCGTGGAAACAAACCCATGAATCTACGCGCGCGAGCGTGGATAGGCGTCCTATTTCTAGCGGGGCTCATCAGCTGCGGAAAGATAAACATTCCGGATATCACCGATGTGAACATTCCGGGCGTTTATCGTCTGGATATTCAACAAGGCAACGTCATCTCAGCCGAGGATCTCGCGCGGCTGGAGATTGGGATGACGAAGGGTAAGGTAAGCCACCTGATCGGCACCCCTGCCGTTCGCGACGTGTTCCACAAAGACCGATGGGACTACGTTTATAGCTTCCAGAAAGGCGGGGGAAAGCGTGAGCAGCGCGCCATCTCGGTATTCTTCGAGCGGGAAAAGCTCGCCCGCATCAAGGGGGACACGGCGCTTTGGCGCGCGAAAGCGCCCAAACGCACTACCGAACGGGTGGTTGAGGTCCCACCACAATCAGGACAAAGGTCGATTATCGGCGCCCTCAATCCTTGGTCGGAGCAAAACGAGCGCGCCCGCGCAAAAAAAGCCATTCGTGCCAAGCGGGGAGCAGGCAACAGCCAGGCACCGGCAAGCGAAACGCCGTCTGATACGGCTCCGCGTGCCGCCACAGCGGCAAGTAAGCCCGAGGCAAAACGATCTAGCCCCTCCCCTGACACATCGGCTGGCAACGCACCCCCCGTACCCGTAATCTCCAGTGTCGCCACCCCGAGCCCGAGCCCGAGCCCAACCAAGTCGAGCTTATTCAAGCGGCTTTCCGAACGCTTCCGGCTCGAGACCGTCCCACCCACCACGGCAGACACGCTCGAAATCGAGAACGACGCCCGGTAAAGGCTAGCGTTCGCGCTTGCGGGCACGGTCACGGGACACGCTTTGGCGAGCTGCCCGTTCTCGCCGACGAGCGCGGGGCTCTACTTGAAGCGGCCGATAGATCTCCACCCGATCCCCGCACTGGGGGCGGTGCTCGAGAGTTACAACACGTCCGAAAATTCCTATCGCCTGCACGCCCAGATCGATCTCCGGGATCACCGAAAGGAGCCCCGAACGTGAAACGATCTCCCCAACGCTCACTCCCTCTTCCAGCTCCACGCGCAGCACGATTTGTCGGTCCGGCTCAGCGTAAGCGACCTCGAACCAAGTCATGAGTGCCCGGACAAGCTGCGCGCTCGGGCGGAGAACGAGCTCACCATTAGTTTCGCAATGCGCGAGAACGCCGGTGCAAGCATTCGATCGAAGAGCCGGGTTTTGAATGCGAACTCGAGTTCCAGCGTCACGAGCGTTGCGCCTTCTCCGCGCGACGCAAATCGCCACTCACCGTCCATATGTCGAAAGGGGCCCTCGAGCAGCGACAGCTCGATACGCTCATCAGGCTCTAAAGTATTTAAAGTGGTAAACCAATGTGCAAAGGGACCTTGGGTCACCCGCAACGATGCACGAAGTGTTCGATCAGACACGTGCTCGACGCGAGCGGCCCTGCACCCAGGTACAAATCGCGGGTAAGATTCAACATCAGCGACAATCAAGAACAATGTCTCGCGCGCGTACGGTACCAAGGCTGTATGTTCGAGGTGGTGCACACGACGACCGATGAGTAAAAAGAAGAACAAGCACGACTCAGCACGCATTATTGCACTCAACAAAAAGGCGCGGCACGACTTCTTCATCGAGAATCGCGTCGAGGCCGGCTTGTCGCTCGAGGGCTGGGAAGTCAAGAGCTTACGCGAGGGCCGAGTGCAACTGAAAGAGAGCTATGTTCAGTTTCGCGATGGGGAAGCGTGGCTAACCGGCGCCCACATCTCGCCGCTTGCCAGCGCCTCGACGCACGTTAACCCCGATCCGGTCCGTCCGCGAAAACTTCTTTTGCACCGCCGTGAGCTCGACCAGCTGCGCGGTGCCATCGAGCGTCGCGGCTATACCGCCATTCCGCTCGAGCTGCACTGGACACGCGGCAAAGCCAAGCTAGAGATTGGTCAAGCCCGCGGGAAGAAAAGCTACGATAAGCGTGCCACCGAGAAAGACCGTGATTGGCAACGCGAAAAGCAACGACTGCTGAAAATACGTTAGGGCCAATTCAAGCGAGGCAACGCTCGCCTACGCAGTTCCCACATACCAGATTCGGAACACGCGGTGTACACTGAGCACACTTCGGGGGCGACATGGCTTCGACGTGGGTAATGAAACCCGAGGTGCATGCCGAGGTGCAGCTCACCTCGTAAAACCAGCTGCAAACTATTAGTTGCCAACGACGACAACTACGCACTCGCTGCTTAAAACCCAGTAGGGTGCCGTCTGACTGGAGCCGTGCTTGTGCGTTCAGATCTCAGGCGTCATATCTCACAAGATCGCGATGAAGCTCGTCTGAGGCGGATTCGTTAAAACCTAATCGGACTCGCTAGCGGTTTTCCCTGCCGTTCGGGTAGCCGTTAGTTAAATCAATAGAACGGATAAGCATGTAGAGCCGAAGGCGGAGTGCTTGCGGACGGGGGTTCGATTCCCCCCGCCTCCACCAACTCAACGACTAAAGCCGTCCCAAGACGGCTTTTTTATTTTAACAATCAATAAGTTAAAAAACTTTGCCGGTGCGCGAATACATACGGCGTTTGTCGCGACCTCCAAGTTTTCACGCCCGTACTCTGTTTTCATCAGATACCCAGCAGCCCCATCACCCTTTTGAGCAACGGGTCGCGACCGTGACCAAGCCTGTCAGTGATAGTGAAATGATTGTCGTCAGGTGTCGCCACGAACTCAGCAGCAATTCCTGCTGCACGCAGGTTCGCCGCATACTGCAGTGATTGCCAGTGAAAGAGGTCCGACTCTCCGCCTCCTACAACGACCACTGATCGCCCTTGGGCCACGCACGGTATCCGCATTGGACTGAACGCGGCGGCGCCTGCAGCGCTCAAACGAATATCCTGCAGCAAGTCCGTGTGCCGGTGCGGGCGAATATCGAATAGCCCGCTTAACGGGGCAGTACCACATACCAACCCGTTGGGAAGACCTGCGTAAGCACGCCAATCCGTAGCAGCCATCATCGCCGTCAGATGCCCTCCGGCCGAGTGTCCTGACACCACTATTGCGCGGCGGTTCCCGTTGTAGCGTTTGATATGTTTATAAATCCAAACCAGAGCGTTACGCATCTGCTGCACGATGTCGCGAATACGGACCTGCGGACATAGATCGTACTCAGGCAATACGACGGTCGCCCCCGCTTGCACAAACGGCTTCGCGAGATGACTGTATGTGCTCTTTGTGAGATTTGTTGCACGCCAATAGCCCCCATGAATGAACACCAGCACCGGGGCGTTGGGTAAATCGGCAGGAAAGATATCTAGCGTCTGCCGCGGGCTATCGCCATATGAAACATCCAGATGGTGTCCAACGTAGCGCGCACCCGCGCGCTACGTTGTTCGGACTTCGTCGTTAGCTCATCGGCATTCTTAACGGTTAGGCACGGCAAATATTGGTGGTTAAGCGTCTCACGGTTGTTCCAATTGGTCGGACGCCTCACCACCCTAGTTGCCGTCAAGCAAGACCAACGACAGCGATGGTACCCAAGTCACGATCATCCAAACGATCATCAGTGGTATCAGCAACTTGAATATCTGTCTGACGATCTGGTCGTACGGAATCTTTAGCACGCCGCTGACGACAAAAAGATTAAGCCCGTACGGCGGCGTCACAAAACCGATGGTGGTGCCGACGACGAACACAACGCCCCAGTGCACAATGTCAATACCAATCGATTCCGCGACCGGCGCAAGAATGGGACCGAGGATCAACACAACCGCGACCGATTCCGTGATCGCACCCACCATCAATATGAACAACATCATTACGGACACAAGCACAAACGGGCCATAGTCCTCGCCCAAGCGGCCGAGGAATTCCTGGATGGCTTCCGGCATACCCATAACGCTGGACACTTGTTGGAACTGAATGGAAAACACGACCAGGGGAACAAGGAGCCCGGCCAATCGCGCGCTGTTCAATAAAATGCTGGGTACTTGTTTCAGCTTAAGCTCGCCACCTGGCATAACCCCCACGAGAAAACAGTAGATCGCGACAACACCTGCCGCCTCCGTGGGACTGAAAGCGCCGTAGTAGATACCGAAGAAGATAACGCCGATCGCGATAAATCCCGCCCAGGCTTTCAACGCCGTCCGCCCGACCTCAACGACGCTGAAATCTTCCAAACCTGTTCCTGGTTCAGTCTTACCCGTCAAGACAACAGCGCACGCGATCAAAGCAATCACCATCATCAAACCTGGGATCATGCCGCCGATAAACAAATCGACGCTGGGCACGTCCATCGTCACGCCGTAAATCAGAAAGATGACGCTGGGGGGGATGATCACGCCGACGGTACCTCCCGATGCGACGATCGCGCCGGCGAGACCAGGAGAGATCCCCCGGCTCACCATTTCCGGGCCGAGCAATCGTCCCATGGTTGCTGCCGTGGCCGCATTGGATCCGGAGATTGCGGCAAACAAGCCGCACGAAAACATCGTTGTTGCGGCGGTCGCACCCGCCATGAATCCAACAATGGAGCGCGAGAATGAAATCAATTTTCGACTCACACCCCCTTCGGTGAGAAAGTCGCCAGTGATAACGAACAGAGGTACAGCCAAGAAAATGAAACTCTTGATGGAATCGCTGGACGCCACCCCAACGTTGGCGAGCGGAAACTCAACAATAAAATAGGAAGACGCTATAACCCAGGCCGCCAGAACCACCACAACGGGTGTGCCAAGAAAAAACAGGACCACCGCGGCAGCAGTAAGCGTCCAAACGTTGACTACTTCACTCATCGGATATCCTCCGCGTCGACAACCCGGAATTCGCCTTTAAGCACGTTTGTAAACTGCTGGGCGACCCGAATCATCGTGAAACCCCAACCGAGCGGCACCGCTATGCTGATTACGGCCAGCGGAATCTCAGTGCCAAAGATTTCTTGGTCAAACCGATTGTTCATCACGACGACATCCCACGACGCGAACATGACGACGAGCCCTATCGCAAACCACAACAAACAATCTACGCCTTCCATGACCTGCCGCACGCGAAACGGCATGCGGGAGCGAAACGTCGTAAATGACAAATGCGTGCCAGCCTTTATTCCGTTAGCCATCGCGAACCACGACAACCACACGAACGCCCCCATGGCGACTTCGGGGCCCCATGCCGCCTGCTCGCCCGTGATCATCCGGCGCATGGTTTCCAGCCCGACAACTAGGATGATCGTGAGATAGGCCGAAAGCATTACTGCGTTTTCGATCCAGCTGATGATTGCGTCGAACTTTTGTCCCATTGGACTCAATCCTACTGTTAGGTCTGCCGCCGAACATTCTGTCGTAGCAACGTTAGGGATGAATACTCACACGCGTAGCAGAAAAAAGCCGGGTGATGTCTGGAAGCCCCTGACATCACCCGGTCTTTCGTCGGTCGCAAGGCGTGGCCCGGCGCGAGCACCAGGCCAACTGACTTAGACTACGCCCACCACTTTTGAGCGTTGAGCGGCTTGCCCCGGACTTTCTTTTCGTACTCGGCGATTGCACCAAACACGTCTAGACCAGCCAGCTTGTCGAGTTTCTTACGGATGTCACCGTAAATCGCACCGTTGCGCTCAACGGCGCCACGCTCGCGGAATGCATCCAATTCTGCATCGGTGAGGCGGACGTGTCGCATCGTGTCCTTGAGCTTGACGTAATTGCTTTCCGGTTGGGGATTCGGCCCGTTACCGGTGATGTGGTCCATCTGCCACCCCATCCGCTTCTCAGACAACTCACTCGCACGCCGTGCGGCCTCACGCACGACGTCTTGCAGACGCTCCGGCATGCGGTCCATGGAGCGAGCGCTCATGAAGGCGGAAGCCGTACCCGGGCAGAAGTTAAGCTCGAGCGCTTGCGCAGTCACCTTGGTCATACCAAAGCCAGCTGCGGCACCACCCCAGGTTTCCATACCATCGACAACGCCGGACTTCATGCCTTCCAGGGTTTCCGTCCATGCCAACGGCACTGGGCTCATGCCCAGCGACGCGGCGAAGTTTTTGATCATGGTCGAGTTCGTGATGCGCAGCTTCGCGCCTTTCAGTTGATCAGGCGTACGCACTTCTTCGCGGTCGCTGAACTTAAGACCCATGAAGATGTCGCGCGGATCGTTGGCGGTGTAGAGGAATTCAATCCCGTACTTGTTTCGCCACACATCGCGATAAACCGGGTTCATGCTGGGATCGTGCAACAGATTAAGGAGCGACGTACGGTCACGCCACAGGAATGGCCAGTCCAGTGCCTGTGAGTGGTACACAACCGCTGCGGCGTTCTGGGCGGACGAGTTACCGATATCGATGACGCCAGCGCCAACACGCTCGGCGCATTGGGTCTCCGCGCAAGCCTGGTTTTTATCCAATAGCTGGATGTTGATTTCGCCATCAGAGAGCTCTTCAACCCACTCAACGAATTTGTAGACCTGCGATTGTAAGAACGCTTCGTTTTTGGGGTTCACGACGGATGCGCCGTGTCGAAGCTTGTACTTCGCCTTCTTCGCCGCGTGAGCGTCGCGCATCGCAAACTGCGATAACCCACCCATAGACACAGCGCCAGCGGCGGCAAACAGTGCCGTCTTCGCGCCAAAGTCTCTGGTAACACGCATGAAATCCCGTCTCGAAATACTCATATTCCTTCCTCTCTCCACTTGCCTTGAAATGATCGGTCAGGGAGCTTTTGCACCCGCCCGTTTGCTCCCAACGTCTCGATTGTAATTCTCAGTCTCAGTGCCCATGCGGCAATGCGCAGGCGGCTAGTGAAAGGGCTTGTCGCCGGCAATAGTCACCCGGATGCCACTTCGCACATGCGGGTAATAATCCCAGGTAGCGTGATGTTGTGTAGAGCGATTGTCCCAGAACGCCACGGAATTGCGCTCCCAGCGGAAACGACAATGGAATCGAGGATTCGCAATATGGGCATACAAAAAATTGAGTAAGGCATCGCTTTCGGCCTGCGTCATGCCAACAATGTTCTGCGTAAATGGCTGATTGACGTAGATCAGCTTCCGTCCGGTCTCCGGGTGAGTTCGGATTACTGGGTGGACCGCGGTAGGCCGCTCGCTGCGACGTAAACCGCCGCCAACCTGTTCATACCGATTCCGGTGGACTTCATCGGTATGCAGCGCTTCCAGAGGATCCAAGACCGCCTTCATCGTGTCGGAGAGAGCGTCATAAGCCGCATACATATTCGCGAACAACGTATCGCCGCCTATCTCCGGAACCGTCGTCAAATGCAAGATGCTCCCCATCGGCGGCTCCTCATCGCAGCTCACGTCGGTGTGCCACGCCGTACCTTCGGCAAACGGGGAAGAACCGTCAGCGTGAATCTCCATTAGCTCGGGGCGACCGTCCACACACGGTGCCGATGGATGAATGTGCAAGTCCCCGAACCGTCGACCGAAAGCAACGTGCTGATCCGGTGACATTTCTTGGTCGCGGAAGAACACGACCAAATGCTCCAACAACGCCTCGTGAATGCGTTCATGCGTTGCATCATCCAGCGGCGTACCCAAATCGACGCCATGGATTTCCGCGCCAATTCCAGGCGTCAGTGGCCGAATCTCAAATTGATCGTTGCGCATCACGTTTCCTCTTCGCTCAAAAAATACCGTCCTGTTCTACCCACGACGTTTGCGTCCGGGCTCCGATAGCAGCCGGAGACAATCTGGGCTCTTGGGCGCAACTGCTGCCTGCCACTCAGTCCCCTGCCACACCTAGCTCAACGGCTAGGAGTAAATAGCGAGATTTTCTCAGCACACCCATGCTTACAGCACGCGGCCGAGGCTGACACTACGCCACGCAAACTCAAACTGCGAGCCCGGCGCCTGCCAGGGCCAACATCATCCACAAGACAATTCGGCGGAAATCGCGTTCTTTTATGCGCCTGAAAGCAGCCGCTCCAATACGCGCTGACAACATATAGGCCACCCCAATCACGGCGCAGACCCCAAACTCGAACAGAGTAATGGCTCCCGTAACAGCAAACAGTGAAAGAAACGCCACGTTCATCACGCACGCCCAAAAAATCACGTGCGCTCGGCTCACGGCAGCGCTGACGGGGCTCGCCAACAAGAACATCATGATGAAAAATGCGATTAACGTAGCGCCGAGAATGACTCCTGCGGCAAACCCAACGACGGCGTGAAGGAGGATCGACGGAACTTCTTTGAACCGCCAACCCGTCAACATGACGATCGTGCAAGCGGTCGCGACCACTGCGATCACCCGCTTCATTAACACCGGGTCGACTTCGTACACCGCATACATGCCAAACGGTAGCCCGGCGACACTGCTTAACGTAAGCGCGGTCACGACGCGCCTGTCGATGTCCGCAATCGCAGACGGTACCAATGCAAAGTTGGCAAACACATCGATCGCGGCAACCTTTACGAGCACGCTGATTGGCGCGTAAAACGGCACCAACACCAGGATGATTACCGCGGGCCCACCAAAGCCCGTGAAGCCGCGAACGAAGCCGGCCACCAAGGCTGCCAAGGAAAGGACAGCAACAGCAAACGGGTCGGAAAGATCCAGGGTTGGCATGAGGTCTCTATCGTCAACGTCTCTACAAGCCTCTAACGTCGACAATGGCGTCATCGGAGTCAAGCGCCGGTGGACAATCCTGAGAAGCGAAAGGCCGCGGGTTCACACACGATGCGGATACATGATGTGGCGATTTGGTGGCGAACTCGAACTACGCGTTTTGAACGATCGTTTACGCGTCGGACGAACATTGTTCCCGGGTGGCTATGTGCTTGCCACAAAACCATGTCCTCCAGGCACCTCGTAGACAATACATTTGTACGGTTCCTGTTCGCCAATTACGAGGGGTTAACCGCGTTAATTTTGGTGCGTGTAGAGTTTGTCAGTCGGTTTGTTGGTGCGGGTCGCTGGTCTATCTGGCGTGCCGACGAGCCCCTATTTCCGATCGGGAGGAGGTTGCGTCACATCATCGGGAAAACCCGCCTCGTAAATCGCCTCACCCTGCGGGATCTCCGTCCAGTCCTGATGCGAGCGGAGCTAGATGTAACGAAAGTCGTGTTTGTGGCGATCGACGCTAGATGGGTCATCCAAAGTGCCGGCATCAATGGCTTGCGCGGTAGGACGGCGTTGTTGTACGAAGCCAATGTTGGTCCCGCATACTGGGCAAAACTCCAAGTCCAACCAACGTCCAGAATCATTGACAGTTCAGTACAGCGTAAGGTCACCGCTCAGCAGCTCGAAGTTCTCCTTTTCCCACTTAGGGATCATCGCAAAAGCGGAACCGGTACGCCGTTGGCATCATTCGCAATGACAGACCACAACGATATCCGGATCGCCCGTCACGCGATATCTGACTTCAGTGCATACACATCCACCCTCGTGTGATTTCTCCTTCATCTCTTCCTTTTTCCCTCGGTTACAGCCGCACCGGTCTTACTATACGAACTGATTAGCAGGTCTTGGTAATCCAAGGTGATCTCGCAAAGTGGTGCCGTCGTAAGCCGACCGCAACAGGTCGCGCCTTTGTAACTCCGGCACAAATTTATTGACGAAGTCGTCCAAGCCGGCAGGAAGGTACGCGAACATCACGGTGAAGCGATCACAGGCACCGGAGCGGAACCAATTTTCCATCTCATCCGCGGTGTACCGATATTCATACGCTCGGACAATGGGCCGAAGTTTGTGGCTCAAGCGGTAAGAGACTGGATTGGGGCCGTCGGGGCTAAAACCACGTACATCGAACCAGGTTCACCGTGGGAGAACGGCTACTGCGAAAGCTTCAACACACGGCTCCGGAATGAACTACTCAACGGTGAAATCTTCTACCGCCTCAAGGAGGCTCAAATCATCATCGAACAGTGGCGCAGGCACTACAACACGACGAGACCGCATTCATCATTGGGATACAGACCGCCTGCGCCCGAATCCGTTGTCCTAATGGAACGACGATTACCTATTCACTAACATTGAAGCTGGACCAGTCAATTGGGGCAGGTCAAACGCACACTGCACAGGCGAGCACATCTGGTGGAAACCGATATCCTCGATAGATTGACCGTTCATTCGTGAGCGCGGTCTGGTCTATCTATGACTAACCTGACAAAACCCGCACGCCCTATCAATAATCACGCGAGAGCACATGAGATCCTGTGCATCGACGTACGACAATACCAGGAGAGACAATGAGGATTACCGTTAGCTGCCCGAGGTATCCAAGAGCCGAGCATGATGCGGACCATCGCTGATCTCGGGCCGCACGTCGCGGCCAGATATCCTTTCCAGTCGCGGTTCGCCAACGTCAACGGTTGGCGAATGCACTATGTGGACGAAGGGCCGTCCGACGGTCCGCCCATCCTGCTGCTGCACGGAAACCCGACGTGGGGATATCTGTGGCGAGACACTATCCCACCGTTGCTGTCAGCCGGCTACAGAGTGATCGTGCCCGACCAGATTGGGTTCGGTCTCTCGGAGCATCCGCACAGTCCCAGTGCGCACAGCCTGGACAACCACGCGGCCAATCTGGTCGCGCTGATCGACCAGCTCGAGCTCGATGGCGTGCTCTTCGTCTGCCATGACTGGGGCGGCCCAACCGGGCTATCGGCTTTGCTGACGAGACGCGAGCGCGCAGCCGGTGTCGCCGTCATGTCCACCTGGGCATGGCGAGAGCCGTCCTCCGACTTTCATCGCCAGATTATGCCCTGGAAGATGATGCACGCACCGATCATAGGGCCACACATCATGGCCCGGCGCGGTGCCTTTCCCGGCCGTGGGATCTACTTGTCGGTGGTCGACCGCGAGCGCTACCGGGCCGACGCGCAGGCCGCGTACGAGGCCGTGCTGCCGGACCAGGACGACCGGCGTCTGACCTGGCAATGGCCTCGTTCCATCCCCATCGATCCGGCGACAGACATCGCGGGGTCACGGTTCGAGTGGTTGGAGGCAGGCGTTAGGGAGCTCGACATTCCGTCCACGATCATCTGGGGTCGCGAAGAGGTTGTTTTCACCGCGGATGTGTTCGCCCCACGTTGGCACGACATCTGGCCAAACGCCGAGGGCACGCATCTCGTGACGGGCAATCACTTCCTTCAAGAGGACTCCGGTGAGGAAATCGGCGAGCTCCTGGTCGACTTTGCGCGGCGTCGCATGGCAAGAGCCGAGGGGCTTGAACAATGAGCGTGCGCCGAATCACCGAGAGGCCCGCCAATACACGCAGCGTCCCCCTCTTGACGGACCCTGACGTCGGCCATTACCCAGAATTTCGCACGTTTCTGTCCCAGACTTTCGACCTGACGGAACGGCCACTGGACGCACCGGGTCTGCTCGAGGTCGACGGTCGCGTATACGAGCTCGTGTTCATCGGTCGGTCCGGTCAGCCGTTTCCAGCGGCGGTTGAGATCGCGGCTCTAGTCACCGGGTTGGAGCCACTGGATGTTGAGCAGGCCGACGGTGATCTCTGGCGGATCCTCGAATGGCTGGTCGAGGGGGTGGGTCCCCCATGGGATCTCGAGGCGCTGGCCACCACCGGCCGAATCTATCGCGTGGTCCCCGCAGGATATTAACTCGCAAGGCGCGAGCAGTGATGGAGGCTTCTGACCGAATGCAGATAGACGACGCCCGCATAGATGCCATTGCCGCCCGCATGCTCGCGGACTACGACGCCGCCACGCCAGGAACAATCTACGCTGAGGGATTGCGGCTGGATCTGTCGGACGCCTGGCGGTTGCAGACCGCGGTGACCCGGCTGCGAGAAGCCCGCGGAGAACGGGTGGTCGGCTACAAGATTGGCTGCGTGGAACCGGGTAACCAACAGCTGATGGGTGTGCCGCACCCCGTGTGGGGCCGGCTGTGGGCCTCGGAACAGCACCGGGACGGTGCGGTGCTTGCCAAGTCTGACTACGCCAACGTTTCCATTGAGGCCGAGTTTGGGGTCACGTTGTCGGATGGCGTGGTGCCAGGCATGTCTATCGACGAGGTTGCCGCCTGCGTCGACGCGGTTTACCCACTGTTAGAGCTTCATAACCTGGTCATGCGGGGCGAGGCCCCGAACGGGCATGAGCTCGTGGGCAACAACTGCATTCACAGCGGCGTAGTCCGCGGAGCCCCGGTGACGGATCTGCGTGGTGCGCGCCAGACGGATCTGAACCTCGTCTATGACGGCAGTGTCGTGGACCAATGGGCATCACTGAGCTGGCCCGATGACCTGCTTGCGGCTGTCGATTGGTTGGCGGGCAATCTCGAGGCACACGGTATCGCCCTCAAGGCGGGCGATCTGGTGCTCACGGGCGCCTGGGGCCCACCCATTCCAGTGCGGGACCATTCGTCTGTTGAGGTGCGCTCGTGCGGATTTGGCCACGTCAGTGCGACGTTCAACTGATGTCGCGCCCGTCTGTCAAACAGGTAAGGGTTCCCCCTGCTGCCACCCGCATGCCTGCCCATCGTCTGCGCTGCTTCGATGAGTTCGGCAATCGATCAGTTGAGACCCGCGACATCGCGAAGAAAGGCGGGCCCGCTCAGCATCTAGAGCGCGGAAGCGACATTCCGGAACGCATCGAGATCCGGGTGAACCGGCGCAGACGTGTTGGTCACGTGTTGAACTCCACCTACTACAATTCGGCGCATTGGTTCAGTCTGTCGCCGACGAAAACGCGATCATTTCAATCAGATGCTTGGTCAGGTGTCCGATGGAGAATGCGCTACTAGCCTTTGCGCGATCCGCAAACAGGCACTCGCGTACTCGACGACGAGTTCGACATCGATATTGTTAGCGAATCGGTCTTCACGCATATGGAAGTACGCGTTGTCATTGGTCAATGCGAGGTATTGACGTCCCCCTCGACGATGGACCGAGGCCATCTCGCCACCATCTGACTTGCCGATGACATAGTGTGTGGGGCGGCTGACGCTATCCAGCTCAACGGCTGCAGTGCGCTGTAGTGCTTGCGTGGAAGCAGCGACATTACCGCGGGTGCCAGTAGTCGCGCCAATGTTGGCACCAAAGTGTAACCAGGTCGCGTCGGTGACCAAATACGGATACGACTCCAATACCGACACCATGCCTGAAAAGCTGAGTTCGTGACCTGAGTTAGCGCTGAAGAACACGCGTCGCGCAGAACCCGACGCCACCAGCCCGTGCATCACTTCAAGCCAGCAGGCGATGCCGCTGCCGCGCTCCGCGGCAATCTCCCACCAGCCGCTACGCGGTGTGTTGACCGCCAAAGGCTTTAGATTCGGATCGGAGCCGGGCAACTCAGCAGTGACGTTGTACGCGGTGGCCCACGTTCGCTTGGCCGGCGCCACGACACGTGCGCGAGTGCCGGCCTTTGCTCGTTCCCGAAGCCATTCGACGACTTCGTTACTCACCTGCAACACGGGCGGACCGAAGGGTTCGTCAAAGTCGTAGGCGTTCTGTAGCACGAGGCCGCGTGTGTCGCCGTCAGTAAACACACCGCCACCACGACCCGTGGTGACAACCACGATCGCAACGGCGTTGGATTCGCGCCGTAGGGTGCGAAGGTTCGACGCACGCTGATCCACTTCGACCAACGCAATTTCGCCCGACGACGTTGACGTGCAAAGCTGTCCAGCAACGCCCTCGACGTCTGTGTACGTACAGTCGAAAAG
>Ga0310344_10002370_pt1 | contig 14152 bp, 27 predicted proteins | sample HC15DNA20200_MG_FD_203801 | JGI IMG/M metagenome (GOLD analysis project Ga0310344, IMG submission 203801) | Marine microbial communities from station ALOHA, North Pacific Subtropical Gyre - HC15-DNA-20-200_MG | ecosystem: Environmental > Aquatic > Marine > Oceanic | place: Pacific Ocean: North... | reverse complement strand
ATGATTTCAACGCCTATCGTGTTTGTGATTATGTTGGTGGTGATGGGGTTCGTGTGCTGGGTTGCTGACCGACTGGGTTGGTGGCAATAGAGGGCAGGGTTGGGGAGGGACAAGTGTCCTTCCCCAACCTTCGCGTTGAACGTGACGTATACCTGACTGGGTATGCAGATGGTTTGGCTGAAGCGAGCGGCTAGCGTGGTGGCGATGGAGCAGGTGTGGTGGCTAAGCTAGTCCGCTCGCGACAGGACTGGTGGCTGGCCGAAAGTCAAGAAAATTATGACATTCTGGACTATTTTGTTGGAAATATATTTTGACCATTTTTCGCCTACGATTAAGGTTTTTCGTTGCAGTTGCCGATACCTATGGTAGAGTGACATTGTGAGTTTGAAACCTGTTTGTTTTGAAAGGGTAAAGTGATGAGTGAATTGAAAGCGGTTTCTGTTGACAAGACAACGTGCATCATGGAGCACATGGTGGGAGAACTCCATGGTGAATGGGTCACCATTATCATCAACCTTCCTGCCTTGTATGGAAGGCTACAGGCGGAACTGACCTACAGGCACGATAGTAGGGAAGTCGTTTTCTACTTCAAGCTGGACAATGGGCTGGTGAGCCACAGACACTACATGATCACGTCACCGCAAGACATTGACAGGGTCAAGCGAGACGAGAACGGTAAGTGGACGGTGTTCATTTCCGGGGAGTAGGCGAGGGTGGGTGAGGGTAGGAAAGTCCTACCCAAACTCACCCGTTGGGCGTGACGTGTGCTTGACTGGAGACGAAGATGGTTTGGCTGAAGCGAGCGGTTAGCGTGGTGTGCTCCGGGCAGGCGTGGTGGCTAAGCTAATCCGCTCGCGACGGAACGAGTGGCTGGCCAAAGTCAAGTATAAAATGGAAAAGTAGACTATTTTGTTGGAAATATATTTTGCCCTTTTTTTGTTTCTAGCGAAGTTATTTATTGTAATTGCCGATATATAAACTAGGATCGTGTTGTCTACTGTTTTTTTCAAAATGGGAGTTTTACTATGGCTACTCACAAAATCGCTGACGTTTTCACTGGCGCGCAACTGGACAAGCTTCTGGACAATGCGGGTGCGCGTAGGTGGGTCGGTCTGTCGCCAGTGTTTCCACTGGACGTTTTCCCCGAAAACGTCGTTACGCACCTCCCGAAACTTGCGGAGCAACTGCGCAAGTTCGGCGCGCCCCTGCACGTGCGTAAGGGGTTCGCGCTGACGACTCCGGGCGAGTCTGGGTGTCATTGGTGGCTCTTTGACTCTGCAATTGACGACGAGGAGTTCGCAGCGTGGTGCGAATGGCACGACATTGGTCGGTGCGCCCCCTCGTCTCCGGGGGGCGTGTATTGCGACGGACCTTCTGTGGTCAGGGGCCGCGCGTCAACGCTCGTGACCCAGAGGATTGGATTGGATATCTAACCAAACGTCGACCCTACGAGAGGGGGGGCTTTCCCCCCCTCTTTTTTCGTATCAATGTTGAGAGTGGCACCCAAACTCGCCCGTTGACGACTGGTGGAATCATGGGTAGAATGACATACAGGGCTGGCTTGGTGCTGGATACGATTGTTGTTTGGCTGAAACGAGCGGGAGAGCGTGGTGGATCGGCAGGTGTGGTGGCTAAGCTTTCCCGCTCGGGACGGAACTGGTGGCTGGCCGAAGTCAAGAAAAAAACGAGAATCTAGACTATTTTGTCAGAAATATATTTTGACCATTTTTTGTTTGTTGTATAGTTTTTGGTTGCCATTGTCGATAAGTAGATTATAGTCAGGTTGTTAGTCAACTACGTTTGTTTTTGAAGACAAGGGAGCGAAGAATGCCAGTTTACAGGTTCAGTCAGAACAATTCCGGCGGGTTTTACACCGGTCCTGCTCGCAACATCATCGTGAAAGGTGCAGAAAGCCATGGGGATGCTGTTGGTGCTGCCGAGAAGGCTGGGATGTATCTGGATGGGGTTAAGTCTGGCCGGGATTGCGAATGCTGTGGTGATCGATGGCACGGCACTGGTGGCGAGTTCGACACTTTGGACGAGGCGATAGAATGCTCCCCGTCAAGTTCGGAAGACGGTGTTCCTCGCTGGATAGCTATCCATCTCCCCACGAAAGCGAAACCGTGCTCTTTCAAAATGATAAAGCATAGCTGACAAAGGGGAGGGTGAGTTTGGGTAGGAAAGTCCTACCCAAACTCACCTGTTGGGCGTGACGTGTGCTTGACTGGAGATGAAGATGGTTTGGCTGAAACGAGCGGGAGAGCGTGGTGGCTCCGGGAGGGCGTGGCTGCTAAGCTTTCCCGCTCAGGACAGGGCTGGTGGCTGGCCGAAAGTCAAGAAAAAAACGGGAATCCTGACGATTTTATCGGAAATATATTTCGGTGTTTTTTCGGTTCACTATCACGATTTTTGTTGTGATTGCCGATAAGTAGTATACACTCAAGACATGAGTTTGAGTTTTCTGTTTTCTAGAAGGAAGGGTTTGGTTATGGTTACTGCATTGCAAACGGTTGTTGTGAGTGTCGAGTCCCTGTTGGCGATTCTGTTGGACGTGAAAGGTTGTCCGTTTGCGTCAATCGTTGTCGAAACGGAACCTAGGATGCGGAAAACGGACAATCCGCATATGGGGACCGTCAAACGGTCCAGCATGGCGATCCAGTTGGGAATCGTGTACGAAAATAGTGTCAATAACCAGCGGGACCGGGAAAACGTGGAGGAACGGGTGGAGGTTCAAGAGCGAAGATGGGGACAGCGGATTCCGAAGACGACAATGGTGGAACACAATGGTAGTTTCTACCTTGAAGCTAAAATCGTCAACGTCAAGGAAACCGCCTACTTCAACAACGGTGTAGAAATTGACGCCGAAGAACTCAAGCCGTTCCTGTATGTTCGGAAGCAAAGCAAAACGCAGGGAGTCGAGAAACCTGTTGTCTTGCGAGACTTCAAGATGAGCAGCATCCGAGAGTTGAAGTTGAACGGGAACCACTACATGGTGGAATAGTCCGGGGGGAGACCGGAGCAGGGCGGGGATTTCTCCCCGCCCTGTCTCTTCTGTTCTGTTCGGATGGACGACCACCGGGGCGAAGTAGGAAGGCTGGCTATCATGGCTGTTTATCAATCTGACGTTGGATTCTGTTGTCAGTGTCACCACGAGGGAATCCTGTTTGAAGAACACGGCGGGAAGTGCGTTGTGTGTGCTACTAGGTCTCGCGAGGAAATTGTCAGGCATCATCGAATATCTAGCTCAAGAATGAACAAGGAAGGTGGGAAGCTGGGAATGACACCTGTAGAGGACGGGGAAACCTGTCCATACTGTCCCTAGACGGAAAGCTTAGCTGCGGCGAGCAGGAGCGAAAAATGTGGTGTGTCGCACCACATCGCTCCTGCTCGAAGGGGAGTCAAGGCTAAAATCCGGTTTTATGGAATTTTGTCAGGAATATATTTTGGAATTTTATCAAGTTTGGACTGTACTTTGACGATATCACTGTTAGAGTGGACGTAGTTGAACGGTTTGTTTACTAGTACTTGGAAGGGTACGACAATGGCAGTTGTTGAGAGATTCGGAAAGATCAGTGACAAACTGGTCGAACTGGTTTCGGGTGCGGTCAAGGTTTCGGTCTGTATCAAGGCTGGCGACATCGTCTCGTCGGTCGACGGGCAGTTGTACAAGGATTACAGTCCCGGCCAGTACGTTGTTGATATTCGGGACGAGGAACGTGATGAGTGTGCCAGCATCAGATTCTACTCCCGGCACGTCAGACGCATCGACGACGGTCGAGACGTTGGGGAGAATGTCGAGATTGAACTGAGAAGCTGAGAATATAGTGACCAGTGGGTGCGGGGGGGAAACCCTCCGCACCCGGAAGGGCAGAGAATCATGGAAGCTGAAGGAATCAGGAACACTCTAACGCACCTGTTGCGGACTCCGTGTACACAGGATGCGAAAGACGAGGGCAAGCACGAGCGTAGAATCAGAATCTACGCTCTGCGAGTCGAGAATCAGAAAAAGACGGGGAAAGACATCGACCTGTTCAAAGGAATCCCTAGGAAACTGGGGAGATAACCGCACCCTTCCGAGCGGGGGGCGGTAGTAGGTGGGAACATCTGCTACCGCTCCCTAGCTTCGTTGCTTAGCTGAAGCGAGCAGCGTGGTGCGGGTGTGTCGCACCCGAGCCACGCTGCTTGAAGTGGTGGAGTGGCTGGATTGTTCTAGAAAAAGTGGAGAATATCACTTGCAATGTCGATAAGTGTGTTAGAATGCTGTTAGTTGAAAGTTTCACTTGTTTCGGAAGGGTAAAGAATGGCTTTTCAAGAATCAAACGAGCGGATTGTCCCCATTGAAAACATGCTGACCAGTGCGGATGATCGTGCGGAGTATCATGAGTGGCTCGACAGCCGCACCCCGCACCAACGCGACTCACAATCACGTGACGAGGTCTACGTGGTGGCTGAAGGTGTTCACGAGGACACCGTGCAGCAGCAGCAGCAGGATGACGACCCGGAAGACGATGGTCAGCCGTCCGAGTACACGGAGTGGCAGGACTACTTCGGCGGGGACGAACATTACGACCACAGCGAGAATGCTTGCTGGTGATACCCTTCCGAGCGGGGGGTGGTGACGGACGTGCGGATTGCAAACCTCGTCCCGTTGCCACCCCCTAGCTTCGTTGGTTAGCTGCGGCAAGCAGGATTGATGCGGTGTGTCGCACCGCATCAATCCTGCTTGAATGTCGATAAAATCGTGGAATTTAGCAAACTAATTCTTGCATAATGCCGATATGAGTTTATAGTGAAAGTGTAAGTCAGAAACAACTTGAAGGGTAACGCAATGGAAAAACAATGGAAAAAGGGCGACAAAGTGACACCGATTCGAGGCACCCGTAAGGGGGTGGTCGGTGTGGTTCTGGCGGGGAATCATATGAAAACAATCTTCGCAGGATCTCCCTACGTGACGGTGGACTTGGACGGGGTCGGTTGGCGACCCTTCAAGGCCAATAATCTCAAACGAGTTGAGGGCTAGCACAATGTTGACGAGAAAAGTGTTCGAGGCTCAGGCAGCAATCATCAAGAAGCATCTCCCCAAGGTGGGGCGGGAGTTCTCTTTCGAAATGGCTTCCAGTCTTGCGGACTATTTCGCAGGTGAGAACCCGCGATTCGACAGGATGCGATTCTTTGAGGCTTGCGGGTTGGGAGGTCTTCACTTCCGGCCTTTGCCGCCGGTGCAGTATGTGGATTCCGACGCAATGAAGAAAAGCTGATTCTTCAACCCCACCGCCTGCGATCCTAGGCGGTGGGGTTAGCTGGGGCGAGCAGGAGCGATATAGAAATGGTGTGTCGCACCATATCGCTCCTGCTCGAAGAGGAAGAAAATAGGGGAATTCACTGAACTAATTCTTGCACACTGTCGATACCATGTTATAGTTGGGGTGTAAGTCAAGCACAATTGAAGGGTAACACAATGATCAACGTCGACAATCTGGAACAGATTCAAGTCCTGCCGATGGAGTTCTCGATTCAAGAAGGTGGACGTACCGTGGTCGCTCTCGGACGTTTGGTGAGCCGTGACCGCAAGTATGTCAGCGAGGCGGTACTGGAAGCGGCGGTTCTCCGAGTCGGGATCGGTGACAACGTCACCAAGCGGGATCTCACCGATGCGGAAATTGAGTGGGTGAACGAGAACGAACCGGAGTGGGTGGCCGAGATCTGTGACGAAGAGTGGCAGCAAGAGAACAATCCCGAGTACTAGTCGGGGCGTGGAGTGGTGGAGAACCGAGAAAGGGCAAGAAAGTGATACAGATTGAAAACGCAATTGTTGAAACGCTGGACGCAACGCAAGCACGTCCCGTAAGTATGGGTGGACGTACACAATTGAGTGTAACAATTGGTGATCATACTTTTGACATGTGGGTTGATGAGGCTGAATTGGTAGAAGCATTGGCTAGCCAGTACAGGCCAACTGAGTGAGGAACTTCGGTTCCGTGAAAGGGTATGGCATGAAGTGGCTTGGTAAAGTGTGTGACTGGGCATTTATCATTATGTGGCTATCGTGGATGATGGCAGCATTGGTGGTGTTTACTTATGCTGGAATTTTATCAATGAGGGGGGTATAGGGCAGATGTTTAGCTGCGGCAAGCAGGATTGATGCGGTATGTCGCACCGCATCAATCCTGCTCGGATGTAGAGAAAGTGTAAAGAAATTGTTTGACAGTGTCGATAACTGTGATATATTCGGGTTATTGAACAACACAACTGGAAGGGTAAAGAATGTCTAGTCTCAAGTGGTCGAAAGCTAACGCAAAAACAGCACGGTTGGCCGACGTTCCCGGTGTGAGTCGGTTTCTGAAAAACAACACACTGAAAGTCTATAGTCTGGATCTGTTGTCGGGCTATTCGTGTCCCTTTGCAGAGCAGTGTCTGTCACGAGCGGTCGAGACTGACGGAAAGCGAACAATCAAGGATGGTCCACACACACAATTCCGGTGTTTCTCGGCCAGTCAAGAGGCACAATATACTCCGGTGTACAATCTGAGAAAACACAATTATGATCTGCTGAGATCCGACAAGAATTCTACGCGGGGAATGTTTCTGCGGTTGTGGGATTCCATTCCAGACAATGCTGGCGTGATTCGGATTCATGTTGCTGGTGACTTTTTCAACGAAAAGTACCTCTGTGCGTGGATTGACTTGGCGAAAAACAAACCCGGTGTTCTATTCTACGCCTACACCAAAAGTCTGCGATATTGGGATTCTCACCGTGACGATATTCCCGAGAATCTGGTTTTGACAGCATCATACGGTGGACGTGACGACTGGATGATTGACGCATTCGGATTCCGGTCTGTCAAGGTTGTGTTCTCGGAAGAGGAGGCCAACATTCTTGGATTGCCAATCGACCACGACGATTCGCACGCTGCAAACCCGCAGTGGCGAGACGATGATTTCGCTCTTCTGTTGCACGGTACGCAACCAAAAGGCACGGATGCCGCAACAGCACTCCGAGAGTTGAAGGGTAAAGGTTCCTACACTAGGGTATAGTTTCTCAGTAGCACCCCACCGCCGCAAGGCGGTGGGGTTAGCTGCGGCAAGCAGGAATGATGCGGTGTGTCGCACCGCATCATTCCTGCTCAAAGAGACGAAAAAGTGACTGTTTTGTCAAGAATGTAATTGCAATTGCCGATACTGTGTTATACTGGAAGAGTAATCAACAAGTCGAAAGGGAAGTGTGATGGAAATGACAACCATGTGGACGACTTGCCGGAAATGCAAGGATCAAGTCGAGATAAAAGTCAACATCGACGATGTTACGGCATGGGAGAATGGCAAGTTGATTCAGGATGCCATGCCGTACCTCTCAGCGGATGAGCGAGAGGTTTTGATTAGCGGGACGTGTGGACCTTGCTTTGATAAGATGTTCGGGGGCGAGGATTGACAACCAGCCGCGTGTCTGGTAAAATACACGCACAATACAAGCTCTTTTACAATTGAAACAAGTGAAGCCCTTGTAGCTCGGTGGCATGAGCATGGCGGGCTTTCCCTAACGGCGACTGTACATCGCTAAGGGGATTGCTGACAGCCTTATTATCGTGGCGGGCCGGTGTTAGTACAAACACTGGTGGGTGTGTACACACCTCATTCACCCCGTAAACGTTCTAGTAGCGTTTGGTTCGAATCCCTCCGGGGGCAGCACTTTTATGTAGCTGGTGTATACCAGTGAACAACGAGGCGTCAGAGCGGCTCAGCCGTAAATCTAGCCACGCCTACAAACCCGAGAAGGGTGGAGATAAATAGGGCTAGTACCTTACATGGAGCGGGATTATAGGGTATCCGACAGTCCCAACCGCTTGCGAGGATGAACCCGGCAGTGGGCAGACGTGCCTGTACGGGAATGAGGTTGGTTGACCTCGAATCGTAAGTGACTGTTCCGGGGTGTGACCCCCCGGCGCTCCTGTTTTAATTAAATCCCGTCACTGTACCCCGTTTGGGTGACGGTCTCCCACAGGAGAATTCACGGGGTAATTTCTTTACTACGTCATTTGTTTAGATGAAACGAGCGGGAATGATGCGATGTGTCGCACCGCATCATTCCCGCTTGAAAGAGAGAAAAGTTAGGCTTTTTATAAAGTGGGTGCTTGCAAGTGACGATACTTGTGGTATAAAAGACTTATAACTGGAGTAAAGCAATGTTACCTGAATGGTTGACACCTGCGACGTTTCTGGTAGGATTAGTATTGCTGGCAGGAGTCTGTTGGCTAGCTGACAAACTTGGATGGTGGAAGTAGAGAGGGCACACAATGGATGGGTGGGACGAATGGTCGAAATGGCTGGAAGAGAATGTCTTCTTCGCGGATGAAGAAGGCGATGATTCTGAAGACAAGAACAAAGAGGGCAAAGAATGACTTCCAAGGCAATGCGTATCTGTGACAACAAGGGGTTCCAACTGGACCTCCCCAATGGTATCACGGTTTCCGTACAGTGGGGGCCGGGGAACTACGTTGACCAAGACGTGAGGGATGCCGATTGGGATGCTCCGAAGAAGGCGATTGATGGTGACGGGCATTGGGGTTCCAACACCGCCGAGTGTGCCGCCTACCTTACTGATGGCGACGGCCTGACTTGGGTTGCCGTGCCGGGATTCACTGGGCCGATTCACGACGACGATGATGGGTTTTGGGATGACGTGGTTGGATACCTTGACGTGCAGGGTGTGCTGGACTTCATCAATCTGGCGTCACAACTGGACGCTACCAAAAATCCGGTTAGCCTCGGCAACAAGATGGTGGACTATCTTGAGAAACAAGGCGACTACCGTGACGACCCGAAGATTCAAGAAGACGAGCGTAAGGTGATGAAGGAGAACGCGATTGACGAGTTTTTCAGTGGACTGGTGAAGTTTTCAGGACAGAAATACAAGGAAAACTGAGAACGCTCCTTGATAAATTTCTATCCGGGTGTACCATCTAACAGAAGGGCAGAACATGACACTTGACGACGTTTTCAGGATTGCATTGGAACACTTTCCGATGGCACACATTACCGAAGACCTCGACGGTGAGATCAGGATTCACACGGGGTTGGTGTACGAACCTCCTCTGGGAGCCAGTGGTGGACCACAGAACCTACCAGCCAACCGGCGGCACGAGGTTGATCTTAGAGAATTGAACGAGGAGGATTTGAGATGAAGATACTACGCAAAGGTGATAAATTCAAAAAGGTGTCCGATTCCACTCACGCCGACCAGAAGGCTATCAAGACTTTGGTATTAGATGGATGGGTCTTCTGTGATCGCGCCACTTGGAAGCGTGAAGTACGCGACAAGGGAAAGAAGGTGGAGAAAGATGGCTAGACGTAAAATCATCAAGCGTAAAGGTGCGGACAAATTCTCTGGTAGAACGAAGGCAAAGAACGGTGTTATTGCTGTCGGGTATGAGATTGTCCACAAAATCACAGATAAAAGATGGTTGACGGTTTCAAACGTGAGACCACAGAATATGCTCGATCTTATCTCCCAGTACAACCGGAAACGGATTGGTTGGGGACAGGTGCGAGTAAAGGTGAAAGCCTATAAAGAAGGTTGCAAGGTAAAACTGGCAAAGAGAGGGGAAAAACATGGTTTAGCGGATTGATGTTTGGTTTTTGTGTGTTTTTTGTCTAGTAGATAGAGGTTTTGAGAAATGCCTAGGAAACAAACTGACGCTGAGACTTTTCTTCGTGTTTGGATGGAAGAAATTGCCAATGGTGGAAGTACCATCACTATCGCAGAGAAGTTGGGAATTAGCGCACCGGCAGTTTATGCTCGCTCTCTAAACATGCGAAAGCGGTTGGCGGAACACGGATTTGATCTTCCGAAATTCCCCCGACGTAGTCCCTCTGCCCGTAATGATTATGGGAAGTTGGCGCGACTGGGAGAGAGACTGACCGAAGTCTGAATCTTCGTTCGGTTTAGTATTAGCACCGCTTCGCATCAGCTTTGTACTTTAGCTGGTGCGGAGCGGTGCGGTTTTTGTTGTCCTACCAAAACCGCACCGCTCGAAGAGGGACAAAACTGACAATTCGAGACAAAAAAACTGAAGTGCGTGTTTGACTTTTGACGATACCATGCTATGTTGGGGGAGTAAGGCAAACACAGGAGAGGGAAATGATCGACTACGGGAAGCGAGCCTATATCTACTGGAACCTGAGCAAGGAACTGTGGAGTGTTCGACAGTCAGGGGTAGTGGTTGAGCATGCTGGGTTGATCTCGATGCGTGATTGCAAGTTTCTGGTTGGGGAAAAGGGCAGAGACAGAGTCAGACGAGAGGGTGTCAAGAACGTCCATGCTGGTGTTAGTGGATACCTCATGGAAGATCCTCTGTGGGTCGACAGGATGGCATGGCACGATCTCTACGATCACAATATGATATGGGTGAAGTACAACCCGTACAAGAACGACACCTTTGTCCAGAGAACCGGAGTGTGTGATGATCAACACCCCGTTCCAGTTCATAGTGCAGAATTTGTGTTCATGGATAGGGAGGATTTGGGTGATGGATATATACCCAGAGTGATGGCTTTGGAGCCAGATAATTGCCAACGAAGTGAAAGGTTGACGAAATGAATAGTGTACCAGTTGTGAAGGCAGAGTGTATCAGTGCTGTTGTGGAGAGGGCGCATCAAAGATCTGAAATGGGCGATTACGCAATGAACATGATGAATGTGATTCATTCTGAAAACAAGGATCTTTGCGAATCAATATGTTTTGCTATCGCTGCTATGAATCTGGACGACAGGAGTAATACCTGTGCAGTAACAGTGATGGGGCTAATGTATGACGCTATCAAAACTCAGATAGAGTCTGACGAACTAAGAGAAATTTTTGGAGACTGATCACATGTTGCGATTTGAAGACGTTGCACGGGTTGCTAGTAGCATGAAGCTTGTACTTGATAAGCGACAGCACACTGATAGTGACGGTATTGTTTATAGGTATACCCTGTATGACAATAATCAGTGCGTCGAGGATTTTTTCGAGACTCTGGCACAGGCGTGGAGTTATATTTACTACTACGATGAAGCACGAGAATACGAAAATCTACGACGATGACCGCCGCAGGAAATCTGAAAAATTCCAAGAAATTTCCTTGACCCCGACGAGGGACCGACTACAATAGGACATGAGAGACGAGGAGAGTTGGAAACAACAAACCAAGTCACTCATACGAGAGACGAGGAAGACTCCTTAACGGGAATCAACTAACTCTCTCACCGGAAACCAAAAGACTAGGGTCAAACCGAAATCCAGAGGCTTCCAATAAGATGGCTGTCCAGTAAAAGCCTTCTTTGCATGAACGGAGATTGACGGCAGAACCATTCCTTCGGGAACAGTTGAGCCAGAGGTCAAAGGGAATGACAGGACTGGTAGGACAGTTTAGGATTTATGGGGAAAGGCTTGCCCCACAGCCATCTTTTTTCTGATCTTTCACAATACAAAACATGCTGACAGGGTAGCTCCCTGTTAGTAGGACGGTGGCCGAACACCAAAGCTAGGCAGAGGTGGTAAGGCACACAACTGACAGAGTATGTCCAAATGGATGAGGCTGTCAGATGTGGTACAAAGTAGGGAAGCGGTTCACACCGTGGACATATCTGTCCCCGAAACGTTGCAGGTAATACATAAGTCCTGTCCGTCCACATACAAATCAGCCATGTAGTTTAGAGTGTGTGTCAAGCGCACGAAAACACTGAGGGAAACCTCAGAGAATCGGAATCAACCGACTTGGCCGAACACAAAGCAGGTTTGGAGTTTGCCCTTTCCTCAACCTGCCTCAAAGCCCTATCGAGCTTCATGGATTTTGCATGGATGCACTCGATGGGGTTTTTTCGTGTAGATAGGGTGGTATTTTAGGTGAAACGCAGCGGAGCGGATGTGGTTGTCGTACCACATCCGCTCCGCTCGAAAAGAGGGTTCTGACTGACTATTTCCGCTAAAACTTTCTCAGATTGACTTTAGATGCTTGACCTATCGTGACGATAGAGTACCATGAGGTCAGTTGAGAGTTGGTTTCACTTCCTTTTTGAGCGAGGGCTGAGAGATGCCGAAGAACGACGAAAAGCGGACGAGGGTCAGTACCGAGGACTTTGTTTCGACATGGGTCGAGGTTGCCGATGACGGTGGCAACATCGCGGATGTCGCTGACAAGTTGGGACTCAAGATCGAGTCCACACAGGTTCGGGCAACTGCCCTGCGTAAGTCTCTGGAGGAGCATGGGGTCGAGTTGCCGAAACTGACTCGTCGCCCGTCGTCTCGCCAGAAACGAGACCTGAGTCCAGTGGTCGAGATGCTGCGTCAGCATCAGGAAAAGGCAAAGGCCGCTCTGGACGCTGCTGACGAGGTCGAGGGGTAGAACCCCGCGAGCCGGGATAGAGGGGGAGACGTTGTCTCCCCCTCTTTTTCCCCTTGACTTTTCAAAATCCCTGATAAAATTGAACTACACCTGTAACCCGTTTTTGAAAGAGGCAAGAAGATGAACGACTACACTCCGATCACTGGCGTTGGGAATTCTGGCGACTTCGTTCTGAACAGTCAGGAGATTGCTAAGGACCAAGGGTTCAATCACGTCTCCAAACTTTGGTACGATAAGACTAAGAGTTTTGAAGATGGTCTTGAACAGTTGGAAGACAGCAGGGGAATGCGTGAAGACCTTTTGGTTAAACTTCGGGACATTAACTTTTCTGTTAGTCAACAGGGCAAGTTTGTTGTTGGTTATGGGGATCGGGAATTTGTACCTACCGATCACGCTATGACTCAACTTGTTATGAAAGCAGTTGGTCGTGGAACAAGCTATGCTTCCCATCTTAGGGGTGGCAAAGTGGACAAGTACGGTGAATCTGTTTATGAGCCTGATGCTGGTGATGCTGAAGCATTGTCGGTGATGGTCAATAATGGGGTTCGTCGTCTTGACGATAGTAAGAAGTACCGACTTCGTACATACACTGACGGTACTTTGCGAGCATTCCTCACTGAGAAGTATGCAGAGATTGATAATCGCTGGTACTTGGAATTGCTTAGCAACATTATCCCAAACGGTAGGCTTAGTCACTGGCGAGGTGATGCCGACACTGTGTATGGCAACATTCTTATTCCCGATACGATTCGGGAAGAAAGTGACAGTGACTATGGCGGAATGATTAGTGTTGGTAACTGCGAGATCGGCAAACGTCGAATCTCACAGATTCCATCGCTGTTCCGTGCAATCTGCATGAACGGTTGCATCTGGGATCAGGCTCAGGGTATGGGCATTAAGAAAGTCCACCTTGGCAAGATCGACTTGGAAGAACTTGCTACCAAGATTCGTATCAACATCGAGGCACAGATTCCACTTCTGCCAGATGGTATTGAACGGTTTCTGGGTATTCGGTCGATGGAGTGTGGCGAAGCTAAGGTTAAGCAGGTCGTTGCTGCTATCTCCGTCAATAACAAGTTTAATTCCAATGAGGCTACTGAGATTCTCACTCAGTGGGTTCAGCATGAAAGAGATGATCGTAACCTGTTTGGCATTGTCAATGCTGTGACTCGTGCAGGGCAGGAATTCGATAACGAAAAGTGGGTTAAGTTTGACGAGATCGGCGGAAGACTTGCCACTATGGGTGATAAGCAGTGGGACAAACTTGTCACCAGTGCCGCCACTATTGATGAAGACGATCTTGCCAAAGTTTACGCCGTCAATTAGTGATGACGGAAACATTCTGGTTGGTCATATATTTAATATGTTTCCTACTAGGTCTAATTGCTGGTGAAGATTAACCAGTGACCGAACCCCTACCCCGCAAGGGTAGGGGTTTTTTTATTATGTCGAAGAGACTAAGTAGCACAGATGTTTAGGTGAATCGGAGCGGAGCGGATTTGGTTGTCCTACCAAATCCGCTCCGCTCGAAGCGCGAACAGACGGGGCTAATTACTTAGCTATTTTTACTTTTCGCTAAGTTTTTATTATTAAGTCTTTACTGCTAAAAAATTATCACCACATAGTTTGTCGCTCCTAAATGTATCTGGTCGAACCTAACCTGACGCGAGGCTAGACCGGACTATTTACTTGACTAGAGGGAGTAGTTAGTTAAGTCAACACACATTACGCATTTTGTTTTAATGCCGTGTTCCTTTTCCATTCTTTCTGCC
>Ga0310344_10002369_pt1 | contig 14155 bp, 13 predicted proteins | sample HC15DNA20200_MG_FD_203801 | JGI IMG/M metagenome (GOLD analysis project Ga0310344, IMG submission 203801) | Marine microbial communities from station ALOHA, North Pacific Subtropical Gyre - HC15-DNA-20-200_MG | ecosystem: Environmental > Aquatic > Marine > Oceanic | place: Pacific Ocean: North... | reverse complement strand
AAGGTTACAAAGCCGCGACGCAAATGGTTACGATTGAATCAAGTAAAACGGAAAATATAACCTTACAACTAAAACCCGAGCTCGCTGCGGTACAGGTAATTTCAAGCCCACCCGATGCACAATTATTTGTTGACGGGCAGGCACGCGGCAACGCCAACCAAACTATAGACCTTCCGACCCATGCACATGAAATCCAAATCAGATTACCCGGCCACGTTACCTATAGTGGCTCGATCACGCCCCGAAAAGGGATCCGGAAACGCCTAAAGGTCCGGCTTAAGACGCCGAGTGAGGCTGCTGCCAGTAAGAAAGAAAGGTTACGACGCAGTGGCGACGCGGAGGGCACAATCACAACATTTGTCGACCAAACGCTAAAGCTTTTCCGCGGTGGTAGCGTCACGATGGGTTCTTCGAGACGTGATCCCGGGCGTCGGGCCAATGAGACGCTACATAAAGCGAAGCTTACACGGCCGTTTTATTTCGGCGTAAAAGAAGTCACTAACGGCGAATTCCGCCATTTTCTTGCGAACCACAGCGCGAAGACGATAAACGGCGTTGATGTTAATGGCGATACCTACCCAGTTGTTGGGATTGGATGGGAGGATGCGGCGATATTCTGCAACTGGCTTAGTCGCAAAGACTCACTTGACGTATTCTACCAAATAAGAAATGGGAGAGTCTTAGGCATCAACCCTTCCGCTCTTGGCTATCGTCTGCCAACTGAAGCAGAATGGTCTTGGGTCGCGCGCACCGCACCAAGAGGGAGTGAGTCTTTTAAATTTCCGTGGGCAGGGAAATTCCCGCCTCGAGGCCGCTCAGGCAACTATGCCGACCAGAGCGCAAGCAGTATATTGGCTTTGGTCATCCCAGACTATAATGACGGATTCAAAATTACCGCACCGGTGGGAAGCTTTTCGGCTAACCTCCGAGGAATCTACGACCTCGGCGGAAATGTCTCCGAATGGATCAACGATTTCTATGCCGCAACACTGGGACAAAATTCGGGGGTGGCCCAAGATCCCCTTGGCCCACGAAATGGTGAGTCACGTGTCATTCGGGGATCGAGCTGGGGTCATGCGACGGAAACTGAGTTGCGCCTTTCCTATCGCGATTTCGGGAATGAGGGACGCGATGATGTCGGTTTCAGGATTGCACGTTATGCACAATAAAGCGTTCATTGTAGGCTTAGCGCTACTTATTATTGGCGCGCCCACATTTAGCCAAACTCAGAAAGACCGGGAACAAGGAAACCAAAACCCAGATATTCAAGACGAGAAACCAGAATACACTCGTCGTTCACTACCAGCTGACACGTTCACGCCTAGCGAAGAAATATCTGAAGATTTTCCAGTTCCATTCCCGGTCGACATCTAGCATCGGATATTACAATTATGAGACATAGCCCATTCTTTGAGTTCTATTTTCAGATTATTGCATTGATGGTATCCATCATAGTTGTACATGCATTTTACATCACAGTCGTTCGACCAAATGCACAAACGGAATACCTCGAACAACTAGAACTGCAATCAGCAGGTGAAGTAACAGAGATAAGTCGTTCCGGTTATGCTGTGATTAAGGATTACGAACAAGAAGCATGCTTTATTCTCGCCTTTTGGGCGACTGCCATCATTGGGTTTAAAGCGCGCCAAAGCATAAGAGAACGACAGTACCTCAAACGATCGCTGCTAGATGTTGAAATTGGTACGCGGATCCTACCCGAGGATACCCGAAAATTCTCTCGTGCCATCCAAGCGCTACCGCTCTCCGAACGAGAATTTCTAGTACCGCGGTCACTACTAGCGGCGTTACAACGATTTGGATCTACGCAAAGTATTCAAGATGTTGCCACGACGGTAAAAGACGTGTGTGAAACGCAAGCCGATCGGCTAGATTCTGAACTCGCGATGATCAGATACATTATTTGGGCGATCCCCTCGATCGGATTTATTGGCACCGTTCGCGGTATCGGTCAGGCCTTGGGGCAAGCCCATCGTGCGGTTGAAGGCGATATCGTCGGTGTTACGACCAGCCTCGGGGTAGCATTCAATTCAACATTCATCGCGCTAGTTATTAGCCTTTTCATAATGTTCCTCATGCACCAACTACAACTGCTCCAAGAGCGCCTGGTGCTTGATACGCAATCATATGTTGATGTCAATTTATTACGCCAACTGGCGTTGAGATAGATCATGGGCGTCGCCGTAATCGAATTAAACGACCAAGAATTGAGAGTCGCACAAGATGGAAATATTGTTGTGCGGAGCCCTGCGGGCGCGATTGTACAAGGCGCTGAAATTAAAATTGGAGATGCCGCCTGCCGGGAAGCCTACTTGCACCCGCGTGATCATCACAATCGATTTTGGTATCAGTTAGACCAGTCTGGGCTGCCCAGATCATCGCGTGAGGCACGTCACCACGCTGATCTAGCCTTCAAACACCTAAAGCATTCGCACCGGGCTGCTGGTTCGCCCGCGTCAATGGTATTTGCCATCCCTGGCGGGTATTCCAAGGCGCAGTTAGCGCTCCTCCTTGGGATCGCCGAAGCGTGTAAGATTGATGTGCGGGCCTTTGTCGATTCGGCGGTCGCTGCGGCAGTCTGCGTCGCGCCGGGCATGTTCTATCACATAGAAATACAACGTCATCGGGCTGTCATTACGGAACTTATGATTGACGATAACGTAACCCGAACCAATGTCGAGACTGTGGATGGGGCGGGCTTCGACAATCTCATGACACGCTTCGTTACCTTGGTATCCGATCAATTTTTGACTCAATCACGGTTCGATCCATTACATCAAGCAAACACAGAGCAGCTACTATATAACGAAATGCCAAAATGGCTCACGCTCTTGCAATCACGCCGCGAACTCAAGGTGCATATCGAGTTTCGCGGGTCGCGTTTTGACGCACGCATTTCGAAAAGCGACCTCATATCAGTTGCAGAGCAAACGTATCTTGACATACATAATCGAATCACAAGGAATGACCGCTGTTTGATTGGGAGTCGCTTAGCGACAATGCCTGGGTTTTTAGAGTCGCGTGCAAACCAATTTGTGTTAACTGAGACCGCCGTATTCGATGGTTGCGCACAACTTACAAGACAGCTCAACGACAAAAAACAAGGTGTTGGTCTGCTCATCAAACTGGAAGCTTCCAGCTCACCGACAATTGCTGTCGAGACCAGTGTTACAAAAACGGTACCGCCAAAATCTACCCGACCCGATAATACACCGACACACGTACTGTCGGGCATTAATGCCTACGAAATTACTACAACGCCGCTTTTTCTCTCTAAAACGGGGGAGGCTTTACGCACCTCTAGTGATTGTGTCGTCGCGCACGTCACCCGCAATGGCAAAGTAACTCGCCTGGTGACACAGAATGATGCACGTCTGCGGCTCAATGGCCGAGCGGTTGGGAGCGATGCCCCGCTTCGGCTAGGCGATGAAATCACGGTCGAAGGCTCTCCTTGTATCTATTTGCCAATCACCGTCGTACCGTCCGCTAATGCGTAATAGCCGCCGCGGCTTTTCCGCTTTTAGCCTTTCCTTTTTGGACATAATGTCGTGCGGGCTAGGCGCAGTGGTACTACTTTTTCTGATCATTAAGCACAACACCGATGTGAAAGATGTCATGCCTACTTACGATCTAAATCGAGAAATCGAGATGTTAGACGGAGACATCGGTGAGGCGCAAGCCAAGACGGCATCCGCAAAAAGCCAGGCTTCGACCTTGGATGCGGAACTAACAACCGCGCAGGGGGAGGCCAAACTGATTCGCAAACAACTTGCAAAAGTTAGAGCAGCAAGCAAGGCCATTGTCACTTCGATTAGCAATCGAGAAATTGACAAAATGAAATCTGATGTTAAACGGCTTGAACAGAAAAAAAAGACTGTGTCTGCACAGATAAAAGCTCAGTCTGATCAGATCAGGACATTTACCGGTGAAGGTAACCGAGAATATCTTACTGGCCTCAAGCTGGGTGGACAGCGTATCCTGATATTGCTTGACGCGTCGGCAAGCATGTTGGATGACACGATCGTCAATATCATCCGTCGACGAAATATGGATGATGCAGCGAAGCGACGCTCCTGGAAATGGCAGCAAGCGCTCGCGACAGTAGATTGGATCAGCGCCCGCTTTCCTCACGATAGCGCATACCAAATATTTACTTACAACACTTCGGTAGCACCGGTTCTCCCTGAGACTAAGTGGAAATGGTTGCAGGTAGGTGAATTCGACCAGCTAAATCGCGCGATTGATAAAATGAAGCGCGTTATACCGAATGGAGGTTCGAGTTTGGCAACGGCGCTCGCTGCAATTAACCGCCTATCACCAAAACCGGATAATATCTATCTAATTACCGATGGGCTACCAACTCAAGGCTTAGCGCCACCTCGGGGTACAACCGTGACCGGACAGCAACGCGTAGATTTGTTTGAAGACGCAATGAGTCAGCTGCCACGTAGCATTCCAATCAATACGATATTGCTTCCAATGGAAGGGGATCCAATTGCTGCGTGGGCTTATTGGCAAGTTGCCCTACAAACACGTGGCGCGTTCCTGACTCCGGCAAAAGATTGGCCATGAGTATCCGTCGCCGCGATAATGAACCTATCAGTATCGCGTTCCTTGACGTCATCACATGCGGTTTCGGTGCGATCATATTGTTGCTGATGATCGCAAAATTTGATGATCCTCCCGCAGAGGACATTGAAGATCCTCGAGCTGCACAAATATCTAATATGCAGAGAGATTTGTTCAATCTACGTCGCGATGCCAAAGCAGCGGAAAAAGATCAAGCTTCGATACAAACTCAGTTGGCAGATCGGGAGACCGAAAACGATAAAATGCGGCACGCGCTGACTGTACTTCGCGCCAACGAAAAAGACAAAATTGGTCGAGCAACAAGGAATGCAATAACCGCAGGTAAACTTAAAACTGCTCAACAAGAATTAACGGAAGAAATGCGACGTCTATATGCACAGCGAGATCGCAAGAAGAATCGTAATGATTTGATCGGAGGGATCCCAGTAGATAGCGAGTACATTATTTTTATAATCGACACCTCCGGTAGCATGTTTCGTTACGCATGGCCTAAAGTAGTAGATCAAATTGTACAAACACTGGAAGTCTACCCCCGAGTAAAAGGCATACAGATCCTAAATGATATGGGCAGCTATATGTTTACTAGTTATAGCGGCCAATGGATTCCAGATACGCCCGCTCGACGTCGAGTTGTTATCGATCGTCTTCTGACTTGGAATGCATTTAGCAATAGTAGCCCGGTCGAAGGCATCATGGCGGCTATCCGAACGTTCTACGCGCCGGACAAAAAAATAAGCCTATTTGTATATGGCGATGAATTTACGGGCAGGTCTATTCATGAGGTCGTGGATTTTGTCGGCAAGCTTAACCGGACAGACGCGTCGGGGAATCCGCGGGTTCGTATCCATGCTATCGGCTTTCCAGTCCAAGCAGCGAACCCACCCCACCTACAGATCACAGGGATGAGGTTTGCATCGTTAATGCGAGAATTAACGCGACGCAACGGTGGAACTTTCGTCGGTCTAAATCAGTTCCGCTAATGTCAGAACATGGGCCATGACGTCCCGCATCACCCTCACAAGATTAGACAGAACCACGGTCGCAATGCTCATGCTACTAGCAGGGGGTTGTAGTCGGAGCTTGACAATACAAGTAGACAACACCGTCCCGGCTGCGCTCATCGAGAGCTTACCGTTGACGGTGGCGGTTTACTACCACGACTCACTCCGCACGCACAGTTACCGCGAGAACAACGAAGAGCGTTCAAACTGGACGATAGCGACTGGTAGTTCCCAGATTGCGATGTTTGAGCGAGTTTGGACGTCAACATTCAACACCGTAATCTCACTGACTCAACTTCCAGACGCCGATAGTCCTGTGTCGGCTGACCTAATAGTCGTGCCTAAAATTAAGGAAATGCAATTGGGGACACCGTCAGAGACCTTCTTCGATTTTTACGAAGCTTGGATTAGCTACGAGATTACCTTGCTTACCGCAGCTGGAACACCTATCGAAATTTGGGATATCGTGACCTACGGAAAGGCAGATAAAAAAAATTTCTCGAGTCGCTCCTCGGGTTTGAACGATGCCATCTCGTTGGCATTGCGAGATGCTGGGGCAAAAATATCGACTGGAATTCACAAACAAGCAGTCATTAGATCCTTGTTACACAAACAGTAATGAAACACATAGAGTCTAATCATCCATGGGCTCGCTTAACGCCATCGACGTTGGTAATCTTTGCGCTCGCCCATTTTCTTAGCGGCTGCCGAACGACGACGACAGTTGACGAGTATCGCGTCACTAATACAACGTTCGCGGAGAATGACACGATTGTGGTGCTTGGCCGACGCCACGACATGGAGAAAGACACTGAGCACGATTTTATTCAATGCGTGGGAAGGACTCTAGACAGCTCGTCGTCTCATCTTAATGTGATACCCGAAGCAGAATTCGTCGATGCTCTCTACCCTTGGTTTGAGATCAGCACCGCCCCGATGGATGTAGCCAATTTGGATGAGTTAGTGAAAAACCCTATGGTCGCGGCAAAGTTTAACGAACTTCGGGTTCGCTATTTTGTTTGGATCGACGGTTTTACTAAGACAACCGATCGCGCAGGTTCGGTAACTTGTGTGGTCGGCCCAGGCGGTGGTGGCTGCCTTGGCTTCAAAACATGGGACGATGAAGCAAACTACGAAGCCGCAATCTGGGATCTCAGTAATATTAAAATCGCGGGGAAGATCAATACAGAAACCGCAGGCACATCTTTCGTGCCCGCGGTAATAATTCCGGTACCGTTGCTCGCTCGGGTTAAGGCAACCGCCTGTAACGCCATGGCAACTCAACTGTCGTCTTTTATCGTTGGCGATATCGGTGACTCGACGTGTAATCCGCCAGTACGAGACCGCACACGCTCATCATACAAAGAATGTGAATTATAAGGTTCTCGTTATTTTTCTAAACTACATTCACTCAGTACAAACCTTTTTGCGCACCAATTAGCTTAAGACACAGTTTACGGTATAACCAATATCGCCCTATTCCTTCCGTCCAAACAAATCGTCAAGCGACCTAGGTTCATCATTTTGCGTATCATCGAGTCCAAACAAAGCATCCAACCCTTCTCTTGCACTTATGGAACTCTCGACTCCGCCACTTTGCACCGAGTTTGTCTGTAATTCGAGATATCCACAAAAGTTTGAACGCGTCTTATCCAAGACCGACTCTGCAATCGGCTCACGGCATGCATTACTAACGGACGTATCATAAAATCGACACATCCGACATACGTGCAGATCAGCACCACAATACTGGCATTCTTCGTCGCGCGGTAACGGCACCAGAATTTCTTTTTGAATGCAACCACACTTCCAACAGCGAACTTCTGTTCCGGCCATTATTTACCTCCCTATCTGATCCGGAATCTGAATACCATCACGCAAATACTACAGGTTGCCAAGTCGGTAATCGGCCAAGTGAAACTCGGGATCGACTCCCATCATTTCGCTGGCAACTGCTTTGCCTGCTCCTGCAGCCATAGTCCAGCCTAAATGACCATGACCTGTATTCAAATACAAGTTCGAGATCCCTGTCCGCCCCATGATTCCGACCCCTGAAGGAGTAACGGGGCGTAGACCGGTCCAACGATCAGTCGATGCTCGATCCAAATAAGGCCCGTATTCCGGATACATCGACAACAACAAGTTGAATAAATTGTCGATTCTACTTTTCGTTAGCACAGAGTTATAACCGGCGAATTCTGCAGTGCCGGCAACACGAAGGCGGTCTCCCAAAGGACAAACGGCAGCGTGCAAATGTTCGTCGATGACTGGCATCGTTGGCGGCTTCGCCCATCGTCCAATTGGTGCCGTAAGTGAATAACCTTTTACCGGCTGCACCGGCACGTATAGACCGGCGGTCCGGGACAGTAACGAAGTGTAGCTACCAGCGGCAATAATAAATTTGTCGGCTCGTAGGCGACGATCTTCGGTATCCGCCGAGACGATAACATTACCCTCACGGACGAGCTTGGTTACCCGGGTCTCAAACTGAAACTCAACCCCTTCACGTTCACAAAAGAGATGTAATCCCTGGCAGAACTTAAACGCATCTCCCGATTCGTCTCCAGGATAATACATCGCCCCTGCAATATCATCGGCAATTGGAGCCAAGGTCGGTTCCAACGCCACAGCACCAACCCGGTCGACTAACTCAAACCGAAGACCACCATCCGTAAACTGCTTTGAAAAACTGTTTGCTGCATCGACTTCACGTTGACTACGAAAAATCGTTAACGTGCCGCCTGGGGCATAATCATAGTCTAACTTTTCGAGCCCACGTAGCTCATTCATAACTGCCAGCGAGTACTGAGCAAGGCGTGCGTTGCGTTCGATGTTTACCGCAAATCGATCGGGACTTGAATTACATATAAAACCAATGCCCCAGCGCAGCATTCTCGGCAGAGCGTGCTTCCGGATAAGCAATGCGGAGTCCTCCCGACCAAACATCCGGATCGCAGTCCACAAGATTCCAGGCGCGTTCCAGGGGCTTGCTTGGCTTGCATGAAGCATGCCGCCATTTGCGAAGCTGGTTTCTCGAGCCGCTGAGTCTTGACGGTCCACCACGCAAACGTCTGCGCCCCACTTGCGCAGATAATAGGCTGTGATCAAGCCCATCAGGCCGCATCCAACGACGACAACGCGCATTACATCTCCAACGACAAACCCATCGAAAACATACGCTGCAACGGGCACTGCCGAAATTCATAATTAGTTAGTCTAACATCAACAGATGCTCGAGGCGGAAGGAAGGACGAATGTTCGGAACGATTCAAGGCGACTAAGCTGCCCTACTACCCTCAGTTAGAATAAGCGACTGTTATCGTGCAGTCGTGTAATGCACACCTAAATAGGCCGAAGCGCCGGGCGCCTGGTATCCGAAGACTTCCTGGTAGTCAGAGTCGAGCATATTCTCTGCGCGTACAAATACTGAAAGCTGCTCTAACAGCCGCCACGAACCCGAGAACCCGAGTAACGTGAAATTATTTAGGCTAACCCGTTGTGGTGCAAAAACCGGTGCCAAAAACATAACGTCATCTTGGTCGCCGCTATGGGTGAGGTGCAGATTGATATTGCCACGACCATTTTGAAGGATATAGTTCATCGATGCGACGCCTTGATGCCGGGGCCGACGAACCTCATCGGAGCGATTGCCAGTTGCCAGATCTATCTGATTGGCGTCTAGGTAAGTGTAGGAAGCTGATACCGATAGGTGGTCTGTCAACGCAGCATTGGCGGATAATTCGAATCCATCTCGATGGCTTTTCCCAACCACATTCTCGGCGGAGGACGTAAACGTCGTGAGATCTATAACGAAACCATTTATCTCGTCTTCGAGTCGTTCGCTAAACACCGTCGCGCCAATGAGCACACGGTCATCCAATAGCGATTGCTTCACTCCTACCTCCCACCCTTTCGATCTTTCCGGCGCAAGGTTGCTGTTGCCTACAAAAGGGAAAAGGCCACCGGCCGAAAAACCGAATCGGTCAAAGAAAGTAGGATCTTTTTGACCCGTACCGTATGCAACAGATAGCGCTGTACCCCATGACGATAACCTTTGACTCAACGAAACACGAAAGGTCGTAACGTCATCAAAGTCACTATTATCGTCATACCGAACACTCCCTGAAATCGTAGTGACATCGAATAATCGCACTCGATATTCACCGACATAACCAAGCGTATCGATCTTACGATTTTGGTTCGGATCTGCCCCAAAACTAATTGGCCCTCGTTGTTTAAAAAACCGCTCTTCGTAGTCAAGCGCAAAGGTTACCAAATGCTCGGCGCTAACTAATTGTGGTGTGACGAAGCGTATGTCTGTCTGGTAGTCGACAGAATATTTATCACCTTGTACACGTCCACTGGTGCCGTCGAGCAAATCTTTGTCTTTATTGTCGGTGCGACTCCAAGAACCACCGATCCGGTGCGTCCAATTATCCTTAAAGAAGGACGCTTTCACATTTGCAGCGGCGTAGACTAATAATGTATCGCTTTGGCCATCGCTATCCACGGGGATGCCGGTAATCCCTCCGGTATCAGTATCATTTTGAATATCAGTTACCCGCGCGTTAGCAGCGAAGCGGACGGCTTTATGCGCTTGCCAATCGGCCTTGGCGTTGAAACTTGTGGTTCGATAGCCATCATCCTCTGCACCCGTTACCGCGATATTTGTACCTCCCACACTGAGATGACTAGCTCCAAGTCGGAAGGCATGGTCATCGCCCCGGAGGCCGATACTCCCACTAATCTGCTTGCTCCCAAAGGAGCCCGCCTCGATGGAGGCGTTAGCTTCTAACGGTCGGTCGACCTGCCTAGTGATGATGTTAATCACCCCAGCCAAAGCATCGCTGCCCCATAGTGAACTTTGCGGGCCACGAACGACCTCGATCCGTTCGATGTCAGAGGTTGTCAGCGTAGAAAAATCAAAGTCGTCCGCCCGAGTCATATCATTCACCTCAACACCATCAATCATGACCAACACGTGATTGGCTTCTGCACCCCGCACACGGACCTGGGAAAATTTTCCGACTCCTCCTTGTTGATTTACTGACAATCCGGGAACGCCGCGCAAAAGATCTGTTACGTACGGTGTTTGCCGTCGCTCTATTTCAATTCGATCAATTATGGTGAGTGTACTCCCAGCCTCCCATCGAGGTACGGGGTTACGAGACGCGGTGACAGTCATAGACTCAAGTGCGTTTGTGTCGATTGCAGCGGCAAATGACAACCGCGACATTATGAACACGATTAATAAAGCATAGAGTAGGCGGTACATCATGATCCCCTCGACGCCACTCACACCCGAGCAACGCACAAAATTATGCGGAGGGTCGCAAGGCAGGGATCGAGAGTGCTTCCCTTATACCAAGGCATCAGCATCGATCCGTACCGATAACAGCCCACCGCGTTACGGTAACAATCGTGCAGGCCGGTATCCGGGCTTACGAGCGGTGTACCACCTGTTAGGTCCGCCTTCCCATGCACTCCAAGTGCAAAGTGGCTTGAGAGGACTCATCTGACTCGCTTACCGTTGCGGGGGCAGCGTCGGACTCGTGGGGATCTCACCTCACTCACCGACTTCCCGTTTATCCCATCGGCCGAATGGCGTCCGGGCACCTATACGAAATCGCGATGGAGGCTAACCCACAGCGAATTTTACGTCAACCGGCAAAGGAACGCCGGTTAAGATCTGGACCGCGGGCCGGAGCTAAGTAGTCCAGCCCGCGATGAACGAATTCGTGCTACGCCACAACGTCTTTGATCGCTTTCATCGCAGATGCTCGTACTGAAAGACTGGCTGGCTTGGCATCTACGTGCACCATTTCACCAGTAAACGGGTTGCGCGCCATCCCTGCCTCACGTGCCGCCTTTTCCACACGGCGGAGCTTGACACCCACTTCAGGAATAGTTAATTCACCTGATCCATTTGCGCTAAGATGACGAGCGGCAAGATCCTTTGTAGCCGTAAAGACCGCAATAATATCTTTTTTTGAAAGCCCCGTATCCTCTGCAAGTGTCGATAATATTTGACTCTTTGTTTGCTTATCTTTTATTACACTCTTTTTCAAACTCGACATACTTCCTCCCAGCTCTATTTACATTGCCAATGCGAATAAATTTACGCAGGTCCTATTCCTTCAACGTTCAAATGGCGATTGAACAACCCGCAATTCGACGCGGCCATATTCCCATTTACGGGCGATGTTGACCCCGTCACACGTTACACCTGTTAATATAATCTGATGGTAATATATTGGAAGTCTTGACAGAGGGGAAACATACTTTATTTAGCGTGTTTCCGCCTCTTTATTGTATCTAGCAGGTCATTCTTCCAATAAAACCCTGTCCTTTAACCAGCACGAACCACCAGTCTGGTCTGATAATAGCGGTGTTGTCGTCAAGGTGACAGAAGAATCGTGCGGTCTTCACAGCGAAAAATCCATACCTCAAAATAACATCATGGTGAGCAGCCTAACAATAATAAGTTGAACAACAAGAATTTTATCCCGATCCTAGGTTTTAATAATTTCTCGAGGCTGCGGCTCCCGGCTTGTCAGACGAGAATTTTGAGCATGATCTATCAGTATAGCGTTAGCTCCCCCGTTATCCGATCGATACATTCCGGGTCATCGGGGCCGAGCGCGCAAGCGGTTAGAGTCGGCACTCCGTCGAATTCAGTTCTACCGCTATCTCGAATCAAGTGACTTTCGATTCCCTCTGCTAGCGCAGCCGCGTGTGATTTAAGTAACTCCTCTTCAGAATTTACTTTGACACATACCTTCGCCATACCTTTTGCGATCCACTGCAACTCGGCCTCCTTTAAATTCAACGTTATCTCTGCGTCATTACTAGGCAACGAGCGCATGCGATTTATCAAAAATGCCATAGACGCATGAGAGCCCTGTGCGATCTCCTTGCCGCGACGCATTTTTAAATCCCGCCGAATGAGAATTACTTGTTTAATTGAGGTATCCTTTATTCATATTAAGACCACGATGATCAGCACCGTTTAGTGTTTAGCCGCGGCTTCAGACCCAATCCCAGTGCAGGCTCGGACCAACAGGTTGTCGAACGACATCTTCGAGTTCACACGAGCAGCGCCACGATCGAGAAGGGAGATGGCAACAATCGACGCAATAGATAACGTCATCGAAAATAATGCCGGATACCTGTAAGGGAAGATTGCTTGGTCATTACCAAGTGTGTCAACCCACACCGTCGGTCCCAAAATCATTAACGCAATGGCAGTGATTAAACCAATCGTACCTCCAGCAACTGCACCGCGAGGTGTAAGTTTGCGCCAATACATCGATAAAAATAAGATGGGGAAATTAACTGTCGCTGCTACTGTAAATGCGAGCGCGACCATATAAGCAACATTCTGCTGTTCAAATGCGATCCCTAGAGTTACGGCAAGCACCCCCAATACCAACGTAGCAACACGCGAAAGCCGGACAATATCTCTATCCTCAGCAGGCCCGTCGCACACAACGTTAACGTAAATATCATGTGAGATCGCTGATGCCCCGGACAAAGTTAGCCCCGCTACCACCGCCAAGATCGTCGCGAACGCAACAGCCGAAATAAACCCGAGGAACAAATCCCCCGCGGCGGCTTGGGCAAGATGGATCGCCGCCATATTGCTGCCACCTATCAGTTCACCTGTTGAGTTATCAAAAAAATTGTTGTTTCCGACGACGAACACAATCGAACCGAAGCCGAGAATAAAGATCAATACATAAAAATACCCAATGAAACCGGTCGCAAACAGTACTGAGCGGCGCGCTGAGGGCGCATCGGGAACAGTAAAAAAACGCATCAGAATATGAGGTAATCCCGCCGTACCAAAGATTAATGCGGTACCTAGTGAAATTGCGGAGACTGGGTCGGATAGAAGCCCGCCAGGGTGCAAAACCGCAATACCTCGTTCGTGCACCATAGTCGCGCGTTGGAATAATGCTTCGACAGAGAAATCTAGGTGAGCCATGACAAATACAGACAACACAGTACCTCCGAACAGCAGTAGCAATGCTTTTATGATCTGAACCCAGGTCGTCGCAATCATGCCGCCGAAAGTGACGTATATAATCATCAATAGACCAACCGTCATAACAGCCCAGGTGTAGGGGATCTGAAATAAGACTTCGACCAGTTTCCCAGCTCCCACCATCTGCGCAATCAAATATAAGACGACCGCTATAAGGGTCCCGCAAGCCGATAGGACGCGGGCTGATCTGGTATCCAGACGCAACGCTACTGCATCGGTAAATGTATATTTACCCAAATTACGTAAACGCTCTGCCAATAGGAACATAACTATCGGCCATCCCGCGATGCCTGCCACAGCGAAAATCACACCATCGAAACCACCAATGAAAATCAAACCAGAGACACCTAGCAATGAGGCGGCCGACATAAAATCACCAGCAATTGCTAAACCATTTTGCAGGCCAGTGACGCGTCTCCCCGCAGCGTAAAAATCCTGCGAGGTCCGGGTTCGCCGAGCCGCCCAATAGGTTATTCCTAGTGTTATCCCGACAAAC
>Ga0310344_10002366_pt1 | contig 14170 bp, 8 predicted proteins | sample HC15DNA20200_MG_FD_203801 | JGI IMG/M metagenome (GOLD analysis project Ga0310344, IMG submission 203801) | Marine microbial communities from station ALOHA, North Pacific Subtropical Gyre - HC15-DNA-20-200_MG | ecosystem: Environmental > Aquatic > Marine > Oceanic | place: Pacific Ocean: North... | reverse complement strand
AAGTAGAGCATTGTCGAGGAGGGCCACGCCGAAGTTAAAGAGAACTCCATGCACTGGAAACGCGAGGTTGTACGGGTCCGGCCGAGCGTCCATCATGTCCCAACCAAGCAGTGACACGTCATGGTCCCGAATAAATTTGGCGCACGTGGCGCTCAGGCCAGGCCGGTCGCCGCCACCATACGTTCCCCCGGCGCGGACGAATGGGTCCTTCCCGCTGTAGACCAATAGAGCATCTCCAGGTTCAACTGTCACACCTTGCGCGTTGGCAATTTCTTCAATTTCCCAGCCATGTACCGGGTTGTCAGGTGTGACATGCGTTGTGTTGCGGTGCCTCGGCACGTCAATAAGTACTCCACGCGTGACGATGCCGTTACTCCAGGCATCGATGGTGCCGAATGTTGCTGCCTGTGAGGTGACCTCTACATCGGGGTCGCGTCCCTGCCACATGCCATCGGTATCCCACATGTGGCACAGTGCGTCAATATGCGTAATAGTCTGCCCGTGATAAATAAAGCCGTAGTAATCAACCACGGCACCCGAGCCACCCGGACGTGGGCTTTTCCTAATGAAATGTTGTTCGGGTTCGAACACGCGGCTCAAAGAGACCTTACGACCGGAACGAACGAGGCCAGCGGCGGCCGCACTCTTGGCCGGGGTGATGAGGTTGATGGCTCCCTTGTCATCGTCGGTGCCCCACCGTCCCCAGTTGCGCAAATCCCTATACCAAGATTCCACCTCGGCTTGTGACGGCATGCGCGGGTCTGACTGCACAAGGCCGTTTGTGTTTGACTCCACATATAGGTTTTGCTGTACATGTTGTTCCAGCAAGCCTTGCGCCTCATGTTTTATCGTCGGATTGTCGGCGGAAGTCGTGGCGTGGTGGCTCCAGGCCGACACGGGTCGCTGCACCAAGGTTCCTGCACCCGCAGCAGCAGTACCCATCGTTTTCAAGAATCGTCGTCGTGTTGAGGCCATAACGCACCCCTCCTTTTGCCCACCAACGGTTACTGTGCTGGGGGCCGCTATACAGTTGTCCGTGGCTGTGCACATCTGCGCACAGGTTCTGCCAATTATGTTCCTGTTTTGGTCGTTATGCTAGCGCGAGAAGAAGTCGATTGACACGCGGTATGCGTTTATACAAACTAAGCTGTCCAGAGGCATGCCTCGGACAATAATGAAAGTCGATTGGTATTGGCTAAGGTTCTATAACGTGTTGCTATTAAAGCGGTTGTTGATTGTCTGGGTTGGTGTGACTACTGTAGCTTGGAGCGCGGCGGTCGAGACTGCGAGAAGTCAAGAGGCGCCGCGAGCCTCGACGCAGCAAGCACTGCTGGACCAGTACTGCGCCACATGCCACAACGACAGCTTAATTACGGGTGGATTTTCCCTTGACTCACTAAGTGTGGATAACGTGGCTGCACATCCTGAAGCGTGGGAAAAGGTGGTTCGTAAGCTCCGCGCGGGTGCTATGCCGCCGCGGCCGCGGCCACGGCCTGACAAGCAGGAGTACGACGACTTCAGAGGGTGGTTGGAGGACGAGCTTGATAGTGCGGCCAATGCTAATCCCAATGCGGGCCGGACTGAGACTTTTCACCGGCTCAGTCGTACGGAATACCACAATGCCGTCCGTGATTTATTTGCACTTGACGTCAACGTTGAGGAGCTTTTACCGGCCGATGATACGAGTTATGGTTTTGACAATATAGCGGGTGTCCTCGGCGTTTCGCCGACGCTGATGGACCGCTATCTATCTGCTGCTCGTAAGATCAGTAGATTGGCGGTGGCGTCACCGGTTCCATCACCAACGGCGGAAACCTTCCGTATCGCCTCTGACCTTGGACAGGACCAACGTCTAGACGGTCTGCCGTTCGGTACTCGTGGCGGTGTCGCTGTCCAATACAACTTTCCAGAGGACGCGGAGTATCTTATTGAGGTCTTACCTGATGGTCCGCTCCGCGTCGAGGCTCACCAGTTAGAGATCTCGATTGATGGGGAGCGCGTTGAGTTATTGACGGTAGGAAAGTCACCTGACGACGCTGACCCCCGCGGGTTATATATTCCAGAAGTCGGGTCGCAACAGGTGCGTGTGCCGGTGACTGCTGGGCCGCATGAAGTGGGTGTTACTTTCCTCCGGAAGACTGCAGCCGAACCTGAAGGTTTGCGTAAGCTGTATCTCCGCCCGTTTACAGGAGAAGGCTCCGGCGGTGACTCTCGGTATCAGCCGTACGTCGAGAGCGTGACGATTGCAGGGCCGTACGAGGCCAGTGGTGCCCGTCCAGTTGAAGATACGCCGAGCCGCCTGGCGATTTTCGACTGTCGTCCTGTAACAGATACTGAAATTGATGGGTCCAATTGCGCACGTGCGATTCTCGAACGAATGGCACGCCGTGCGTACCGACGTCCAGTGAGTGAAGAGGATGTCGACCGACTAATGATGTTTTACGACCGCGGCCGAGAAGGTGCTGGCTTTGACAGCGGCATAGAAATGGCTCTCCGACGCCTTCTTGTGAGTCCGGAATTTCTCTTCCGCGTCGAACGCGACCCACCTGGGGTTACTGCTGATACGGACTATGCCGTGAGTGATTTGGAGCTGGCGTCACGTCTGTCGTTTTTCCTCTGGTCGAGTATTCCGGACGAAGAACTGTTGGCGTTGGCGGAGCGTGGGACGTTAGGTGACGACCAAGTGTTCCAGGCTCAGGTTGAGCGGATGTTGGCGGACCCTCGTTCAGAAGCCTTGGTTACTAATTTTGCAGGGCAATGGTTGACCTTACGTAACGCGGCGGCTGTACGACCAGACGAAGACGAGTTTCCTGATTTTGGCGAAGCTCTGCGACAAGCGTTTCGCCGGGAGACGGAGCTGCTATTTACGAGTATTCTGCGGGAAGACCGCAGCACGCTGGACCTGTTGGCCGCGGACTACACGTATGTGAATGAGCGATTAGCTCAGCACTACGGCATACCGAATGTACGCGGGAGCCATTTTCGTCGTGTGGCGCTGAACGACAGTCGGCGTGGCGGACTTCTCGGTCACGGCAGTATTCTCACGGTGACTTCCTATGCGAATCGTACGTCTCCCGTGAATCGTGGAAAATGGGTGCTGGAAAATATTCTTGGAACGCCGCCGCCGCCACCACCGCCGGATGTTCCTGAACTCGAAACTGCTGAAGGGGGCGAAGCGCTATCAATGCGAGAAGCGATGGCGCAGCATCGAGCAAACCCTGTGTGTGCAAGCTGCCACCGAGTGATGGACCCTCTGGGGTTGTCACTAGAAAACTTTGATGCGATCGGACGGTGGAGAGATAACAGTGATACCAAGCAGGCCATTGATAGTTCAGGTGAACTTCCTGATGGAACGGCGTTTAGCGGACCGGCTGGCTTGAAGGAGGCACTTCTTTCGCATCCGGACCGTTTCGTCACGACCGTAGCTGAAAAAATTATGATCTATGCCTTGGGACGTGGTGTGGAATACTACGATGCACCTGCCGTCCGGGCTGTTGTACGAGAGGCAGCCAACGATAATTATCGTTTGTCAGCGCTCGTTAAAGGCGTTGCGATGAGCAAGCCGTTTAGGATGAGGAGATCACCATCATGATCATTACGAAAAGGTCATTACCACGTCGAACCTTTTTGAGGGGAGTAGGCGCTACGTTGGCATTGCCGTTGCTTGATGCAATGGTCCCAGCCGCTACGGCGCTCGCGAATACCGCTGCAAAAACCTCTCCTCGTCTTGGATTTATCTATATCCCCAATGGTGCCAATATGTCGGCATGGACACCTGGCGGTGATAGCGGGGCCCTTGAACTGTCGAGGAGCCTCCAGCCACTGGCGAATGTCCGCGACCATGTTGTGATACCTACCGGCCTTGACCATCGTCAGGCAGAGGCTTGGGGTGACGGAAACGGTGAGCATTCGCGGGCGAGTGCGGTTTGGTTAAACGGCGTTCATCCGAAACGGACCGAGGGAGCGGATGTGCAGGCTGGAACCACGGCTGACCAATTGGCCGCAGAACAGCTTGGTCAGGACACCCCGCTTCCTTCACTTGAATTGGCTTTGGAGAACAGCTTCGTTGTGGGAAATTGTGACAACGGCTATAGCTGTGTGTATACGAACACGTTTTCCTGGCGCACCCCCACGACACCACTGCCAATGGAACATAACCCGCGGGTCGTGTTTGAGCGACTCTTTGGTGAAGGGGGTACTAGTACGCAGCGAGCGGCGCGTTTGGCCGAAGACCGTAGCATTCTCGACGCCGTACGTGAAGACATGTCGCGCCTGGAGCAGACACTCGGTGTCGGAGACCGTTCTCGAGTGAATCAGTACCTAGACGCAGTGCGTGAAATTGAGCGCCGTATTCAGCAGGCTGAATTACAGTCTGGTGACACCCTACCCGATGTTCTTGAGCGTCCAGTTGGAATTCCTGAGTCGTTTGATGAGCACGCTCGGCTGATGTTTGATTTGCAAGCGCTTGCGTTCCAGGCGGACATCACACGCGTATTTACGTTTCTTATTGGACGTGAACAGACTGCGCAGAGCTTTCCAGAAATCGGTGTGCCTGACCCGCACCATGCGATGTCCCACCATCAAATGGATGTCGAAAAACTTGAGAAATACGCAATGATCAATACGTACCAAGTTAGTCTACTGGCTGAATTTCTCGAGAAGCTGCAGGCCACGGAAGACGGAGATGGCACATTACTTGACCAGGCGATGATCCTCTACGGGGGTGGTATTAGCGATGGCGACCAACATTCTCACATGGACCTGCCGTTGATTTTGGCTGGCGGCGGTGGTGGAAAACTTAAGGGAGGTCGTCACCTTAAATATGAGGGCGAAACGCCGATGACCAACCTCCTCGTGAGCATGTTGGATAAGGCTGGCGTTCGCGTTGATACGTTGGGCGATAGCACGGGTGAGCTTCCGATGGCTCCGCTCAGCGGTGTGTAGATAACTTTAATGATTGGGAAAACATGACCAGGACCGTATTGCTCAGTGCCGTTTTCGTTGTCGGGTTGGTTGTGCAGGGAGCCGCGCGCGACCTTCCTTTGCACGAAGCGGTGAAAACTGGGGATCTTTCGGCTGTCCGAGGTCTGGTTGAGGACGGCGTCGACGTGAATACGGTTTCTGTTGACGGGTCGACCGCGTTACATTGGGCGGCTCACCACAACCGAGTTGAAATTACTTCTGTGTTGCTTGTTGCTGGGGCGAATGTCGATGCGGTGAATCGCTACGGCGTCAACCCGCTCGCATTAGCATCCCTCAACGGAAGCGTGCCGATGCTTTCTCGTTTGTTGGAGGCAGGTGCGGACGTGAATAGTGCCAATCCAGAGGGTGAGACACCCCTGATGACGGCCGCTAGGACCGGAAGTAGGCAGGCACTTGAAGTTTTGTTGCGGCATGGTGCAGACGTCGACGCGGTCGAACAGTGGCGGGGTCAAACCGCACTGATGTGGGCGGTAGCTCAGAACCAATTGGAGGCCGTTCACACGCTTCTTGCCGCGGGTGCGGATCCGAATCTTCGCTCTAATGGGGGGTTTACGCCGCTGCTCTTTGCGGCACGCGAGGGTCATCTCGAAGTGATCGGTCCATTGGTGCGCGCCGGGGCGGATGTCGATGACTTGTTGGCTAAGGAAGTGCAGGGTAAGACCTACAACATTGGCGGCGGCGTCGGCATGAGCGCGCTCGTGCTGTCCGTCTATAACGCGCACTATGATGTCGCGAAAGAATTGCTTGACCTTGGGGCAAACCCTGATGCCTCAGAAAACGGTTGGTCGGCGCTTCATCAGGTGGTGTGGACACGGCGCCCGAATCTTGGAAGGAATCCCCCATTTCCGGTACCGCACGGTGACCTTGATGCCTTTGATTTGGTTCGAGCGTTGGCCGAGGCCGGTGCGAATTTGGATATCCGGCAGACGAAGGAGCCGCGTGACGGTAACCGGAATGTCTTGAACCGGATTGGGTCCACGCCGTTTCTCCAGGCGGCGAAGGTTGCCGATGCGGAGATGATGCAGCTGTTGGCTGACTTAGGTGCTGACCCAATGGTCACTACGGAGGAGGGCTGTACTCCATTGATGGCCGCAGCGGGTGTGGGCATCTGGAAGATTGGGGAGAACCCGGGTACCAATGATGAGGCACTCGCGGCGGTGAAGCTCGCCTGGGAACTGGGTAACGATGTGAATGCCGTGGATGTGAACGGCGACAGCGCACTGCATGGTGCGATTCATCGAGGGGCTGGTAGTATTGTGCGGTTTCTTGCTGAGAATGGTGCCAATATCGATGCTCTGAACGAGAAGGGCTGGTCGGCGTTTTCGATCGCTGAGGGTGTGTTTTATCCGAATACGTTTAACCGGCATCCGGAACTGGTTACTCTATTGACTGAACTCGGTGCAGACCCGTCGGCAGGTACACGTCGGCAGGAGGACCTGTCTCCCGAGGAACGATTAGTGCTTGCGCAAGAGCAGGAGCAATAGCAAGCAGGTTTTTAAGTGTTGAAGGCAAGTGTGGATGTTGAATAGTGTGGAACAAGGAGGAGTTATGAGCGCGCGGAAACAATCGTCTTGGCGCACATTAATGCGTCTAGGTGTCGTGAGTTTGGCTCTCAGTGCTGTCATCGCGGTTTTCATGGCGATACCAAGTGCAGAAGAGGCAGCGGCGGCATCGGATGGCTACATCAGTGGCGTCGTAGAAAGTAGCGATGGTCTCGAAGCAGGTGTCTGGGTCATTGCAGAAACGGAAGAGTTGGAGACGAAGTTCGCGAAAATCGTCGTTACCGACGACAATGGCCGCTTCGTGCTACCGGAGTTGCCAGATGTGGCGTATGACGTATGGGTGCGAGGCTATGGTCTTGTTGACTCTGAAAAAGTAAAGTTGTCGCCGTCAGATGAGGAAGTGCAGCTAACTGGTGTTGTTGCTCCCAACGAAATTGCTGCGGCGCAATACTATCCGGGCAACTACTGGTATTCCATGATTGAGCCACCGCCTGCGAGTGAGTTTCCAGGAACGGGTCCAGACGGGAACGGCATTTCCCCGAATCTCAAGAGTCAGGCTGCATGGCTTGACATCATGAAGCAGGGATGCCAACTGTGTCACCAATTAGGCAATCTGGCGACCCGTGAGGTGCAGCATGTTGACGAGTTCGATTCAACGGCTGCGGCGTGGGATCATCGCGTCAAGACTGGACAACGTGGTACGGCGATGAGCGCGACGATGACTCGCTTTGGTCGGGAACGTGCGCTTGACATGTTTGCTGACTGGAGCGATCGAATCGCTGCTGGTGCAACTCCACCGCGTCCACCCCGCCCGAAGGGGAAGGAACGCAATCTTGTTGTGACGCTGTGGGATTGGGGTAATGATGCCTCGTTCATTCATGACGAGATTACGACGGACAAACGGAACCCGACCGTCAACGCGGGTGGACCGGTCTATGGTGTTTCGGCTGGTCACGGTAGCCTGACGATCGTTGATCCTGTCGCAAACAGTGCAGTTGAGCTTCCGATCCCTGTGCGACCCGAGGACCCGAACAGTGTTCCGTCCCGTTTTCCACAGGAGCAAATGGAGCCGTCGTATTACTGGGGTGACCAGTTATTGTGGGGACGCGGTGGGCCAGATGGCCAGGAGAATTCTTCTGATCCGCATAACCCAATGATGGACCAAAAGGGCCGTGTCTGGATGACGTCCACGATTCGTGCTCGCCCGAATCCGGATTGGTGCAAAGAGGGTTCGGATAACAAATACGCTGAGTACTTTCCAATTAATATGAGTGGTCGACAAGCGTCGTACTACGACCCGGAGACAGAAGAATTTGTCTTGGTCGATACCTGCTACGGCACGCACCATCTTCAGTTTGGTGAAGATGAGGATGACACGCTGTGGTTCAGTGGTGACAGCAATACGATCGGTTGGGTTAACACTAAGGTGTATGACGATACCGGAGATGAGCGGTATTCCCAGGGCTGGTGCCCGACGGTAATCGACACCAATGGTGATGGAAAAATCACTAAGCCGTGGAATGAACCAAGTCGGCGAGGGGGAGGTCAGACGGAGATTGACCCATCCAAGGATACGAGAACCGTTGGTTTCGGCTACGGGATCATTGCGAGTCCGATTGACGATTCGATCTGGATTACTCGAACTGGCCCCTTCCCGGGGCGGTTGGTCCGTCTGGACCCTGGTGATAATCCACCAGAGACCTGTATGGCGGAGGTTTATGAGCCACCGTCAATCGAAAATCCTGATGTAGACGCGCAGCAAACGGGGTTTGCGCCACGGGGAATTGACGTCGACCGCAATGGCATTATCTGGACTGCCCTGTCGGGTAGCAGCCAGATGGCCAGCTTCGATCGGTCAAAGTGTGCGGTGACTAGTGGTCCGACCGCGACCGGTCAGCATTGTCCAGAGGGTTGGACGGTCTACACCACGCCAGGACCGCAGATGGCCAATGTGGAAACGCCAGGTAGTGCGGACTTCCACTATTACAGCTGGGTGGACCAGTACAACACCCTTGGTCTTGGGGAAAATATCCCGATCGCAGACGGCTCAACGTCGGATTCGTTGTTGGCGCTTGATCCAGACAGTGGTGAATGGACCATTCTTCGTGTGCCTTATCCGATGGCGTTCTACTCGCGTGGTTTGGATGGGCGTATCGATGACCCGAATGGGGGTTGGAAGGGTCGTGGACTGTGGGCCAACTATGGTTCCAACTATATTTGGCATACGGAAGGTGGTAAGGGGACCAAAAGTAAGATGGTCCATTTTCAGCTTCGACCAGATCCGTTGGCGAAGTAGTCCTGCTAGAAGAAGGGTCAGGTCGATCGACGGCCAGACCTAAGTAGTCGTTCGAGAGGGGCAGGCGTCACCTTAATGTGAGGCGCCTGCCCTTTTCCTTTTCGTGAAAGTCTGGAGATGCGTTCCGCAGGTGTTCATCGGACTTGTTGGCTTACTGCGGCGCTAGTGGTGGAACGATGAGAAAATCAGGATGGACTTGTTGGAGTGGGGCAGTTGCATGTGCGTTGCTTGGCGGTGTGTCGTGCAGTGGCGCAAGCGAGGTTCCTGATGAGTCGGATGTTCGTAGCGAGGTGTCGTCCCCCCCGGCCGTGCCTCCGCCGTACCATGTTTATGTCACTAATGAACGGGGAGGTGACTTGTCCGTCATTGCTGGCGGTGTTAATGAGGTGGTGGCAACCATTCCACTAGGGAAACGACCGCGTGGCATTAAGGTGTCGCCTGATGGGACCCAGCTGTTCGTCGCGCTGAGCGGTTCCCCACCGGCGCCACCGGGGACCGACGAAAGCACTTTGCCTCCACCCGACCGTGCTGCCGACGGGGTGGGCGTTGTAGATGTTGCCGCCGAGGCCGTCGTCGATATGGTACGAGCGGGAACGGATCCAGAACAAATTGCTGTTAGTGTAGATGGCGCCCGCTTGTATGTAGCGAATGAAGATGCTGGTGCCCTAAGTGTGGTTCGTGTTTCTGACGGTAGTGTTTTGGCGACTCTGCCAGTCGGAGGAGAGCCCGAGGGGGTCCGGATGAGCCCCGATGGGCGTGTGGTCTACGTTACCTCTGAAGAGGATAATCAAGTGTCTGTCGTTGATACGTCCAGCAACGAAGTGGTCGCGCAATTTGAAGTGGGTGCAAGACCGCGGGCATCCGCCTTCGCACCGGCTGGCGACCGAGCCTACGTGACAGCCGAAAACAGTGCAACTGTGCATGTGGTTGATACAGCGACGCATGAAGTAATTCACACGGTCGAATTGACCGGAGAATTGGTGAGGCCGATGGGGGTTGTAGTGTCCCCGGACGGAGGGCGGGTCTACGTCACCACTGGACGCGGTGGAGGTGTGATGGTTGTCGATGCTGAGACGTACGAACTGATCGATTCTATTGAGGTCGGAGAGCGACCCTGGGGGGTAGCACTTACTGCCGACGGCCGCTATCTTTACACAGCCAATGGGCCGTCGAATGATGTCAGTGTTGTCGATACAGAAACCATGAGTGTTGTTGCCACTGTGCCTGTTGGAGAGCGGCCGTGGGGCGTCGCTATCATCGGTGGCTAGTGTGTTAGCACGGTCTGGTACGAGACTGCGCCGGGGCCACGTGTTGGCAGCTGTAATCATATTGACCGTGTGTGTGAGTTGTGGTTCAGACCGCCCCATTTCTAGCGACGAGAACCCGGAACGTCGCCAAGTCGCGTCGTCGGAAGCACCAGTTGCACTACCTGTTCCAAGTTTTCACCACATCCACATCAACTCCGTGGATCCTTCGCGTGCCTTGGATTGGTGGGCGACTTTATGGCCGGCTGGAAGCAAGACCACCTTTGCGGGTCTCCCGGCGTTTTTGGCAGACGGTATTTATTTGGTCTACACGGAGGTGGATGAGCAACCGCCTGGCGCATTTGATCCCGACCAACGTCAGTCGATTCCACAAAGTCCATTCTGGACGACTGGGCCCAGTACGGATGGTCTCGCGCTGTACGAGCGTTTGACGGCTCTTGATCCGGAGGGAACCCGCTTTACATTTTTACCCGTTTTTACTGGCCCTGATGACAATACGGGTGTGCCTCATTCTGGGCTTGCGCCCTTTGGTGACCAGCTCCTGACTGTGTCAGAGATGGCTGCGCGTGCGGCTGATGATGCCGGAGAGCCCGTTCGTGACCGCGTTAGCGGTCAGGATTTTGGTTACTTGGTCGATCCGGACGGTGTTCTTGTTGAGTTCAATGGCAATGCAGCGACGACCGACCTGTTTTATGGTCACACACACTTTTGGCATGAGCAACCGCTGTGTGCAGCGAACTGGTATGTCGAGCATCTCGGGATGGAATTGCCGGCCCGTCGCGATCCAGACACACAGGTGCTGGTTGAACGTGAATCTCATCAGCCATGTGATGTTGAAATAGGCGACGTGAGTTTCGCGTCGTTTTTGCCGATGGGACAGTTCCGGAGTCCAATTGCCAACGTCAGGCTCGCAAACGCGGGATGGATGTGGTACCCACGGCAGTGTCGGGATGGTCGCTGTGGTGCCGACCTCGATCGTCCGTTGTCGCCGTCGCGGGGGCAGGTGGTCGATCATGTGGCCATCAGTTACCCTGACCTTGACCCGGTGTTAGCGCATTTGCGCGCCACTCAGGTCAGAATATTGGATGGTCCGTATCCGCTTGGTGAGACGCGGGCCGTGTTAATTGAAGATCTAGATGGATTAGCGATTGAGTTGATCGAAGAAAACCGCTGAGGCGGTTTGGGAGGCCAGAATGCGTAATCTGAGAATTCTTATGGGACTGTCATTCAGTGTGGTGATTGTTGCCTTGATGACTGTTTCGGCTCGACCTGCTGTTGAAATGGTACAAACGCCGACACCAGATGAGCTTGCGGAGCTTATGGCCATCCGACCGGTTCCCGGAAAGAACGGGTTGTACCTAATTCCCGGCTTGGATGGGGGGGTCACTGGTGGAAATGTGGCTGTCCGAGTGACAAACGGCGGTGTGATTCTCGTTGATAATAAATTTCCCCACAGTTTCGAAATGATCACGACGGAAGTCCGAAAGATCACGTCGTTGCCGATTAAGTATGTCCTCGACACGCATCACCACGCTGACCACAGCGGAAGTAATGCCGACTTCATGGCGATCGGGGAAGTCATTGCACACAAAAATGCACGTGGCAACATCGTGCGTAATAACCAACCTGGTGCTCCGCGCATTGTGTACAGCGATGAAACGTCCATCTTCCTTGGTGGCGTGGAAGCTCAGGCGCATCATTTTGGACGGGGTCACACTAATGGTGATTCCGTAATCTATTTCCCAGATCTGAAGACCGTGCACACGGGAGACCTGTTCATTTGGGGGCAACGATCAGATGGCAGTACCCTGTCGCCCTTCATGGACTACGGCAATGGTGGGAGTGGCTTGGAATGGACGGCGACTCTGGATGGCCTTCTTGAGCTGGACTTTGATACGGTGATACCTGGACATGGGCCGATCCTGACGAAGGATGAGGTGCGAACGTTCAGAGGTCGTATGCAGACGCTTCAGGACCGTATGCGTGCTGCGATCGCGGATGGTGTCAGTCGTGATGATGTGCCGAATCGCGTCGATACGTCGGATCTTGATTGGCCGTTTCGGCCGGCGGCATTGCAAGCTTTTTACGATGAAGTTGTGGCGGCAGAATAGGTTTCGTGGTTTGATCTAGGTGATCGTATTCATGATGGAGATTGGCGAATGACAGTCCATATTTCTTGGGTTCGTTTTTTGGTTGTTGCGGCATTTTTCTCGGCGGTGATTTTGTTAGCGCCTGGCCGTGGGAGCGCGCAAGAAGAAACGGTGACGCCGACATTTGCGAAAGATGTTCTGCCCGTTTTGCAGCGGTCGTGTCAGCAGTGTCACCGCCCTGGTTCTGTTGCCCCGATGTCACTGCTGACCTACGAAGATACGCGGCCGTGGGCTCGTGCAATTCGAGATCGAACGGCGCAACGAGAGATGCCACCGTGGTATATAGAACGCAATGTTGGTGTAGGTGCGTTCAAGGAAGACCCGTCATTGTCAGACGTTGAGATTGAAATGATTCGTCAATGGGTGGATGCTGGCGCACCTCGAGGGGATGATGCTGATGCACCGCCGCCGCTTGAGTTGGCCTCTTTAGACGAGTGGCGTATTGGAACGCCGGAATGGATCGTTGAACTGCCAGACCCGCAGACCGTTGGGGCTGTTGACGCGGACCGCTGGCTTGATATTTGGGCTGATTCACGTCTCACGGAGGACCGGTACATCAAGGCCGTTGAGACGAAGCCTTCACCCGGTGCCTACAGCGTGGTGCATCATGTCGCGACCTCAATGCGCTGGGAGGATGAGGATGGAGAAGAGGGAGGCGGTTTCCTCAACGAGTACGCGATGGGAAAGAATGGTGACATTTTCCCAGAGGGAACGGGACGCTTGATTAAAGCCGGTACTCAAGTACGGTTTAACATGCATTACAGTTCTGTCGGGGAAGAAATTACAGACCGTACGCGGGTGGGGTTTCAATTTTATCCAGCAGGGCAGGTGCCGGAACGTGTTCTTATTTCGAGACATGTCGGTGACAGCTTTGACACCTTAGATATTCCTGCCGGTGCCGACAATGTCCGCAGTGATGGGTACTACGTTCTTCCTGAGCCGACACAAGTAACCGGCTTTCAACCGCACATGCATATTCGTGGAAAACGCATGTGTGTTGAAGCCATTCATCCGGATGGTCTCATCGAAACGTTAAGTTGCACCGGACACAATTTCGGCTGGCATATCGTTTACAACTATGCCGACGAAGAGGCTCCCCTGCTACCTGCTGGGACGATTCTCCACGTTATGGGTTGGCACGATAACACTGCAACGAATCGTTACAACCCGGACCCGAAGAATTGGGTGGGATTCGGTAACAGGTCTATTGATGATATGAGTTTTGCCTGGATGAGTTTTTTCCATATGCCCGAGGAGGCGTATGAGAAAAGACTGCAAGAACGTCAGCGGCGTCTCAGTAATAACTAGTCGGGATGCGAGTGCACGTTTTGATAGATGGTCGCCAAGAGGCTGTTTTTCGTGGACTGTTCTTCTGTCTTGTTCTGTTCGTCTCCGTGGTCTATTCGGCGTCTGGCCAGACCTATCGGAGTGGTCAGAATCTCCAACCAGTGTTTGAGGGGTGGGAAGAAAATGCGGACGGCAGTTTCAATATGGTTTTCGGTTATCTAAACCGAAATTTCGAAGAACGGCTCAATGTACCCGTTGGGTCAGAGAATTATTTTTCACCGGGAGAATCGGACCGAGGTCAGCCTACATTTTTTTATCCGCGGCGACAGCGGTTTAGTTTTCGAGTTCGGGTGCCGGCAGATTGGGGCGACAAGGAGTTAGTTTGGACGGTGTCTGCTTATGGTCGAACGGATACGGCTGTCGGCTGGTTGGTCCCGGAACAAATTATCGATGAGCAGGTTGTCGCCATGAACCGAAGCGGTGGCGGTGCGCCTGATATTGAAAATGCACCACCTTCGATTGCCCTAACTGAAGGGTTGGAGCGTACGGTTGCTGTTGGGGAGCCGTTAACACTTAGCGCGGTGATTTCTGATGACGGCATACCGGAACCACGTGCTGCAAGGCAGAGTCGGCCGCCGGGGCGACGGAACGCATTGGGTTTACGGGTCGCTTGGATTCAATATCGTG
>Ga0310344_10002365_pt1 | contig 14172 bp, 12 predicted proteins | sample HC15DNA20200_MG_FD_203801 | JGI IMG/M metagenome (GOLD analysis project Ga0310344, IMG submission 203801) | Marine microbial communities from station ALOHA, North Pacific Subtropical Gyre - HC15-DNA-20-200_MG | ecosystem: Environmental > Aquatic > Marine > Oceanic | place: Pacific Ocean: North... | reverse complement strand
TCTTGGCTACCTTCTTTTTGACTGCCTTCTTCTTGGCCACCTTCTTTTTGGCCACCTTCTTTTTGACTGCCTTCTTCTTGGCTACCTTCTTTTTGACTGCCTTCTTCTTGGCTACCTTCTTCTTTTTCTTAGAACTCGTTTTCTGCTTACTCGCCTCTGCTGCTCGAAGCTTTATCGCCCTTGCTTCCTGTCGAGAACGATAAAACAACGAGTAACCCAGATTTTTTCCAACGGAATAATATGCCCAAATCTCACTGACTTTGATCCCATTCATTTGACATATACGAGTGGCAACATCAGCTAAACCTGCAGGCACATAAAGATAAAAACTTCCACGAACGGCTGCCATATGCGCCCATTCCGCCATCGCTTCAAGATGGTTCACAGATTCAGCTGTTTCAACTTCCACCAGTCCTGCAACCCTGTTACTGCTCCTAGAAGCAGTCAACAGCAAGTCAGGATATAGTTGAATACCCTTAATTTTTATGCTGGATTCTCTAGTATCGCCTGGATTAATTGCCACAGAGTATTTTCGACGCCACCGTGTCTGAAGGTGCCGAATTACCCTATCGTGTTGAACCTGTTCCCGAATCGGCCGAATAAGAATTGGGGTCAAACCGATAAATCCTAGCACGTATAAGTCGCTCGGAGTAGTACCATAGTAGTGTGACTAATAATTTCATTAAAGCCTGTCGACGAGAACCTGTTGATAAAACACCTGTCTGGTATATGCGCCAAGCTGGACGTTACATGGCCGAATATCGTTCAATTCGAGAAAAATACACATTGCTCGAAATTTGTCGCCAACCAGAATTGGCGACAGAGGTAACCCTGCAACCTGTTAACCGACTCAATGTTGACGCGGCCATTTTATTCTCTGATTTACTACTCCCCTTCGAACCAATGGGCATTCCATTTTCCTTTATCAAAGGCGAGGGGCCGTCTATTGAGCAGCCGATACGCTCTCTAAAAGACGTCAATCGCTTACAGGTATTCGAGCCCCGCGAAGCCCTTGGACACGTTCTGGAGACCATTGATTTAGTGCAGAAAGAACTTAATGGACGTGTGCCGCTTATTGGATTCGCGGGTGCACCCTTTACTCTGGCCTCTTATGCGATTGAAGGAGGGCCTTCTCGAAACTACGGAAAAACAAAAGCACTGATGTATTCTGAACCAAAAACATGGCATAAATTGTGTGAGATTTTTTCTCGGACTATTAGTGATTACCTTTTAGCTCAGATCCACTCTGGCGTCCAAGCTGTCCAATTATTTGATTCGTGGGTTGGATCTTTATCGACGACCGACTACCAAGAATTTGCTCTTCCCCACACAAAATTAATTTTCGACAGTCTTAAAAATACGGGGGTCCCATTAATCCACTTCGGAACTGGAACGGCAACCCTTTTAAAGTCCATGACGGAAGCCGGTGGAGACGTCATTGGAGTGGACTGGCGTACGCCCCTAGATAGTGCGTGGCAGCAAATTGGGTACGATAAGGCCATCCAAGGAAATCTAGACCCAACTCTTTTATTAGGACCGATCGAATTAATGCTGACCCGTGCGAAAAAAATACTAAATCAGACCGGAGGTCGTCCCGGACATATCTTTAACCTCGGGCATGGCATATTACCTGAAACGTCGGTCGAACACGTGCAAGCACTGACTGATTTTATACATGCGCAATAGTGTCTAAAATCCCCGTAGCAATCATCGGTGGAGGCATAAGTGGACTTGCGACTGCGTACGATCTGCACCAGCGCGGAAAATCTTTCCACTTGTTCGAAAGTACAAATCGCCTTGGTGGAATTATCAAAACCGACAGCATCGAAGGATTCACCATAGATGGCGGGCCCGATTCTCTGTTACTTCAAAAACCGGCGGCAGTCGAGCTTTGTGAAGAACTTGGACTAGGAAACCAACTAATCTCCACCCTTCCACCTCGGACGGCCTCTGTTGTTCGCAACGGAAAACTATGTCCGCTACCATCCGAGGCCATTCTTGGTATCCCGACATCTATTTCTTCATTAGCAACACATAGATTGATTTCTCCGGCCGGCAGATTTCGAATGGCTCTCGAAATTCTAACGACTAGAAAAAATTTTGGAACCGTACTCCGAGATGAGTCCATCGCTCAATTTTTTAGACGACATTTTGGGCAAGAATGCGTTGATTATATCGCCGAACCCTTACTCGCCGGCATTCACGCCGGTTCAGTGGATCGACTCTCAATGAACTCGCTATTCCCTCGTTTAGTGAAGGCTGAAACTGACTATGGAAGCATCCTAACCGCACTTCGTGCACGAAAAGAAAGACCATCGCCTGAGGGAATATTTCGATCACTAAAGGGAGGCGTTGAAGTTCTAACCAAGACTTTGAGTTCACGACTTCCTAGTGAAAAACTGCACATGGGATCGTCCGTAATTAAAGTTTACGGAAAAAACCCCTACCAACTAACACTGAGTAATGGAAAAACTCTCAAGGCAGACAATGTCGTTCTAGCCGTTCCCGCATATGTTGCCGCAACGATACTTGAGACTCTGGACTCGAGTTTGTCTCACCTTTGCAACGAGATACCATACACCTCCACTGCGACTGTCGCGCTCGGATATCGGAACTCAGCGATCACGTCCCCTCTAGTTGGAACAGGTTTTGTTGTGCCACGAATCGAAAAAGAATTCGCACTAATGGCAGGTTCATGGGTTTCATCAAAATGGCCAAACCGTGCCCCTGAAAGTTCCGTTCTCTTGCGAGGCTTTATCGGTGGTGTGCGAGACAACACTATCTTGACTGAACCTGACGATAGATTAATCAAGATCGTTCACGACGATTTTTCAAAATTAATTAATATTTCGGGTCAACCGATAGTGAGTCGCGTATATCACTGGCGCCGTCTAAATCCGCAACATGAGGTTGGTCACTTGGAACGCGTGCAAGAGATCGACAGATTACTAGAATTACACTCTGGACTTTACTTAATAGGGGCCGGGTTACGAGGTGTAGGAGTGCCAGATTGCATAAGCCATGGTCGAGCGGTTAGTTCTACAATTAGCTCTAGCTAATTTCCACCACCATCTCGTTTCTATCTTCGTGATAGAGGCTGAACCATTCCTTACCCTTTCATTACACTCCGCCTTTAGACCAACCAGAAAAACAATGAAACGCAACAAAAACAGCTGATTTCAGAGTAATTCAAGGACACTTTCGTAATCAGCAACTCTTAACAAATTGAAAACCGTGCTATTGCATGCAAATCTGAGAAATATGAAAATAAGTAAAACCTTCTTTACTCCGATAAAATAATTGAATAGATACTGCGAATAACTTCAAGATCCGTACAAGGGCTCACGAAATGTTATTCAATAGATACGTAACACAGATAGGAGTAACTATGAAAATTAAGAACGTGTCACTTCTCACACTACTGTCAACACTGGTCATCCTACTAGCCTGCGGTGGAGGTGGCATGGCGGAAGAAAGTTCACCTGAGCCTGTCACAGAAGCAGAAACCACACCGGTCGAAGAACAAACCTCAAGCACACCAGCTATGTTGGGCGGTGGAAAAGCAACCGAAGTTCATCCAGGGAACGGGGGCAGTCCTCATGTAAAAGTTGACTGGATGATTCAGGGAGCAAATATTTCAATCACGTACGGGCGCCCCTATCTTAAAGGGCGTGTCGTCGGTGAATCTGTTCCACCTATGGAAAGTGGAATTTGGAGACTTGGTGCCGACGAAGCAACTACACTCAGCACCGACAAGGACATGATGATTGGCGGAGAACACGTACCTGCTGGTGAATACACTCTGTGGGCTGGTCACATGGGAAACGAATTTCATCTCATCGTTAACAGCCAGACCGGTCAATGGGGCACTAGTCATGATGCCAGTCAGGATTTGCACCATATCGCCATGGAAACAGGTGAACTTAGTGCTCCCGCAGATCAGTTAACGCTCTCTGTCGACGAAAATACTTTAAGTTTTGACTGGGGCGCATTGACGGCTTCTGTCCCAATTATGATTCATTGATAACGGAGTGTTCGCGACCGACGAACCCGTCTATAATTACTGTAGACTCAGCTTGCGCTTTTTGTGCGGGCTGGGTCTTTTTGTTATTAGTTGAAGCATTAAGATTACGTTTCGCAACACCATAGGGCTAATACGAGAAAGAATACTGTAAGATGTACACACTGATGAAGGCCCATCTCATGACTGAACACGGGACTCTTTCAGAACAACCCAATGCTTTGGGCCGGTAGCTCAGGGGTAGAGCAATTGACTTTTAATCAATGGGTCGAAGGTTCAAATCCTTCCCGGCTCACCATATTTAAGCCTTAAAATTTGGAATTTTCACCGAGAGTAAAAATTCCTCAATATAGAGCGGAAAAAATAACTTATTTCGATTTCAACCAGAACCATTCCATTGTTGTCGGACGTTCTTCCCCGACTATCTCCAGCAAGGCTGAGTTCGGAGCCCCAACGTGTTCAGGTAAATCGTCAGAAGTTCGTTCTCGTGAACACACGGTCTCAATACTATGACTCGCAGAAAAGCGTTCCCTAATTACAGATGAAACGTCTGCATCAACGAAATCATGAATTTCTACCAATATGTCAGCCTGAAAGATGTTTGCAATGCAGGAACTGGCAAGCACTTCTTTTTCATGCCCCTCAATATCACAAACAACAAGAAGTCTGTCTGCGGACTGGCAATACTCATTGATGTTGTGATTCTTTGTATTGCCACACACCACAAGTCGATCCTCAACACAATTAAGTCGCGCATTATCAAAAATTAAATTCCGTCGTTCTTCAGAGTTTTCATAAGCGACTACACGTAAGGCTGGCATTTCTCTAAGTAAACCAACGGCGTAATATCCATCTCCTGCACCTAGATTGATAATAACGTCATAATCACTTTTTATTATTTCTTCAAGAAAAGGCACAAGCTCCAATTCATACGTCCCGAGCAGTTTGTGTGCAAGCCGGAGTTGTCCGGGAATGCGAATCAGTTGCATCCCCCTAAACAGACCTGAAACCACAGTACCCCCGGTCTGTTTATAAATTTTTTTCTCTCTCCAGCGCCGACGCACACTGAGGAACGATCGCCTCACCTGCCGTAGTACTTCATATATAAACATTCGAACACATCTTCATTATGTTGCCAGAATCTGACTCTCAGATTACTAAACGGTCGCATACACGTTATACGAACTTTTCCTCTTCTTGACGATTATTAGAATTTTCTTTACGGTGATAACAGAGCTTATTGCTTTGGAGGTAGTCATGTCGTCTTACGATCGCCCCGCAAGTGTAATTATTTCAATGTTGCCAGTGCTTATTTTCTGTGCCGTCGATATAGCTCACACACAGACTCATCCTGGCCTAATAACCGTATCAGTGAACGCAGAGTCTTCCCCCTCTGAATTTGAAAACATGGAAACCCTTCTTGAGCGGAAGAGTACCGACGGCACCCTCGTTCTCAGATCACGACATGGGGACAATCAAATACCGGGAAGGCAACACCAAGGCTTCACTCAAAGATACAACGGCATTCCCGTATATGGAGCTGGCATCAGTAAACAGATTGAGTCTGGACGGACTGTATCTATATTTGGCGGTCTCTACACCGATATCGCAGTTGACCCAAACCCGCAATTGTCCAGCTCTGATGTCCAAACACTTTTGGAAGATATTAAGGAACAAACTTTTGGCCCGGCGCAGGACGAGCTAGTCATTTTGCCCACATTAATGGGCTCGTACAGACTCAGTTATAAAACAACAAGCACAGATGCAATCACCTATTTCGTGGATGCCAACACTGGGGACCTTCTTTTTGAACTCGACGAGCGCCATCACCAAAGTGCTGTAGGTAGCGGTGAAGGTGCTCAAGGGAATTTGAAGAAACTGAGCGTCTCCCAGACAAGCGATGAGTTCGAAGCTCGTGATTTACTGCGTCCAAGTGAAATTCTGACGCTAACAACTGCGGGAGGAGGGTCGACACTCAGTCGAATGATATACGGCGACTTACTGCCGACGGATACAGCTCGAGACACTGACAATGTGTGGACCGATTCTGCCGTGGTCGATGCACATGTGCATATGGGATGGTCCTACGACTACTTCTCCCAACAGCATGCGTGGAACGGGCTGAACGGGCAAGGGGCAAGTCTTTACGGAGCAACTGCCGGTCAAAACGTCCTCCCAAGTAATGCTTTTTTTATAGGACCACCATTTGGACCTGACGGGCTAGGCATGGTTGTCTTCGGCACCAGTTTTGCTGGCAACCCGATGAGCACACTGGATATCGTGGCGCACGAACTGATGCATGGAGTGACTGAATTCGGAGTTAGACGACGGTCTCCTTACGGGCTTAGCTCATTTATTGAACTCGACGGATACGGGCCAACCGGCATGAATATCAATGGGGAGTGGACCCCGTGTGAATCCGTGAGCATCAATTTTGGAGGCGGACAAATCTATCCAGCTTATTGCGTAGACGGAAAATTTGTACTGGCCTCAAATGCGGGCGGCGCAACCCATGAAGCATTGTCAGATATTTTCGGAACAGCTGTAGAATTCGCATTTCATGACCGTGGACACGGCCTCCTAAAAGCAGATTATGATCTCGGTGAAGATATCCCAGAATTCGGGACTGCAATCCAGGGAACACCAGGTCCACTCAGAACTCTGAGAAATCCGCGCGACTTGTTTGTTGATTCGACACGCACAATTCGGTACCCAGATCATTACGACCGCCGCCTGCGCTTCATGATCGTGGAATGCGGCGATGGCTGTCTAGCCCTCACCAGGACAGCCTATGACGGTGAACAGATGGTCAGTCTTGTAAGTACTGACAGTGCCGGTGTGCATTGGAATGCGTCTATTTTTGGTCACGTCTTTTATCTGGCGGTCGAAGGAGGCACAAACGTGACCTCATCACTGACCGTTGATGGGGCGGGCGCAGATAAGCGAAAAAACGTGGAAAAAGTTTTTTTTCGTGCAGTGACAGAAATAATGCCTGGGCATGTATCTATGCCACTCGTCGCTGCGGTCATCAGGCAAGCAGCAATCGATCTCTATCCGAACAGTGACACACATTTGTCCATTGAAAGCGCATTGCAAGCTGCTGGCTTTTAGTACACCCTACAAAACGGAACACACAATGCTTACATTCATGCAATCTTCCTGTCGCCACTTACTGATCACAGCTCTGTTCATATATCCGATCGTGCTCTCTCCCCCACACCTTTCAGCTCAGGAAGTAGCTTCATCACCACAATCATTTATTTCAATTAATATTGGATCTCAATTACTGGCAAATACTTTTGCCGACAACGATTCGTTCGAGCTGTTTGTTGAAGAGGGGCGGTTCTCCAGTAATTATCAAGGTCAACGTGATATTTCATTTGATGTCGGAGTAGGTATTCCAGTGTGGAGCAACCTGTCACTTGGAAGTGCCTTAACCTATATCAATCACAACTCCCTCGCCACTATTTCTGCGGAACTTCCGCACCCATTCTTCTTCGATAAATACAGAAGTATCGATGGCATAGCTAAAGACCTTGAACGCCGCGAGATCGCAGTCCATATTCAAGCACTTTGGACAATCCCATTATCTCCAACTATTTCACTTACTGTATTTGGTGGACCAAGTTTTTTTAATTTGAGACAAGAACTTGTCAATACGGTTAACTTTACCGAGGCGTACCCTTTTGACACCGCAGATTTTTCCGGTGTTTCAACTGTTCACCCCTCGGATTCGACCATTGGATTCCATGGTGGCTTTGACCTGGCAGCGTACTTCACAGAACATCTTGGCCTCGGAGGCATGATACGTTTGAGTAAAGGGACTGCTGACCTCGCCAGAGCGAACGAGAGTGTAATCTCGGTCCCAGTCGGCGGCATGCACGCTAGCGGAGGCCTTCGGATTCGCTTCTAAATAACAGAGGACTCCATTTCGGAACGACCACTTTCACACACAATCATGTCTCAGTTCTATAACGGGAAACGCACTCGAAACATCTTTAGTCCTACGAGCGACAAACGGTTCAAGTTATCAAGATCAAAACTTGAACTTTTCATGAGATGCCCCCGGTGTTTCTACATTGACCGTCGCCTCGGCGTTGGTCAACCACCTGGATTTCCATTCAATATTAATTCAGCCATCGACGAACTCTTGAAACGGGAATTCGATGAATATCGTCTTGCTAAAAAATCACATCCCTTGATGCAGAACGCAAATATCGAAGCAGTACCTGCCCATCATGAGCAGCTAGACGAATGGAGAGAAAATTTTAAAGGCGTACAAACAACTCACGAAAAAACAGGTCTTATCATTCATGGTGCGATTGACGACCTCTGGATTACGTCTCAAGGGGAATATCTCGTCGTAGACTACAAAGCGACCAGCAAAAATGGTTCCGTTAACATCGATGCACCTTGGCAAATTAGCTACAAACGACAAATAGAGATTTATCAATGGTTGTTGCGACAAAATGGCTTAACTGTTTCCAATACTGGATATTTCGTCTATTGCAATGGAAAAAAGAACAGTTCACGCTTTGATGCCCATCTTGATTTTGATATTTCTCTCATACCATACGAAGGCGATGCCTCTTGGGTCGAGACCTGCATACTCGAGGCCTATAATTGTTTAATGAGTAACACGATTCCACATGAAAACACCGACTGCGATTACTGCATTTATTACTCGGCTCTAAATGACAGTCTTGAGAATTCTTCCTGAAAAATTCGTTATCTAAACTCAAACGTAATCTACAGAAAAATCTGGGCTGCGCGCTGGAGAAACCAAAACGCGGCAAATGACCCAACCGCATACGGAGGAACAAACCGAAATTGTGGAAGCATCGGAATTTTAAGTCGCCTCACCGCAAAGAGAATTCCAAGTGCGACGGCTATAAACCCGACCTGCCCCAATTCCACTCCGACATTGAAAAAAAATAACGCAACCGGGATATCACCCGTCGGTATACCTATCTCAGACAAGACCCCTGCAAACCCCAGACCATGCATCAATCCGAATATAAACGATACGGTCCACGGTTTTTGAGATGTGAATCCGAACTCTTTTCGCTCGGCACGCACGAGTTCTACCGCAAGAAACATAATACTCAGCGCAATTAGTGCTTCCACGGGCTCAGATGGGACACGTACGACACCAAAAACCGCACAAGCCAATGTAATGCTATGTGCAACCGTAAAAGCAGTAATTGTCTTCAACAATTTCAGAAAACCTGGAACCAACAGCAGCATGGCAAAAACAAATAGGAGATGATCAATTCCGGAAAGAATGTGATCGACTCCTAATCTCATATAGCCCAAGCCATCAGCCGCGGTAGTTTCTGTCACCGTGATCACGAACTGTGGCATCTCTGGATTCACGACTTGAGACAGACGTGTACCCGAACTAAACGTAATTCTGACGAGCACATCCATAATTGTGTGCTCTAAACCCTCAATCGAGATTGTGTGGCCGCGCAGCCCACTGGAACCACAATTCACGATCCCTTGAGCGATAACAGAATCTAAGGCATGCTGAACTGCGGGATCATTTGGGACTGCACAATGGGCAGGAAGAACGGGCGCAATTGCCGGGGGCGGGCCCTCTACAGACGGCACCCTCCAAATAACAGAAAAGGTCCCTGAACTGACTTCATTTAATTCAAGATAGGCAGGCAGGCTGGTATGCGCTCCCACCGACAACCCAGCCGACAACAATACACATAGCCACAAAAACCAGATTAGTCGCTGAGGACGCCTTCTATCTTCCATTGGTCTGACGCTTTATCTCTTCGTCACGCGCAATTGTGATGTCAAATTTTCCACGTAAATCCTGATAGTATGCGTCAGAAGCCGACCGTAATCGCTGCTCATTCAGATCCAACAACACTTGTCCACGGATTTGACCGAGTTCAGGTATATAAGCAGGAACTTTCTGGAGAATCTGCACTACATGCAGACCATAACTAGAGCGAATCGGTCCTTCCCAGCGTCGAAGCGGAAGATCCATAAGACCTCGTGCAAACGATCTACCAAATAAATCCTGAATCTCTCTTTCCGTCTGCAAAGGATATTCATGTTGCAACATGAAACGATCTCCCCAAGAAACGGCATCGGCTACAGAAACGTGATCCGCATTTAAAGTTTCATGCGCGCGTTCAGCCTTCCCTATGGCATCGCTATCCTCTCTGAAATAAACATGGCCAAATGCAATCTGGTCGGGAACAAGGTATCGCTCGCGATGTCGATCAAAATAACTTTGCAGGTCCAACTCAGACGGTTCTACGGCCAACGCGAGGTTTTGCGCAAGAAACTCCACCTTCTGCACAAGACGCCGGCGAACTATTGTGTCGCCTTGATCAAGCCCTGATGCGAGAGCTTCACGGTACAATACCTCTTCACGAATGTGATCCTCAACCAGACGATTAAGTTCATCGCCTGTTGGTGGTGCTCCCCGCTGTTTCGTCCATGTGTCTTGAAGTTGGATAATTTTCTCTTGCGTCACATCGATTCGAGACCGCCCACGATCAAACGCGTCATCAAACCATGCACTGAACCCAAATAAAATGCCTCCTGCAACAAGAAACTGTACGAGGGGTTCTTGAACCAGTCGGCGCCAGAACATAACTCAATCAGCAGAAATGGGACTGTACCAAATGGGAGAACTCCACGCTCGTTCTTTGATAACCGCAGGTTCAGGGATGGGAAGTCCCCGGGAAAGCGCTCGATAGGACGTCCAGCGACAGGTCGGATTTTCTAAAACACGAACATAATAGAAAGCACGGTGCGCGGGATTAAAGTCTGGGTCGACCCACGTCGCACTTAGTTCGGCGGCGCCTCGGTCAAGAGAATACCGACAGCTACTGAGATCCACCTGCGCACCATTATCAGCACAACGATACGTTTGTGGGTCTGGCTCTATGCCATCCGCACACACCACATCATACACACGCTCGAAAGTGTCTCCTGTTTCATCAGCCCACCCCTTAATAATTTGGACTTTCTGCAGACTGGCACTATTCGCATCTTTGGTCGCCCATACCACAAACTTAGGAATATTTTCAGCCGACGGCGCAACGAGCATGTCTGATCCCATCGGAACTCCAGTTCGATAGGCCTCCTCTACCATGTCCCGTCTGGCATGTAGCGTTGACTCAAACTGCCATCCAGAAAAAAACCGGACTCGAATTCTCGTACCACTATTGCCAAATGTTTCACGCCGCCTGAGTGCTTCAAAGATAGACTCCCGTGTATTCTTCTCTGCCCACACCCCTACTAATCCGCCGGGGTTACTAATGTTTCCACCATCCGTTTGATCATCCCACCATTCTTTCCCACCGCTGGCCATACCGAATCTTCCAGTCACTCCAAATTTGACTGATTTATTCACAAAATCATTTTCATCCGCAGCCCCCGGTAAACTTTGATGATCGTCAGGGCTCGCAATGAATCCAAATTTGAATGGGTTGATCCCATAGTCTGCTTCTAAGCGCAGTCCCTCTTTAAGTGCATTGCGAACATAATCAGACGCATGCGCACACCCTTGCACCTGATTAGCTCGACAAATTGGATAGTAGTTTTCAAAGCCACATTCTTCATCCGTGGTACCTAACCCGCTATAACACTCTGAGTTTCCTTTGATTTGATGTATTTCAACAAGGGGCTCAGCCCACGCCCTCAATCTAAGCATGGCAGGCGTGTGCGGTGTCCACCCGAATTCGTCGAAAGCCAACCCGCCACTCAGATTGGAATTATGGGGAATGGCAACAACCTGACAATCGCCCGTGCATGCCGATTCAAGCCATTCCCAAAGTCGTTCCGGCCTGTTTTCCATTTCTGCGGAGGAGCCACCCCATTCAGGAACCTGCTCGCCACGAAAAATAACATTACGGTGCAAATGACCGTATCCTGGAGGATTCGCAGTCCATTCGTACGCGGGAAATGTCGTAAACTTTCCGGGTTCATAAAATAAATCTGCATTTGTCTGAATTTGCTGCCACAGATGCCGGGCACGTTCATAACACTTATTTTGAGGACCGAACCCACTTTCACCGCAAATTTCAGGGGGACGGCGTCCTCGAGCACCATGCTCACTATATCCAAAATACTGGTTAGCTCTGACCATCCGACAGGTTTCGGTATCATAGGCCACGTCGTTAACATCCTCACAAAGATGAACCTCGCCGAGCCACACGTCATGATCAGTGACCGCCATAAAATCTAACGGGACCCGAAGGCGCAAATCGCGTCCGTCAGATTTCGTTACTAAATCGCCCCGACCAAATCGATAAGCCAGAGAGGGATCATCTCGATTTCCCCCAAGCGAGTACGCATCAAGTGACCAGCTTGTATGCACATGAAAATCACCAAAGTACGCCGTCCGTAATGGATTCGAAGGCACGAAAGACTCAGCCTCGCTTGAGCGCACGACACTCTCCGCAATCTCCTCTGGCTCCACGTCTATCGTTTCGCGAACACAACCAGCTTGAGAGAACAATAATGTGGCAACCAGGATTCCCCAGACACAAATGGCACTCGCAGACTTGCGGTTCAGTAATATTTTCATCAGATGCCTAGTGTAATTCAGAGACATGGTTAGAACAGCATCATTTGTACAAAAAAATGAGGCTGGAAAACATTACCAGCCCCACACATTCAGCACGACAACCTAAACCTCAGGTCTACTTCAGATCATCTGCGGCTGCATCTATACCCGCCTGCGCACAAATGGCATCATTCGCACCTGAATCACCACTCACTCCAATGCCACCCAAATGGTAGCCATCACCGCTCATAATCGGAAGACCACCTTCAAAAAAATTCAATCCAGGAACGAATGCCACTGCCGACGGTCCTCCCCCGTTCGGAAATGCTGAGCTTGACCAAGCTTTCGTTGACCGAGGGCTTACGGCAGATGTTCTGGCCTTTGCCATCGCGATGTCCTGCGAAAGAAACTGCGCATCATCCATCCGATAATAGGCCTTTAAGCGTGCGGAATTATCCATAATGGCAATATGCATAAGCCATCCTTCCTGCCCTGCCTTGGCCAAACACCCGTGTACCATCTTCATCGCAGCTGAAGCTGTCAAGACCGGACGGGTCTCTGTCTCCGCATGCAACGAAACAGGTAATCCAATTAATGTAATTAATGCCGCAATTGCAATTACACGATTAACAATCATCGAACAGTGCCTCCCTGAAAATATTTAATGTCTGACAAACAGAACCCACAATAGGCATAGCAATTAAGTGCACTCAAGAAAATATACTATCGGGAAGAGAGGCGATCGACGAGTGGAGAGACCTGTTCGATTCTTGTTTCTGGTTCATATGACTCCATATCAACATCATCCCCACCTAAACCCAAAACAATAAGCAACCCGGCAACAGGAATACTCAGGGCCAAAAGAGCGGCCACCGTTCTAGCAATTCGACGTTGACTCGTAAACTCCTGAAAATCTTCTGCCTTGTCGAAATAAAGAGGCATCGAATCAGACGGAAACGCTTCACAAAAATCCCGAACAGTGTCTTCCGGATCAAGGCCGACCGCATCGGCATACGATCTGATAAAACCTCTCACAAAAATCCCTGCAGGAATGTTGTCAAAATCATTGTTTTCAAGACACTTAAGAGACGCAGGAGAAATCTTGGTTATCTCAGAGATTTCTAAAAGAGTCATGCCACGCCGTTCACGTGCTGATTTTAAGTTGTTCCCAAAATTTTCAACTGCCATGTCACCACCGCCTAAACTCTACGTTGTATCTATTTTTCAACTAATCACGCTCAGCAATCAAGCGCGCCACAAGATCAATCGCCCCATTCCCTATATGCTGCACACTTTTGCACGAATTTACTCATACTAAAATTCGTATAAAGACAACACAAACCCTCTACCGACAGACGTTACGTAGGCACCGAGCGAATGCATTGCGGTTGATGTTCGTTCAGAGCCACGACTCTCTCCTGTTACACGCGCATTAAATTTTATGTTTTGATTTGAATACCTGTCTGACAACAACTTGTCTCTGCAATAATAAAATTGTGACGTTTACCAACATGCTTCTGTAAAATAAATTCAAGGGTTCTGTCCTTTACCAAGACAACCTTTTGCCGGCAAAATGCCTGCCATACCCGTCCGCCATCTGTATATGGCAAGC